>Ga0222689_1000053_pt1 | contig 82447 bp, 69 predicted proteins | sample AntAcemetage1231_FD_179838 | JGI IMG/M metagenome (GOLD analysis project Ga0222689, IMG submission 179838) | Saline water microbial communities from Ace Lake, Antarctica - #1231 | ecosystem: Environmental > Aquatic > Non-marine Saline and Alkaline > Saline | place: Antarctica: Ace Lake...
AGCTCTTTTTTCGAATAATTCCCCGTCAAGTAAAGGGCGCAAACCTCTCGTTTAAAGGATTCACTATACACATTTACATTCTCCATTTTTAAGTGAAATTGTGTAAACCTATTTCAGGACAAGACAGGGCCAAGCAAAAAGGATGGAAAAAATGGTTCTAGGATGCCACCCTTTCAGGGCTTGGATTTCAAGAGGGCACCTGGTTCTAAAGATTACGCCCTTTCAGGGCTAGGCTCTGAGGAAAAAAGGGGTTCTAGGGATCACAACTTCGAGGGCTGGGGTCTTGTAGGGAAATAGGGTTCTAGGGATCACACACTTCGAGGGCTGGGGTCTTGTGGGGAAAATAGGGTTCTAGGAATCGCACACTTCGAGGGCTGGGGTCTTAAGGAAAAATGGGGCTTGTAGAGATGGCCCTCTTTCATCAAACTTAAAACAGCAGCAGCCCAAAGCTATACTTCAAAACTTCATAGCTGCAGTGCTCTTTCCGCTTAAAAACTGGACTAGTAAATCAGGGAGTTTAACATTATAAAATTCATGTCGTGTTTTATAGCTAATCCCGAAGGGATTGAATGTTTAGAGAATCAATGGTGAGGAGGAATACGACCCCGATGGGGTCGAACCTTCTGAACTTTGTCTTCACCTAGAAATATTCGACCCTTTCTGGGTCTTAGTTATTTCCTACACAGTGCAATTGGTCAAGACTCCAAAACCGAAATCCTGAATTCGAGAAATCTGGAGCTTTTTAAATCCGCACAAAAATTCCGCACATTTTTTCCCGCACATTTTAAACTGTGTCAAATATTTTGTGCGGTTTTTTTTGTGCAGATATTTTGTGACAAGAAGTAATTCTCGAATTCTTGTCAAGAACACAGTGCAATACCTAAAAAGTGAAGTAGATTTTAGAAAAACTCCTTATCACGCTCAATCACAAACACAATCAATCTCCAGCTCTGAGCCAACCACTATCAAAGTGCTCGATGAATCTCGAGCTTCAAATGTCATGGCGTACTCTAGACCGTCAGACTTCTCAGCCTTCACCTTATAAATTAGCGGCTCAGATTGAGCATCGCTTTCTTTAAAGCTAACATCACCGGTTCGCAGTAAATGCAGTAAATCCTCGTTGACAAGCCCACGACAATCCATTTCACATCTCGCCTTTTTGGTGATGATCATCTCCGTTTCGGAAAGACGCTTGAGGACTCTTTTGTTCGGCATCCAATCTGTGCAACTGCGATTGCCGAAAAAGAAAAATACCATTCCTAATCCAATCACTACTCCGATAAAATAACGCTGGAAACGCTGTCTGAGATTCATGCCAATAATTTATTGCTAAGTTAATCACTCTTCAAAGAGTATGGCACATTCATCATCATTTCCATTAACTTTGATGTCTCACTGCCAACAATAATGTTAGAATCTCAAAACTTAAAGTTTCAATACAAAGGAGGTCCTTCGTTTAGTTTTCCAGATTTCAACTGCGAAGATGAAGGTCATTTGCTCTTGCTTGGACAATCCGGAACTGGTAAAACCACCCTCCTCCACCTTTTGGCTGGCATTCTTCAGGCCGATGCTGGAAGCGTGAACATCAAAGGACAAGACATTTGCAAATTAGGCAGTCAGCAATTGGATAAATTCCGAGGAAATCACATCGGAATCGTATATCAAACCGCGCATTTTATCAGCTCTTTATCGGTGGAGGACAATCTAATTATGCCCCAATACCTCACAGGAAAAACCGTAAATCGAGAAAAGGCAAAAAGCATATTGAGTCGACTTCAACTAGAACACAAATTGCATGCGAAGCCTGGAAACTTAAGTATTGGAGAACAGCAAAGAGTCGCCATTGCACGTGCACTCATGAATGATCCCGACATCATATTGGCCGATGAACCTACTTCAGCCTTGGACGATAAAAATGCTGAGGAAGTGATTCAACTCCTCGAAGAGCAATCTTCGTTGGCAAAAGCAAGTCTGATTATAGTAACTCACGACAAGCGATTGAAAGATCGTTTCAGCAATAGATTAGAGTTATGAATCTGTTCAAAATCAGCTGGAGTTATATAAAAAGCAAACCCCTAGACACTTCTTTGAGTCTGCTTTTACTTGCATTTGGTGTCGGAATAATCTCAATGCTTCTTTTGGTGGAGGTTCAATTGAAATCTCAGTTTGAACGCAATATTAAAGACATCGATTTGGTTTTAGGGGCAAAAGGAAGTCCCTTACAACTCATACTTTCTGCTGTTTACCATATTGATGCGCCTACTGGAAATATAAGCAAGACAGAGGCCGACCGTATTATCAAACATCCCTTCGTCAAAGCCGGAATTCCCTTGGCTTATGGAGATAATTATTTGAACTATAGAATTGTCGGAACAACGGATGCCTATATCAATCATTACGGCGCCGAGATGGAGTCCGGCAAGGCTTGGGAATCTGATTTCGATGCTGTGATAGGCTCTAGAATCGCCGCAAGAGAAGGCCTGAAAATTGGAGATAAATTCTATTCCTCCCACGGACTAGATCAAGAAGGTGAGCAGCACGAAGACCATGCGTTTACGGTTGTGGGGATCTTGAAAAAGAACAGTTCCGTCCTCGATCAATTGGTGCTGTGTTCCATCGAGAGCATCTGGAAAGTACATGAACACGGCGATTCCGAAGAAGTCCTTGAGGAAGACAAGCAATACACGGCAGTTCTCTTGGAGAAGAAGAATCCCATGGCGATCCTCACCATTCCGCAACTGCTGATCGACAGCAACATGCAGGTCGCTTTACCGGCAATCGAAATCAATCGTTTGAATCAGAATTTTGGCATTGGAATGAGAACCATTCGCTCCATCGCCATTGTCATCATGCTGCTTTCCTTCGTCTCGGTTTTCATCTCCCTATACAATTCACTCAAGGAAAGAAAGTACGAATTGGCTTTAATGAGAAGCATGGGCGGCAGCCGGTCTACCCTGTTCCGCCTCATTCTTCAAGAAGGATTAATCTTAACCGGCATAGGATTCTTGCTCGGAATAATACTCAGTAGAATCGGGCTTTTGCTGCTCTCAGGCATGCTGCAGGAGGAATTCAATTACAGCTTAGATGAGATGGGAATGCTAAGCGAGGAATACATACTTTTGGCAGTGAGTTTATTGGTGGGAATTATGGCTTCATTTTTGCCTGCATTGAAGGCAGTTAGAATGGACATTTCAGAAACATTATCAGATGCTTAAAATCAAATCACAACTTATATTTCTTGTTCTTTTCTCTTTTATTGGATGGAGCAATTTACAGGCGCAACGTGAACTTACCTGGAAAACACTTGCGGATGCAGAGTTCAACAGTGTGCTTATCGAAGAGATTGATGCCTACTTCTGGAAGCCAACTTTTAGCGCTCAGATCAAGGCACTCGAAGGTGAAGAAGTTTTCATTTCTGGCTATGTTATTCCCGTTGATTTGGATGCCAACTATTACGTGCTTTCTCGTTTTCCCTTTGCCAATTGTTTCTTCTGCGGAGGTGCAGGTCCAGAATCGGTGATTGATTTGCGTTTCAAGGGAATCAATCGGGCTTACAAAACCGACGAGAGACTTAGCTTCAAAGGCAAGCTCAAACTCAATGATTCTGACATCTACCAAATGACCTACATTTTGGTTGATGCCGTCGAATACAAGTAGTAGTAACTCAACTTTTTACTTCCGAAGTATTGTCTTTTTTAAATTTGAGTTGAGGGGCTCTCCCCTTCTTGAAATGCCTACCGTCTTTCACATGGCCTTTGCGTAATGCTTGTTGTTCTTCTTCGGGTAGATGAACAACATCAGTGCAATCTTGACTGCAACATCCTTGATACTTTGTTTTGCAAGCCTCGCATTGGATGAATAAAATATGACAGGCCAGATTCGCGCAATTGGTATGATCATCGCAAGGCTCTCCGCATACATGACACTGTGCTATAATTTCATTGGAGATGCGCTCACCCAATCTCTCGTCGAAAACAAAGTTCTTGCCTCTAAATTTATTGGGTAATCCTTCGCGCTCTGCCTGACGAGCGTATTCAATGATTCCACCATCCAGCTGATGCACGTTCGGAAATCCTTCGTGCTTGAACCAAGCACTTGCTTTCTCGCAGCGAATTCCGCCGGTACAATACATCACGATGTTCTTGTCTTCTTTCCCTTTTAGGATCTCCTTCACCATGGGCAACTCATCTCTGAAATTATCGGCATCCGGTAAAATCGCATTCTGAAAATGTCCAACCTCACTTTCGTAATGATTCCTCATGTCGACAATGATGGTTTCAGGATCATCAGTCAGCTCATTGAATGCTTTGGCAGAAAGATGTACCCCTCGATTTGTAGGGTCGAAGGTGTCGTCATTCAATCCATCAGCCACAATTTTATGGCGGAGTTTGATCTTCAACTTGTAGAAGGACTTCCCGTCATCATCGACGGCAATATTCAATCGAACTCCATCTAAGAAAGTGACAGAATACAAGTCTTTTACAAATTCTTCGAAATGATTTTCCGGAACTGAGATTTGGGCGTTGATGCCTTCTTTAGCGATATAGGTTCTACCGAACACGCCAAGTTCTTCCCAGTGGATGAACAGATAATCTCTGAAAAACAGGGGATTCTTAATGTTCCAATATTTATAGAACGAAAGCGTCACACGAGCTTCGTGGCTTTCATTCAATTGATCCTTAAGAACCTTCCTGTCAACTTTGTTATAGAGCTTTTTCATTATACAATTGCAAGTTATAGAATGATGCTCTCCAAGTCCTGACAGTTGGATTTGGAAAGTCCTGCAAAGTTAAGCAAAGCTTGAGGAACTGAAAACTGATCTTGGTCAGGGTATTCGACTGGCATTGAGCGACTAAGGAAACTCCAGAAATAGCCTTGACTCCAGCACAATTTTGGGCTGTTGAAAACTCATTCTTGACCTGTACAATGAATGGAAATTCTCTGCGTTACTGATTTGATTAATAGGCAGAACATATTGAGATTGACTTTCAATTGTTGATAAGTCCGAGGAATAGAATCGGATTCCACTCTCAAGTATCGTTAAATTAGAAAGCCTTTGTGAAACCACAAAACCTGGAAAAAATGCTAGAATTTTGTAAGCGGGTTCTCACTAACGTGAGCTTTGACAGATTGCTGTTCAGGAAAGAACTGAAGAAAGCAATCAAATGGGTTAAAAAAGAGGAGTTGATTCAACTTCGAGAATGGTGCCAAAACAAATTTGGCCATGTGTATTCAGACATTATCGCTGAATCGTTTCAGCCTTCGTTTGCCTGAATAGAATTATCTAAAAACTTAAGGTTGCGTTTGAGGCCTTCATAGCCCGTACGTTTAACCGCCGATTTTCGAAAGAGCTCATTGAAGAGCTCTTTCGTCATTTCAGACCATTCCGTTTTTGCAGTAGAACTCAAAACAGCTGAAGGTGTGAATTGGGCTTCTGTATGAGAAGTTGAAAAACGATTCCAGGGGCAAACTTCTTGGCAGATGTCACAACCAAACGCCCAATCTTCGAACTTCCCCTGCATTTCAATTGGAATGGCGTCTTTCAATTCTATGGTGAAATAAGAGATGCATCGACTCCCGTCAACCACGTAGGGTTCTATGATAGCATCTGTTGGGCAAGCATCGATGCATTTGGTGCAAGTGCCGCAATAATCTTTGATTGGACCGTCCGCCGTGAGTTCCAAATCGAGAATTAACTCCGCAATGAAGAAATAGGAGCCTTGTGATTTGTTGATGAGATTGCTGTGTTTCCCTACCCAACCCAATCCAGACTTTTTCGCCCAGGCTTTGTCTAATACTGGGGCAGAATCGACAAATACTCGACCGTCTACTTTCCCAATTTCAGACTGAATTCTTTCTAGAAATGCCTTCAATTTGTCTTTGATGACAGAGTGATAATCTGCTCCGTAGGCGTAACGAGAAATTTTTGGGGCTGTAGTGCTAAGCTGATCATTCTCTGGGTAGTAATTGAAGAGCAATGAAATGACTGATTTCGCTCCTGGGACTAAGATTCTAGGATCAAGGCGCTTGTCGAAATGGTTCTCCATATAAGACATCTTCCCGTGCATGCCTTTATTCAGCCATTGTTCGAGTCGTGGAGCTTCTTCTTCAAGAAAATCAGCCTCCGAGATTCCACAGAAATCAAATCCCAACTCTTTTGCGAATACTTTGATCTGGGCAGATCTTTCTGTTGCTAGATCTCGAAAAGACATACTTAAAACAGTCGACTTTGATCAGGCGCCCCGGCTCTTCCGAGATGTGTATAAGCCAATTCGGTTGCTTGTCTTCCCCGTGGGGTACGCATAAGGAATCCCTCTTGAATCAAAAAAGGCTCGTATACTTCTTCAATAGTCCCTTTATCCTCACCAATTGCTGTGGCGATAGTGGTTAATCCAACAGGGCCACCTTTGAACTTATCGATGATGGTTGTCAAGATTTTATTGTCCATCTCATCCAATCCATGTCCATCAACATGCAATGCCGTCAAAGCCATTTTGGTGATTGCAGTATCGATATTACCATCTCCCTTGATTTGAGCAAAATCACGCACCCTTCGTAGCAATGCATTGGCAATTCTAGGTGTTCCTCTGCTTCGGCTAGCAATTTCAAACGCAGCTTCATAAGTGATTGGAATGTTGAGAATGCCCGAGCTTCGTTCAACGATATCGGTCAGGGTTTTGGCATCGTAATAGGAGAGTCGGCTGTTGATTCCAAATCTTGCACGGAGGGGAGCTGTGAGTAATCCAGATCGCGTTGTAGCACCAACTAAAGTAAATGGATTCAGGGTGATTTGAACAGATCGAGCACTTGGACCGGTATCAATCATAATGTCGATGACGAAGTCTTCCATAGCCGAGTACAAATACTCCTCTACCACAGGGCTCAATCGGTGAATTTCATCAATGAAGAGAACATCGTTGGGCTCGAGGTTGGTCAGCAATCCGGCTAAATCACCGGGTTTGTCTAAGACTGGGCCTGATGTAGTTCTAATGTTGACACCCATCTCAGCGGAGATGATGTAGGCAAGCGTAGTTTTACCCAATCCAGGTGGCCCATGAAGAAGAACGTGATCCAGGGACTCTTCCCTTTGTCTTGCTGCGCTAACGAAAATCTGCAGGTTGTCTAAGACTTGTCGTTGACCGGTAAAATCATCGAAAGATCTCGGCCTAAGGACTTTTTCAATGTCACGGTCCGTTGGTTGAGCTGCCTCGTTTCTATAATCGAATTCCTCCATATTCTCCTTCAAAGTTAGCCAATTTCAGTGCAGCTATTAATCTCGATTGTTAATGTTATTATAGACTTCTAAGAAGAGGATTCTAAGACGTATGAGGTAAATGGGAGATGTAAATCTAGCGTCTACTTCTTGGTTGTTCTTTACCATGAGCCTGTAGCCGATTCCTCCGCCGACAGCGAAATACTTGAGGAACTTTTGTTCAACGGTCATAGCAGGTTCGTACAGCATGATAAATCTTCGGTCTGTTCTTGCTTTGTTTCCACCGATATCATCGTAGCTCAACCAGCTAGTTCCTAATCCAATTTGAATGGGAATAGCCACAGAGAAGCCCTTTTTAACGTAGAAAACATATTCAGCATAGGGAGAAATGAACATGAAGTGCAGTTGGCTATTCACTGTGTAGGTGTCATCTTCAGGGCCTAAACTCAGGTCTTGATCGAAGCCCTTCTTCAGCCAGTTGTAGCCAATTCCAACGCTCAATCTATCTCCATAGCTTACACCAGCTTTTACTCCTCTAATTTGGGCTGTTCTTCCTGTAATAAACGAATTTCGGGTATCAAGTCGAACGATGAATTTCCGTTCTGCTTCGAGGTAATGTCGCAGGGAGTCGCCCAAGTTGACAGGTTGGGATTGGGCATTTGAAATAAACCAGATACTGGCTATGAGTACTAGAAATGTTCGCATAAAAAAATGTCCGCACATAAAGTACGGACATTTTGTATGAAATATTATTCTGATCAATGTGCTACTTCACCTTCTTTCAAAGGGACAGTCTGTGGCACAAAATCATCCTCATGTTCAGGATTGCTGTAATCATAAGCCCAGCGATGCACTTCTGGAAGCGCGCCTGGCCAGTTTCCGTGAATGTGTTCAACAGGTGTAGTCCATTCTAGGGTATTTGACAACCACGGATTGGCAGTTGCTTTTTGTCCCCTGAAAACACTGTAGAAGAAATTAAATAAGAATATCAATTGGCTAATTGCTCCAATGATGGCGAATGTTGAAATTAGGGTGTTAAGATCAGTTACCCAATGCAAAAATTCAAATTCTGAATTGGAGTAATATCTTCTCGGTGAACCCGCCATTCCAACGAAGTGCATTGGGAGGAAGACACCGTAACCGCTAACAATAGTCAGCCAAAAATGGGCATATCCCAGTTTTGTATTCAGCATCTTACCGAACATCTTAGGGAACCAGTGGTAGACTCCCGCGAGCATCCCGAATATCGCTGACATACCCATTACCACATGGAAGTGGGCAACAACGAAGTAGGTATCGTGAACGTTAATATCAAGTGCAGAATCGGCAAGAATGATTCCTGTTAATCCTCCAGTAACGAAAGTTGAAACTAGTCCAATCGAGAACAACATAGCAGGAGTAAATCTGATATTTCCTTTCCACAATGTGGTTATGTAGTTGAAGGCTTTAACGGCAGATGGAATTGCAATCAATAGGGTTGTAAACACGAAAACAGAACCTAGGAACGGACTCATTCCAGTAAGGAACATGTGGTGTCCCCAAACGATAAAAGAAAGGAATCCGATAGCAAGGAGTGAACCAACCATTGCGCGGTATCCGAAAATCGGCTTACGTGAGTTGGTAGATATGATTTCAGAACTAATTCCTAGTGCTGGAAGGATAACGATATAAACTTCAGGGTGTCCTAAGAACCAGAAAAGGTGTTGGAAGAGAATTGGTGATCCTCCTGTTACATCTAATGCTTCACCTCCGATGTAAATATCAGAAAGGTAGAATGCAGTTCCCATTGTTCTATCCATGATTAACAGAACAACACATGACACAAGTACTGGGAAAGAAAGAACTCCTAAAATAGCAGTAACAAGCAATGCCCAAATTGTCAAGGGAAGTCTAGTCATTCTCATTCCAGTGGTTCTGAGGTTAACTATGGTCACTACGTAGTTCAATCCTCCGAGAAGAGATGAAGCAACGAAGAGCACCATTGAAATTAACCAGAGGTTCATTCCCAATCCAGAGCCCGGCATAGCCTGGGGCAAAGCACTGAGTGGTGGGTAAACAGTCCATCCACCTGAAGCTGCACCTCCTTCAACAAACAGAGAGGCCAACATGATTACACTAGAAACAAAGAAGAACCAATATGAAAGCATGTTAAGGAAACCCGACGCCATATCACGTGCACCAATTTGCAGTGGAATGAGCAAGTTGGCGAACGTACCTGATAATCCTCCAGTCAATACAAAGAACACCATGATGGTTCCGTGAATTGTGACCAAGGCGAGGTAGGCATTTCTGTCGAGAATTCCTTCTGGAGCCCATTTGTCTCCCAAGAAAAAATTCAGCATTTTAAACGATTCACCGTCCCAACCCAACTGAAGTCGGAAAAGCACCGATAACATAACGGCAACAATACCCATCACGATAGCCGTGATTAGAAATTGCTTAGAGATCATTTTGTGATCTTGAGAAAAGACAAACTTACTTATGAAGCTTTCCTCGTGATGATGATTTGCATGTCCTCCCATCTTACTGGTAATTTTTTATAGTTCCGAAATTACAGCGAGGCACTTTGATCAGCTGTTTCGGATGATATTGGTTCAGTATTCTCTTCGGTATTCTCAGCTGGAGTTTCAACAGGTGCGGCCTCTTCTTCTGCAGCTTCTTTAGCAAGGAAGGTCTTTTGTTCAGACAACCAAGCATTGTATTTCTCCTCGCTCTCAATGACCACTTTAATTTGCATATTAAAGTGTGCTGCACCGCATACTTTGTTGCAGAGCAGTACGTAATCGAAATCAGGGTTATTCACTATTGTTCTCATACTATCTGTTGTGATAGTTGGAACCATTTTAAAGCGTGTAGGTATACCCGGAACGCTATTCATTTGAGCTCTAAAATGAGGCATATATGCGGAGTGAATGACATCTCTCGATCTAAAGATAAATTCAACTTCACGTCCAACAGGCAAGTGAAATTCGCCCTTTACGATTCTGTCGTCATCACCTGCTTCCCAAGCGTTGATACCCCCAGATTCGTATTGGTCAATCTCCAACAAGCGACTTTTGTGACGAATCAATCTTGCAATTTTATCTTCAATCGCTTCAACTTTTCCTGCAGGAAGGTAATCTCTACCTTCTTCGAGAGCAGCTCTGTTTGCTTCAATTTCAGCTTCTAGCTCAGCCGCCTTCTCTTCAATTGATTCGGCAGTAACAATTCCAAGTGGGTTCGTTCCACTTATTAAGTTGTAATCTGAATGTCCGAACTTACCGTTGTCACCGGAATATCTCGCTGTCCAATCGAATTGCTTCGAGTACAATTCAACTTGTAGCGCATCTTCTGATGCTTCGCCAGTAATTTCTTGCCAAGTTGCCAATCCATAAATGATGATAAAGGCAAGAACGATAGTAGGGATAACTGTCCAGATTAGTTCCAGCTTATTGTCATGTGCAAGGAACGTAGCTTTTCTGTCTTTTCGGTAATAGTATTTGTACGGGAAATAGAACAAGAGGAAATTGACAACGAAGAACACAATGATAATGATCACCATGTTTATGTGCATCAAAGTATCAACTCCTTCTCCGTGCGCTGATGCTGCTGGCGGCAAGTAATCGCCATAATTAATCAACAACCAAATAAAAGAAACGAAGAATACCACCATGAAGGATAGCATGAGGAAGGCATTCAGCTTGTTATCTGCATAGCTGATTTCTTCTTCGCGTTTCTTCCTGAGACTTGCAGTTAGATCATAGACGCGTGCAAGTTGAAGGACAGCGATAACCCCAAGAATAATTACCAGTAGTATGAGGAGCTTGAACATGATTTATCGAATTTCTTTTATTTCTTACTCATTAAATGTGATGGTGCTCACTTTCATTCAGGAATGGATGATTCGCTGGAATGAGCGGTGCTTTTGATAGCGTTCTAAGGGTTGTAAAAATGAACAATCCTAAAAACCCTAAGAACATTCCTATTTCAGGCAATCCAAAGTGACTGTGTCCAAATTGAGTCCCAGGTACAACCAAGAGATATACATCAAGGAAGTGACCAAAGAATATTATTAAGCCTACTGTTGTCAAGAATAATGGATTTCTTTTTGAGTCTCTAGATATAAGAACATAAAAAGGTATAGCAAAGTTTATAAAGAACATTCCAAAAAACATCCAACTATAATCTTCAATTCTTGTCACAAAGTAAATTACTTCTTCAGGAATGTTTGAATACCAGATCAACATGAACTGTGAGAACCACAAGTAGCTCCAAAGCATGCTAATAGCAAACATCCATTTACCCAAATCTTGTATATGCGAATTGTTCACATTGGGCATCAAACCCTTGCTCTTCAACCAAAGCACCAATAAAGTCACAAAAATCATTGTTGTCACCCACATGCCTGAGAACACATACCATCCGAAGAGTGTAGAGAACCAGTGCGTATCAATTGACATGATCCAATCCCAAGAAAGTGTAGAAGAGAAAACTGCGAAGAAGACAAGGAAAACTGCAGCTCTGCGGTACATCTTCTTGTGAAGATGTACATCTGGTGTTTGATCTTGCGACAAAGATTTTTTCCTGAACCAACGTGCAAACAGCAAGAATACTGCTAAGTAGACTATTGATCTTCCCCAAAAGAATCCTTGGTTCAAGTACGCGGCTTTGTTGGCTATTAATAGGTCGAACTTCACGCTGTTCGGATCAACCACTTCCGGATCCATCCAGTGATAAAGGTGATGCCAGTGGAAAGTGCCTCCAGCAAAAACGATAATAAGCACTAGTGCACCAAAAGGAAGATATGAGTACATAGCCTCAAACACCCTCACAACTTGCGAGGTCCAACCTACTTCGGCAGCATACTGCAGCGCATAAAAGAACAAGGCTCCCAATGCGATTGCGAAAAAGAAGAATCCGTTAATGAGTAGGTTACCCCAAAAACGAGTGTGATGATCTGTATGATCCGTTATAAATCCAAACACCACAGCCAAAAGGCCAATGGCCATAAGGATGTATGTTACTGTTTTTGCTCTTCCTGAAAATGTAAATTCCATCGGACGATCTTGTTTCTGATTAATTAGAAGCTGTCATTGCCTGATCCGCAGCTATTGCTGGTTTCACCATCCCACTGTCATCAAACTCCGGCATTGTGCCAGTCATCAGTGTGCGCACATATTGTATTACCTGCCAGCGTTCTTCGGCAGTTACTTGAGATGCATGCGAACCCATAAGTCCTTTGCCATACATCAGGGTATGATACATTTTACCATCTGGTAAAGTTGCTCTACTTTGATAGCTCGGTACGACTGGATATTTCCCGCCAGAAACCTCAGTGATGCTTCCATTTCCTTCACCTGCTTCACCGTGGCATTGAATACAGAATCTTTCAAAGACTGCTTTACCAGCTTCGATATTCATTTTGCTCAATGGAAGTGGGCTGGTCCATTCTGCGCCGGCACGTTCGTAATCTTCCGGTGTATTGTAAAATGGATAAGGCATTGCCAATTCCAAATTCTCTGTTCCTGAGTAGGCGATAGTTCCGGCCACTGGTTTACGCGCTGAAAGAAGGTTTCTCTGCTCTTGAGCAGCTTCCTCACCGATTAACCATGGATCCATTCCATAATCTACGTAGGCTTCTATTGCCGGTGAACGATACATGTCTGGCATGTACTCCACACCTGGGCTGTTTTCATTGTTCGTACAAGAGCTCAGCAATAATGCGGCTGTTGCAGCAGAAAACAAGGTTATGTATGACTTTCGTAGCATCTTGACTGTACCAGTTTTCATTCGTAATCTTTCACGCTCAATTCGATCAAATCATCGTCTTTAAGCATGGCTTCAATTTCTTCTGTAGACTTCCCGTGGTTTTGATCTGTGGTGATTTCCATCACAAACATATCATCCGTAGTTCTAGGGTCAGGATTCTGAGCCTTCATTCCAGGAAGTGTTCCGTTTCTCAACAAATAGGTAATCGCCATTCCGTGAGCAGCACACAATACACTGAACTCAAAAGTTACTGGCACAAATGCAGGAAGGTTTTGAATCAATGAAAAGCTTGGCTTACCTCCAATATTCATTGGCCAATCGTAGATCATGAAGTACCACATCCCCAACAAAGCGAGGGAAGTACCAGTCATTCCGTACATAAAGGAAGCGATTCCTAATCTTGTGCGTTTCACACCTATGATAGGATCTAGTCCGTGTATCGGGAAGGGAGAATAAACATCCTTCACCCTCACTCCGGCATCAACAACGCGTTGAGCAGCTTTCATCAGCTTCTCTTCGTCGTTATACATCGCATGAAGTACTTTATTAGCCATAGCTATTCTATTTGCGATTCTTAGTGTTCTTTATTCTTAAAATTCTCACCTGAGGACTTCAAAATCGTCTTCAATTCATTCAATGCCAATACCGGGAAGAACCTAGCGAAAAGCAAGAATAATGTGAGGAAAATACCTATTGTTCCAAGGAAGATTCCAACATCAATAGATGTAGCGTGGAACCAAGTCCAGCTTGAAGGAACGTAATCTCTGTGCAAAGAAGTAACAATAATTACATACCTCTCAAACCACATCCCTATGTTCACTACAATTGAAAGTGCGAAAGTAATGGTGAGGTTGGTTCTAATTTTCTTAAACCAGAACAGCTGAGGACTAATCACGTTACAACTCATCATGATCCAGTATGCCATTGAATACGGACCACTAAATCTATTGATGAAGGCATAAGATTCATATTCAACCCCAGAATACCAAGAGATGAAGAGCTCAGTTAAATAAGCCACACCTACTATAGAACCTGTAACAATGATTACAATGTTCATGTATTCTACGTGCTTCACATGGATGTAATTCTCTAAGTGAAGAGCTTTACGCATGATGAGAAGCAGGGTCAATACCATTGCAAATCCTGAGAATACCGCTCCAGAAACGAAGTATGGAGGGAAGATCGTTGTATGCCATCCTGGAATCACTGATGTTGCAAAGTCCATGGATACAATCGAGTGAACCGAGAATACAAGTGGAGTAGCGATACCAGCGAGAACCAATGAAACTTCTTCAAAACGAGTCCAATGTTTCGCTCTACCTGTCCAACCAAAACTCAAGAATCCGTATATCTTCTTCGGCAAAGGTTTCACCATTCTATCTCTGATGGTAGCAAAATCAGGAATCAATCCGATATACCAAAACACCAATGAAACGGAGAAATAAGTAGAAATCGCGAATACATCCCAAAGCAAAGGAGAGTTGAAGTTTACCCAAAGTGAACCGAATTGATTTGGAAGTGGAAATACCCAGTAAGCCAACCAAATTCTACCCATGTGAATTCCAGGGAAGACCGCTGCCATGATTACGGCGAAGATGGTCATCGCCTCTGCAGAACGGTTAATTGCCATACGCCATTTCTGACGGAAGAGCAGAAGTACTGCAGAAATCAATGTTCCTGCGTGACCGATTCCAACCCACCAAACGAAATTGGTAATATCCCAAGCCCAACCAACGGTCTTGTTCAATCCCCATACTCCAATACCAGTACCAATAAGGTAAAGTATACAGCCCACACCATACAGCGCAATTAAGCCTGAAATAGTAATAAGGATGTACCAAGTCTTTGGTGCCTTGTTTGTTATTGGCCGAACAACATCATCAGTGATGTCTTTGTAAGACTTATCACCTAATATGAGAGGTTCTCTAATGGCTGCTTCTCGCTGCATATTAAAGTTCTTTTGGCGTCTACTTATGCTTCAGTTTCATTCGAGTTACGCACCTTAGTCAGGTAGAAAATATTGGGTTGTACGCCAATTTCTTCCAATGCGTGGTAAGCACGCACATTCTGGGAGCGTTTAAAATTATTGGTTCCCTTATCGTTAAGGTCTCCAAAAGAAATCGCATTGGTTGGACAAGCTTCAGCACATGCTGTCATAATTTCTCCATCCTTTACCGGGCGTGATTCTTTCTTCGCAGTCAGTTTACCCGACTGGATTCTCTGCACACACATACTGCATTTCTCCATTACCCCTCTGCTACGAACAGTAACATCAGGATTCAATACCATTCTAGTCAAGCTATCTTGAGCAGGATTAGAATTTTGGAATTTCTTATATGCTTGGTAATTGAACCAGTTGAATCTTCGAACCTTGTACGGACAGTTGTTTGCACAATATCTGGTACCGATACAACGGTTGTAAGTCATTTGATTCAATCCTTCATTGCTATGTGTTGTAGCGGCAACTGGACAAACAGTCTCACAAGGAGCGTGATTGCAGTGCTGGCACATCATTGGCATGTGAACCGTTTGAGGATTGTCTTCCGGGAACTCCATGAGTTTGTATGTCTCAATCGTTCCTACTCCCATTTCCTTGCCCTTCTCCTTGTTCATGTCAGAGCTGAAGTAACGGTCAATTCTCATCCAGTGCATGTCACGTGCGCGACGTACTTCGTCTTTTCCAACTACAGGAACATTGTTCTCTAGGTGGCAAGATGTTACGCAAGAACCACAACCGATACAAGAATTCAGATCGATTGTCATTCCCCAACGGTGACCAATATTTTCGACTGGAAACTCATGCCAAAGGTCGAATGATCTCGTTGACTTTTTATCGCGAGCATCAATCTCACCGTCTCCATTGACGTCCTCATGAACAATAAGTCCTGGAGCTTTATTGAATGATGCCTCACCTTTAACCTTGTCCTTCTCTACAAGGAATGACGCAAGGTTAGTTTCCTTAAGCACGCCAGTCCTATCCATCACTGTGTGGTGAATCTGGGTAGATGCTAATGGGTATGTATCTTCAGTTTTGTCGAGCTGGATTCCTGTTGCATAAGACACACATGCCCCATTTAACATTGACATGAATGGATAAGCATTGCCTCCAATCGGAACCAATTTACCGTCCTTGGTGTCGTGAATTCCTTCTTCTGTAGTTTGGAATGCAGCGCGACCGATAGCTTCACCGTTTCCTCCTCTACCGTATCCTATAGCCAGTCCTAATGTTCCTTTGCGTTGACCGGGCTGAGCAAGTACAGGCAAGGTCAAAGACTTATTTCCAACAGTCATTGTTGCCACAGTGGCTCTTTGTTCTTGACTGATGTGCATGTTATATCCCAACTCCGTAATATCGGAAGGACACATGGTGAAATAATTGTCCCAAGTAACTTTTGAGATAGGATCTGGAAGCTCTTGTAACCAAGGATTGTTCGCTTGATTTCCTGTTCCGATACCAACTTTTTGGTAGAGAGCCACTTCCCAACCGTCCATAGGCTTCTGCAGCATTGACGCAGCAGCAGCAGAGGTATTGTTGAAAGTTACAGCCATTGCAGTAGGCTCAGTCCCAGTATTCATCATACCGTTGTGAACTGCAAGATTCCACTGCTTATCCGAATTCATCATGGTCCCTACATAAAGTGGGTTCCATGTCTTTCTTAAATACGTGTAGTAATCAGTATTATCTCCAGCCCAAGTGAGCAAACTAGCTCCGACTTGGCGAGTCTTGAACAAGGGTTGGATAGTAGGCTGAGCTAAATCAACTCGGCCTTGAACTAGCATGAAATCATTCCATGATTCTAAGTAGTGACTATCTGGACAGATATAAGTACAAAGACTTGCTGTTTCGTCAGCAAATAAGCTTGTCGAAACGGTAGTTTTAACTTTAGAAAGCGCGGCTTTGAAGGCCGCTGAATCTGGCCATGAATAAGCTGGATTAACTCCGTTGATGATCAACACATCTACTTTACCAGCATTCATATCTGCAATTAATGCAGAAACTGCTGCTTCATCACCTTGAAACAAGTTCAGCCCAGATGCGATATCTATAGTAGATCCGTAATTACCGAGCATATAATTCGTCGCATTGACCAATTCTTGTACAGCTGCCTGATTTGAACCAGCAACTAACAAGGAAGCTCCTTTATTCTTTAAAAGATCAGCTGCTGCAGCTTTAATTGCTGCAAGATCTAATCCATCGCTGCTCACACTTACAGTTGAAGCACCTGTTTTTGAAGCTACTTCGTTGTAGATAGCTGCGACTACACGTCCTTCTTCAGAAGGCTTGATTGGAACTCTAACATCACAATTTGTACCGGCCAAAGAAAGCACAGTTTCAAATTGGTAGTGCTTACTCATCCAACCGTTTTCAGGCTTACGAGTAGATGCATATTGTCCCATGAAGTGACTTGGCAATACCCAAGAACCTAAGAAATCAGCGGCAACGCTGACGATAGCCTTGGCCTTAGAAAAGTCGTATGCAGGGAGTGATGAAGTTCCAAATGTTGCTTGGTGAGCTTTACGAATTCCGCTGTAAGAAACAGTATCGTAGCTAACCAGTTGAGCATTGTATTTTGTTGCAAATTGGTTGATTGCTCTATTCAAAGTAGGGCTAACAACTGTATTGCTAAGAATTCTTACAGATTGAGCTGCTGAAAGCGCTGAAGTGATTTCTGAATCAGCAGCATCCCAAGCAATAGCTTCGCCACCCTTGGTTGCACCTTTCAGACGAGCACTGTCATACAATCCAAGTACCGAAGAGTTGATTCTACTGTTAATCCCTTTATTCAATCCGTGATCTCTATTGGAACGGATGTGAATCGGGCGGCCTTCTCTTGTTTTCACAAGGATATTACCATAGTCTTGACCGTCGTAATAGGTCGAGGTATAGTAATTCGCAACTCCAGGAGTAATTTGCTCAGGCTTATTCACATAAGGAATAGACTTGATTACAGGAGTTTCACAAGCAGCTAAAGTTGCAGCTGAGATACTGAAACCCATGAATTTCAAGAAGTCACGTCTGCTGCTAGAAGATTCTTTTAGCTTCTCGTCACCAAGAAACTCTTCCATTGCAGTATCCTGCGGAAACTCAGTAGTAACTGCAGCTTTAAATTCTTCTGTTTGATGCAGGTCACTTAAGCCTGTCCAATATTTCTTCGTATTTCCCATAGGGTTATACTATATAGATTAATAGTGACACTTAGCGCATTCCCATCCGCCAAGCTCTTTCACTGTGATCTTATCGTCTTCCAAGATTTTGCGCAATTCCTCATGGCCTCTTTCGTGGTCATGTAATCTTGCGTCTATCTCGTCGTAATATCCATTTCCGTCCATCTTCACCTGAGCCTTACCGTGGCATTCGATACACCAGCCCATAGTGAAACTTGGCTTACTCAGTTGAATTATTCCTGGCAAGTCAACACTGTTCGATTCATCTACAGTAGCTAATTTACCTGTTGTATAAGTCTCTACTGGTCCGTGGCAGTTTTGGCATTGAAGCTTACCTACAACAACGTGTTGTTGGTGACTGAAGTAAACGTGATCAGGTAGATTGTGGACTTTATTCCACTTGATAGGCTGCTCTTCGTAATCTTCGATGTAGGAACCAGTTGCCGGATCAAATCCTATCGCTGTGTAAATTTTACCAATTTCAGCGGTGAACTCATCGTTGTGGCCTTTCTTAATTCCTGTGTGGCAATTCATGCACACATTGGCAGATGGGATTCCGGCGTGCTTCGACTTTGAAGCACTAGAGTGGCAATATTGACAATCGATTTTATTCTTACCGGCGTGAAGCTTGTGGGAGAATTTAATCGGCTGCTCTGGTTGGTATCCTTGATAGAGACCAATATCCATTCCAGCTGAATAAGCAACGACTACAAGGTATCCAGTAATGAAAATAGAGATGAGACCCACAAATCCCTTGTTGTCCCAAGCCCAATCTTTCAGTCTTGTGAAATATCCTTTGTGAGGCAATCCTTCTTTGCCCTGAGACTCAAGCACAGCGCTTTGAAGTGATCTGCGCACTCCAGAAGCCGACATTGCTATGACTAGGAACAAAACAAAAAGGACAATGAACCAAATCGTAGGATCACTGTCAACTTTACCTTCATTCTCGTCCCATACATACCAGTTGTCTCCACCTGCTTCAGTTGCGGGTGCTGCAGTTTCGTCAACATAAGACGAGACATAAGTAAGAATGTCTGTTATTTCCTCTTTCGACACTGCTTGAGGCTGCATCCAACCAAAATTGCCGACATACTTCTCTACCATACTCACGACGTATTCGTCACCAGTGGCATGGGCAGCTTTCGGATTTAAAATCCATTGAACGAGAAGTTCATCTTTACCTTTCCAACGAACGTCAATACCGGCTAATCCTGGCGCAGCGAGCACCTCAGCATTGGGCCTATGGCAAGATGCACAGTTGGCAGTGAAGAGCTGTTCACCTTTAGCGGGGTCGCCGCCTTTGTGAATGTCTGCATTTGCTACTCCTGAAACGCTCAGAAGCATTAATAAAATAAGCGCTTTCAGTGAAGCGGCGCGATAGGTCAATCCTATGTGATTCAGGTTCATTGGGTAGTGCTATTTCTGGTCAGAAACCATCCAATTTCGCGGGCAAATTTAGAGCATAATTCGCATCCAGCAGGCTAATTGTCACAAAATTGTAAAGAAGCATGGCAATTTATAATGTTTCTAAATAATGTTAATCACTTCGAATTCATTGACATTTTTTCATTTCGGGAGCAATGTTTGTTGTAAGTCAGTACGTTATCATTGCAATAATGGGAATGAAGATACATTGTATTAGTTTTGCATGAAAATTGCTTGAACAAAACTTATGAAGGGAGTTATCAAAACATTTACTGTCGTTATACTCAGCTTGTATTCTATTGCAGGTTTTGCTCAAGATGATAAGAATTGGTTTCAGCGATTGTTCAATAAGGAAGAGAAAACTGCCGAGCCAGTTGATACAGGTGGTAGAGATTCACTAGACTTTTTGTTGGATGAGTTTTTAAAAGATAAGATTGAATCAGACACCCTAGCATCAGACACGAATGTGAATATTATCATTCACCGAGAAGGTCGAATCGATTTGGTTCAAAGCTCGCGCTTGAAGATGATCAATGACAGTTTGGTAAATAATCCAGAGCCTCTGAACGGATATAGAATTCAGTTGTTTTTCGGCAATATTGATAATGCCAAAGAAGCTCGGGCCAATTTTATCCGCAAGCATGCAAATGAGAAGTGTGTGATAGAGCATGTTCCACCAAACTTCAGCGTGAGAATAGGTGATTTCACAGACGAGTTACATGCTTATAAGAGAATGAAACAGCTGAAGGGCGAATACCCTTCAGCTATTATAATTCCTAGTACAATTGATGTCCCTTTGCCAGAAGAGGCAAGGTGATTAAAGTGTTTGTTTCACTTCTATTTCTTCGAAAGCTTCTACCATATCGCCTTCTTGAATGTCATTGAACTTATCGATGTTCAATCCACATTCGAATCCTTTGGTAACTTCTTTCACGTCATCTTTGAATCGCTTAAGAGAGCCAAGTACGCCAGAGTAAACCACAATTCCATCTCGAATTACTCGAACCTTATGGTTTCTGTTGATTTTACCTTCTAGCATAAAGCAACCTGCAATCGTTCCAACCTTGGTGATTTTGAAGGTTTCACGGATTTCTGCAGTACCGACAATTTTCTCTTCAACCTTAGTCGAAAGCATGCCTTCCATGGCATCTTTAATTTCTTCGATTGCCTTGTAGATAACACTGTATAGACGAATCTGAATTTCTTCTTTTTCGGCAATTCGACGAGCGCTGGCAGATGGTCTCACCTGGAATCCAACAACGATTGCGTCAGATGCAGATGCAAGCAATACATCACTTTCAGAAATCTGTCCAACCGCTTTGTGAATAATATTGACCTGAATCTTTTCCGTAGATAGTTTCTGCAACGAATCGGCCAATGCCTCAATTGATCCATCCACATCACCTTTCACGATCAAGTTCAACTCTTTGAATTCACCAAGAGCAATTCTTCGTCCGATTTCTTCAATAGTAATATGCTTGTGCGCTCTTACGCCTTGTTCTCTTTGAAGCTGTTGACGTTTGGTCGCAATTGCCCTCACTTCTTTTTCATCTTCAAGAACATAGAATTTATCACCGGCGCTAGGAGCACCAGCCATACCTAGTATAGATACTGGCGCGGCAGGACCTGCTTCAGCAACCGTTTGAGCTCTTTCGTTGAACATGGCTTTAACACGGCCACTCCATTGTCCAGCTAAGATTGGATCACCAACCTTGAGTGTACCAGCTTCTACAAGTAGAGTAGTTACATAACCTCTTCCTTTATCCAAAGAAGATTCGATTACAGTCCCTACAGCACGTTTGTTTGGATTGGCTTTCAACTCAAGCATTTCTGCTTCGAGCAATACTTTCTCAAGCAGCTCATCAATGCCTTGACCTTTCTTTGCAGAAATTTCTTGGCACTGGAATTTTCCTCCCCAATCTTCAACCAAAATATTCATTTGAGAAAGCTCTTCTCTGATTTTATCAGCGTTAGCGCCTTCTTTGTCAATCTTATTGAATGCGAAAATCATAGGGATATTCGCAGCTTGAGCGTGATTAATTGCTTCGCGGGTTTGAGGCATTACAGAGTCGTCTGCAGCAATAACGATAATTGCTAAATCGGTTACCTGTGCACCTCTGGCGCGCATGGCTGTAAAGGCTTCGTGACCAGGAGTATCTAAGAATGTGATTACCCTTTGGTCTTTCAGCTTCACGCTGTATGCGCCAATATGCTGTGTAATACCTCCAGCTTCACCTGAAATTACGTTTGCATTTCTAACGTAATCCAAAAGTGAAGTCTTTCCGTGATCGACGTGTCCCATCACCGTAATAATTGGTGGGCGTGACACTAAATCTTCCGGCTTATCTTCTTCTCCAAGAATAGATTCTTGTACTTCAGCACTTACAAATTCTACGCTAAATCCAAATTCTTCAGCGACAATAGATATTGTTTCGGCATCTAATCGTTGGTTGATAGATGCGAATATTCCAAGGGACATACAAGCCGAGATGATGTCTGTTGCTGGCCTATCCATTAAGGATGCCAATTCAGAAACAGTCACGAATTCGGTCAATTGAAGAATCGATGCTTGTTCTTCTTGGCGAATCATTTCTTCTTCAGCACGTTGCTGAACCATGTCACGTTTCGCACGACGAAGTTTTGACGACTTCGATTTTCCACCACCACTTAAACGAGCAAGTGTTTCCTTGATCTGATTTTGAATATCAGCTGGATTCACTTCTTGCTTAGGATCTCTTCCTCTTCTTCTGCCAGCGCCGGGAGGTCCATTAGAACCTTGTCCACCTTTAGCCCCAACAATTGGTCTACTTTGCGGACTAGTCTTCGGTCTATTTCTAGCTTCTTTAGCTTGTTTTTCAACATCTACTTTAGCTACACGCTTGCGTTTTCTTTTCTTATTGTCGTTTTCTTTCTTGCGATCGACTTGTTTCGGTAAATCAATTTTACCGACGACAGTTGGCCCAGATAGCTTTTTAGCTTCGGCCTTAATGACTTTAACTTCTTCTTTAGGAGGAGCTGGAGTTGCTTCTTTTTCTTCCTTTACCTTTTCAACTGGAGTTTCCTTTGCTTTGGCAGGCTCTTCCTTCTTTGCCGCTGGCTTTTCGGCGCTGGGCTTCTCAGGCTTCTTCCCTTTGCTTGGCTTTTTGCTGCGGCTTTCAAGATCTGCGAGATTCATCTGACCAACCACTTTAGGGCCGGAAGATTTTTCTGCTTCAGCTGGCTTAGCATCTTCTTTAGCTGCAACTGGAGGAACTTCTTCCGGTGCAGACTGAGGCTTTTTCTCTTCTACTACAGGCTTTTCTTCCGCAACTGGAGCTGCCGGCTCTTCTTTGGCAACTTCAGGTTCTTTCTTTGCTGCAGGCTTAAGGGCCTTTTCTGCTTTCTCAGCTTTTTCCTGAATTTCTTTGAGCTTGTTAAGATCAATATCTTCTTCAGGAGCTTCCTCTTCGTCTTCCTTTTTAGCAGATTCTAGGGTAACAGTTTCCCTTTCAGAGCGAACCCTATTTACGGACTTCGACTTTTCCTTTACTGTCTTATCTGACTGGAATTCATCAAGCAGCTTATCGTAAACCGCGGAATCAATTTTGGTATTCGGATTTGCATCCACTTCAATACCTTGTCCTCCGAGGTAATCGACGAGCGTAGAAATTCCGACATTGAATTCCCTTGCGACTTTACTTAGTCTTACTGCCTTATTGGTTTCGCCCATATACTGCTTAAAGTTCTTAATTTATTTTCTATTGGCTACTCACCAATAGTGAAAAGGGTAAAGTAAAGCTTACTCTAGCTCTTCTCTCAAGATTTTAAGGACTTCTTCAATGGTTTCTTCCTCCAAATCAGTCCTTTTAACTAAATCTTTCTTGTCTAATTCTAATACGCTTCTCGCAGTATCTAATCCGATAGCTTTCAACTCATCGAGCACCCAGCTTTCGATTTCATCTGCAAATTCTTCCAAATCAACGTCATCGATATCAGCTTCCGTTTCACGGTAAACATCAATTTCAAATCCTGTTAATTTACTTGCTAGCTTAATATTGTGTCCGCCTTTTCCAATTGCCAAAGACACTTGGTCTGGCTTCAAGAAAACATCAGCCTTGCCGTTATCTTTATCTAAAGTGATAGACGATACTTTAGCTGGGCTAAGTGCTCTTTGAATCAGTAATTGTTCATTAGCGGTGTAGTTGATGACGTCAATATTCTCGTTGCGTAATTCACGAACAATACTGTGAATTCTAGCTCCTTTCATACCGACACAAGCACCAACAGGATCAATACGATCGTCGTAGCTTTCAACCGCAACTTTCGCTCTTTCTCCTGGCTCACGAACAATTTTACGAATCGTAATTAAACCGTCAAAAACCTCAGGAACTTCTTGTTCGAAAAGTCTTTCTAGGAATTCAGGAGCAGTTCTAGAAAGGATGATACGAGGATTGTTGTTTCTCATTTCAACCTTAGCCACTACAGCTCTTACTGAATCGCCTTTTTTGAAAAAGTCTTGTGGGATTTGTTCTTCTCTAGGAAGTATGAGTTCATTGTCTTCATCATCGATGACAAGAATCTCTCTTTTCCAGATTTGGTAAACCTCACCGGTAACTATTTCACCAACTCGCTTGGAGTACTTCTGATAGATATGGTCTTTTTCAAGATCCATTATACGAGAAACAAGATTTTGGCGCAGGGCCAAAATATTCCTTCTTCCGATAGATCCAAAGGGGATATGCTCCGAAAAGTCTTCTCCTACTTCAAAGTCATCTTCAACTTTAATTGCTTCTGAGTAAGCAACCTGTACGTTATCATCCTCCACATCGTCGTCCTCAACAATTTCGCGAGTTCGCCAAATTTCAAGGTCACCCTTATCTGGATTGATAATAATGTCGAAGTTTTCATCACTTCCGTACTTCTTTACGATCATACTTCGGAAGACATCTTCCAAAATACCCATCATAGTTTCTCTGTCTATGCTCTTGAGCTCTTTGAACTCAGCAAAGGTTTCGCTCAGATTCAGCTGATCCATTTTGCGAATTTTTATTTAAATGATACCAAAACCTTGGTTTCAGCGATAGCGTTAAAATCAATTTCATGATTTTCTTCTACCCACTGTTTACTTTTTCTTCCTTCAATTCTTTCTTTGACCCTAGTCTTCACCACGACGCCATTTTCTGTGGCCTCCACCAATTCTCCTTCTAGGCTCTTGCCTTCTGTCAATTTCAACTTAACATTTCTGCCAACATTGGCAAAATACTGTCTTTTCACTTTTAAGGGCTCACCAACTCCTGGAGTTGAAACAACCAATTCGAAGTCATTCGAATCGTTGTCAAGCGCCTCATTTAGGTGACGATTTAACAGGCTGCAGTCTTTTACAGTAGCGCCAACATCACTGCCAATAAAAACGCCGACTCTCCTGTCAGCACCCATTTTCAGGTCTACTAAAAACAACGGAGTATCCGCGATATAACTCTCGATATGTTGAATCACTTGCTGCTCGGTGATCATCGGATTTTTGGCCAATAAAAAAGAGGGGTTCAAACCCCTCGTGACATCACGCACTGATTTGTGAGCGCAAATATAATTCGGATTATTCCAATGTGCAAGTCCTACAATTACTGTTTTGCACCGCCTCTCGCTTCTAAAACCACCTTGAGCAACATTCCGTTTTCATAGACATAGTGTCTTTCCTTCTCGCCTGTTCGTTCATTGTACTGAATATAATCTCCGTCTTTGCGTCCATTTTTATAATTCAAAACTTCTACCGCTTTTCCATTTCGGGCATAGTTGACGCCCTTTCCGTGCATTTTCCCCTCGTTGTATTCTTGTGATCTGATGGGGGCTCCGTTGTCACCATAATACTCCCACTTTCCATGGGGCCTTCCGTTTTTATATTCTCCTATCATTTCAGGGATTCCATAATCGTTGTAAGTCTCCCAGACCCCTGTTTTCTCACCATTTAAGTACTTTCCTTTTTCGTTCAGCTTTCCACTTTCATTCCAGAACGACCAATCGCCGGTTCGTAAGTCTGATAACCAATCGCCAGAATAAATCCTTATTCCATTTGGATACCAGCCTTCCCAATGCCCGCTAATCTTGCCTGCGGTGAAGCTTCCTAAATCTTTAGGCTTACCGTTTTCATACCAGCTTTTCCACTCTCCTTCTTCTTTGTCGTTCGCAAATACTCCTTCTTGAAGCAGTTGCCCGTTTTCAAACCAAAACTGCCATTTCCCAGTCTTCTCTCCTGCCTTGTAGTCCCCTGTTTTCCAATCAGAGCCGTTCCAATAGTAGTAATTCCAAGTGCCTTCCATTTTTCCAGCGCTGTAATCTCCCTGGTATTGAACTCCTCCATTGGCATAATAATATTTCCAGAATCCTTCTTGAAGGTCGTTGGAGAAATCACCTTCCATGTCAATAGCCCCTTCAGGCAAATACCAAATCCAGTGACCTGTTTTCTTTCCTTTTTTGTACTGACCTTCAACTTCTAACTGCCCTGACCTGAACCATTTTTTAAATTCTCCATCCAATTCACCATCAACGTAGGCATTGCTTTGCTCTATTTTACCACTTCTCAAATAGGTAATCCAAGGCCCGGTTTTTTTCGCGTTCGAATATTCTCCTTCTTGGTATACATCCCCAGAGGCAAAATAAACCATAGACTTTCCGTTGGGCACACCGTCTTTATAAGTCGTGCTCTCTCTCAAATTCCCATCCTCATACCTATCATTATAAACACCTGTTCCATTTTCAAGCGTCACTTCAGAATTTTGATCTCTGTAGAACATTATTTTGGTCAGGCTGTCGGTATAGAGTTCTTCTAACTCCAATTGCCCGTCCTTGTGCCAGTATTTCCATGTTCCAACTTTGCTGTCTTTCTGAAAAAACCCTTCTTCAAGGAGGACACTGTCTTTGCTCCACACGCGCATGATGCTGTCTTGCCTTCCTAAAATGAAATAACCTTCATTCATCAACAATCCGTTATCGTGGTACCTCAATACCGCGCCGTGCAGCTTTCCGAAAAAGTAATTCGCTTCTTCTTGAAGATTGGTGTTCTCAAACCAAAACTTCCAGGTACCGTGTTCGAGGCCCCTTTCATAAACTCCTTCTGTGCGCTTATGCTTTCCAGCATCGTCCCAGAACTCGATATAGGACTGTGATTGGGCAAATGCATGAAGTTGAAGCAAAATGAAAACCAGTGTAAGAAACTTACTCATTGAAAGTGGATTTAGGCAAAAATAGGCAGCACAAGGGGAGTTTGAAAAGAAATGTAGGGGTGCTTTTCAACAACGCTGACATGATTCTTCATGTTGTCCTTAACATTTCATCCAATGGAGAGCGGTGAAAATGAGTGAGAAATCCTCAGTCTTCACTAACTTCGAGGCCTAAGTAATTCAAAAGATGAAGAGAGAGTTAATTATTATTTCCGCCCTAGTTATAGGGTCATGCATCTTGTTATTGATGCCAGAAAAGCAGTCTGACAATGACGCATCAGAGTTCGACCTAGGACAGACAGAGGTGAATCCAATTACCAAGCAAAGTGCTCGTAAGGCCTACGAATTTGCGAGAGCTGCAGACCCGAATACGGGTGAAATTCCACGTGGAATTCGCGCTGCTGAGTTACAGTTTGCGAGTCGACTTCCAAAGAAGGAAGAAGCAGAGCGTGGATTGGGATGGTCTCAGCGTGGGCCATTTAATATTGGAGGAAGAACTCGTGCTTTGGCGGTAGATATCACGGATGAAAACATACTGAATGCAGGAGGAGTCTCCGGCGGAATGTGGAGATCGACGGATGCCGGGCAAACTTGGGTAAAAACAACAGATCCATCGCAGATTCACAGTGTAAGTTGTGTTGTTCAGGATAGAAGGCCGGGCCATGAAAATGTTTGGTACCATGGAACAGGCGAAGAGGCTTACGGTTTGGTAAGTGGAACAAGTTATTCATCGATTTTTAGCGGAGACGGAATCTTTAAATCCATTGATGGAGGTCAAAGCTGGACTCAGCTTGAATCAACAAGTTCAATGACACCTCAATCTGTACAAGACGGAACTTACGACTTCAGTTGGAGGGTGATTCCTGACCATACTATTCTTGATGAGGATGTTGTTCTAGCAGCAGTATATGGTGGAGTTATTCGATCAACAGACGGTGGCGAAACTTGGGAGGAAGTCTTGGGCTTCAGTCCGACAGCTTCATTGTACACTGACATCCATCAAACACCAAATGGTATATTCTATGCCGCTCTATCAGCTGATGGCTTGAGCAGAGGCACTTATCGTTCGGAAGATGGCATCAATTGGACCCAACTTGATTTCCCATTAGCAGGAGCGTATAGACGAATTGTTATGACTCATAATCCTCAAGATGAAAATGAAGTTTACTTTTTACTTGAAGGCCCATCCGCGGAGAACACCATTAACCATGCACTCTTCAAGTACACTTTTTTAGCGGAAGACGGCACTGGAGAAAATGGAACTTGGGAGGAACGCTCAGGCAATTTGCCCCAAACATCTTGTGCTTTGTACATTGGTTCAACCTTTGAGTTTGGAATTTTCAGTTCTCAGAGTTCTTATGACTTATGCATAGGTCACCATCCAACCGAAGAAGACGTACTTTATATAGGCGGTAGAAATGTGTTTAGAAGCACAAATGCTTTTACAAGCGAAGATCAAACCGATTGGATAGGTGGATATAGATGCAATCCAGACAATCCTCGTGATTATTCTTATCCCAATCACCACAGCGATCAGCATGTTATTCTATTCTCAGAAAACAATCCCGACGTGATGTATTCTGCCAATGATGGTGGAGTTTACCGCACCGATGATTGCATGGCCGACAGTGTGTTTTGGACCAGCTTAAATCAAGGTTATGTTACCAGTCAATTTTATGCTGTTGCTCAAGAGCAGGGCTTGTCTACAAGTAATTTCGTGATGGGCGGCATGCAAGATAATGGCACTTGGGGAACAGGCTTAATCGATTTCACTGAAAGCTGGAAAGAGATTCACAACGATGATGGGGCACATTGCGCTGCTCCAGAAGGCTTAGATTTCGTGATCACATCAAGTCAATTGGCGAGAATGTACAAGAAACAAATTGACGAATTCGGTAACGTGATTAATGCGAGAAGAATTGATCCCCAAAACACACCTTCTGGCGTCTTGTTTATCAATGCGCTTCTGGTTGACCCAGTGAATAATAATGAGCTGTATATGGCTGGAGGCAAGAACATTAGACTTCTTTCCGATTTGGCAGGAGTTGAATTGAACGGTGATTTAATGACGAAGCTACCAAACAGTTATTGGGAGAATATGTCTGAGGGATTCATTGGTTTTGCTTCTGGAGATATTTGTGCTTTGGAGAAATCTAGAATTGATGCCACAGTGCTGTATTATGGAAGTACAGAAGGCCATATGTGGAAACTCGAGAACCTTTATGGCGATAGAGTGAAGACCGAAATTACCGGTCCAGATTTTCCAGACAACAGTTGGTTGAGCAGTATTGCAGCAAACGACTTGAATGCAGATGAATTACTAGCCTGCCATTCAAGCTATGGCGTGCTTAGTTTATGGCACAGCGATGATGCAGGAGAAAGCTGGGAATCTATTGCTGGGAACTTGGAAGAGAATCCTGATGGAACAGGAGCTGGGCCAGCGGTTTATGCTGTAGAAATCTACCCAAGTGATCCTCCAATTTATTTTGCAGGAACAAGTGTTGGACTATTCTCTACAGCGGAGTTGGATGGAATGAACACAGTTTGGAGTATGGAGGGAGCAGAGACGATTGGGAATGTTGTGATTAACATGATTAACGGGAGAGCTTTTGACGGCAGCGTTGTAGTGGCGACACATGGCAACGGAATCTATGCCAATTACTTAGCGCCTATTGCTGCAATTGGGACTGAAGATTTACACTCACCTGATTTTGCATTCAATGTCTATCCAAATCCATTTACTGAGTCATTGAATTTTAAATTCGATTGTAAGAAAGAAGGTAAGGTGAGCATTAGCCTTTACAACAGCAGTGGTAAACTCATCGTTAGCGAAAACCTCGGCAATGTATCTTCAGGAATTCGAGAAATTCGATGGATGGTGCCTTCAAATCTACCTGCAGGAATGTACAGCTTTGACTTCAAGGTAGGAGGATCGAACAGAAGAGGTAACGTATTTAAAGCTCAACGATGAGCAAGAAGAAACACAAGGTTCATTCAAAGCTTAGAAGAAGCACGAAACCCCCTGGATTACCTCCTGGGTCACTTGTGTATACTGGTAAATTTAGCGGTGTAGCTGAAGGTCTATCGTTAATTCGGTACAATGCGGATGAGCTCGACATGCGAAATCTGAGTGAAATTAAATTTGAGTTTCCCGAGCCTTATGTCAGCTGGTACAACATAACAGGACTGAATGATGTCGCCACAGTTGATAGAATAGGAGAGATTTTAGGCCTACACAAATTGTTGGTTGAAGATATTCTCAATACAGATCAACAGCCTAAGGTTGAGCTTATTGGCGATTATATTTTCGTGACTCTTAAAATGCTTTCACTCACGGAAGATGACACTATCGAACACGAGCAAGTCAGTTTTGTTCTTGGCGAAAATCATTTGATTAGCTTTCAAGAATACCCGCGTGACGTTTTTGATGGAATTCGCCTAAGAATAAAAGAAGGCAGAGGAATTGTCAGAACAAAGCAGTCTGATTATCTCTTGTATTTGTTGATGGATGTTATCGTCGATAATTACTTCAAGATCACAGATTTCTTAGCCGATCGCATTGAACATCTTGAAGATGAAATTGCCGAAGATCCACGTGATGAATTCTTAAGGGAGATACAAGACATCAGAAAGGACTTGATGCTCTTGAGAAAGTCGCTCACTCCGCTGCGAGATATATCTCAGTTTTTCCAGCGGAAAGAGTCGCCGATTATCAGCAATGAGGTACTTCCTTTTTATCGCGATTTATCGGACCATATCTTTCATGCCAACGAGCTCATTGAGTCATACCGCGATTTGAATGCCGGTTTGAAAGACATGTATCTCAACTCCATTAGCCTGAGAATGAATCGTATCATGCAGATTCTTACGGTAGTTTCAACGATATTCATTCCCTTGAGTTTTTTGGTTGGAGTTTATGGAATGAACTTTCAAAACATGCCTGAACTGCAGTGGCATTATTCCTACTATGTACTCTGGGGATCAATGATATTGTTGGTTATTGGCATGCTTTATTACTTCAAAGTAAAGCGTTGGTTCTAAGTGATATTTCAGTCGTCTAACTTCAGGCATGAGTCAATATAATTCAGGCTCAACAGATTGGTGAAAACTATTTGTAATTAATTTCTGGCGGACAACACACCATCCCCCTTGATTAGTAGGCAAAGTGTTTATAACACACTAAGAATAGTCTTTGAAAGGCTCAAAGAGCAAGAAAAATTGATATAAATTTGCCGCCGATCAACCAATAAGATCTTGATGGATACTACAAAAAATGCAGCGATAGAAGCCTTCATGGCTGAGATTGCTAAAAAAAATTCAAACGAGCCCGAATTTCTTCAGGCGGTTCATGAAGTAGCAGAGGCTGTAATTCCTTTCATGGAAGATCATCCTAAATACAAGGATGCTAAAATTCTTCAAAGAATTGCAGAACCGGAGCGTACAATCATATTCAGGGTTCCTTGGATTGATGATGCGGGTAAAGTTCAAATTAACAGGGGATATAGAATTGAGTTCAACTCAGCTATTGGGCCTTACAAAGGAGGCTTAAGATTTCATCCCTCTGTGAACCTTAGCATCTTGAAATTCTTAGGATTCGAACAGATTTTTAAGAATAGCTTAACCACATTGCCGATGGGTGGTGGTAAAGGAGGATCTGATTTTGATCCAAAAGGAAAGTCTGACAACGAAGTAATGCATTTCTGCCAAAGCTTTATGTCTGAACTATCTCGTCATATTGGTCCAAATACTGATGTTCCTGCGGGAGATATTGGTGTTGGAGGAAGAGAGATTGGCTACATGTTCGGTCAATACAAGAGATTGAGAAATGAATTTACTGGTGTATTAACTGGTAAAGGAAGAAACTGGGGAGGATCTCTCATCCGCCCAGAGGCTACAGGCTATGGCTGTGTGTATTTCGCAGAGCAAATGCTTGCTACAAAAGGGGAAACTTTTAAGAACAAGACTATAGTCGTTTCTGGTTCAGGAAATGTTGCTCAATATGCAGTAGAAAAAGCGACTCAATTGGGGGCCAAAGTAATTACCATGTCTGATTCTAAAGGATTCATTCACGATCCGAAAGGAATAAACGCTGAGAAATTGGCTTGGGTAATGGAATTGAAAAATGTTAAAAGAGGCAGAATCTCTGAATACGCAAAACAATTCCCTGGTTCAACTTACTATGAGAATGCCAACCCATGGAGTATGAGCTGTGATATTGCTCTTCCATGTGCTACTCAAAATGAGCTTAATGGCAAAGATGCTGAGCAATTGCTTACCAACGGTTGTTTCTGCATTGCAGAAGGAGCTAACATGCCATGCACACCTGAGGCAATTGAAGTATTCCAGAATGATCAAAAATTATTTGCTCCTGGTAAAGCTTCTAACGCTGGTGGTGTTGCTACATCTGGATTAGAGATGTCTCAAAACTCATTGCGTTTGTCTTGGACAAGAGAAGAGGTAGATGCTAAATTACAGAACATCATGATAGACATTCATGCACAGTGCGTGAAGTACGGTGCTGACAATGGCTACGTGAATTATGTGAAAGGTGCTAATATTGCTGGCTTCGTGAAGGTTGCCGACGCAATGTTAGATCAAGGAGTCGTATAATTTCAACTCGATACTATTGAGAAGGGGGCTGATGCCCCCTTTTTTGTGCCCACTAATTAAAAGGAGCAATAGGTATTAATATACATGGCGATGCAATACCTAGCGATATTTTTAATATTTTTCTGTTCCTTAATCGACCAAACATGAAAAAACTTCTACTTAGCCTAACTTCTTGGATACTATTTTCTGCTATTGCATTTTCTCAAGCTCCTTTCTGGACCGAAGATTTTGGCACAGGATGTAACCAAGCCTTATTAGCAACTTCTTACGCTAGTCCTAATGGTGCTTGGACAGTTACCAACACAGGATTTAACGTCGCAGCTCCAAACCAATGGTTTGTAAGTGCAATGGAAAGGAATACAGGAGCCGGAAACTGTGGTATATCGGGTTGTTCTACGAACCGAACCTTGCATCTCGGAAATCCGAATATTGCGATCGCAGGAATTACAGCTGACCAAGGCGCGGCTTATTATGAAGGACTGGATGGCTTTTGTGGGTTTTTTCCTTGCGGATCCACTGATAAAAGAATAGAGTCTCCACTTATTGATTGTACTGGGCAAACTTCCGTGGAAATTGATTTTCTCTACATCGAAGCAGGAAACACCATTGATAATGGCAGCATTTGGTATTTCGATGGAACGACTTGGGCGCTTTTAGAAAACACGCCTAAAACTCCTACTACTTGCGCACCACAGGGAACATGGACAGCGAGAACACTTTCACTGCCTTCTAGCGCCGAAAACAATCCTGGAATAAAAATCGGATTTCGTTGGGTTAACAACGATGACGGAGATGCTACTGATCCATCTTTTGCTGTAGATGACATTGTACTTTCAGGAATTGCTGATACTGGCTCACCTGTTGCCGTTTGTCAAGACATAACCGTGTCACTTGGCCCAGGCGGCACTGTTAGCATTACTACTGGCGATATTGACAACGGATCAAGTGATGATGTTGGAATTACCTCGATGAGCCTTGACATAGAAGACTTTGATTGCAGTTCAATTGGTGCAAATGAGGTTGTCTTGACAGTCTCTGATATAGATGGAAATTCTGCTAGCTGCACAGCAACTGTTACAGTAGTAGATGATTCAGACCCAATAGCTGTTTGTCAAAACATTGAATTAGAATTGGATGAAGATGGCAATGGAAGCATCACTGCAGAAATGTTAGACGGTGGTTCAAGTGATAATTGTGGAATTGCCAGTTTCAGTGCCAACATAACTGTATTTACAGAATTAAACGCTGGACCAAATGCCATCGTTTTGACGGTTACCGACGTCAATGGCAACACATCAACCTGTGGTGCTATTGTTACGGTTGTTGAATTTGAACCTCCGTGCATCTATGATTTAAATCAAGATGGAATTGTAAACACCGGAGATTTATCCCTCTTACTTTCTGTTTTCGGAACAGGAGCAGCACTAGGCGATTTTAATGGTGATGAGGTTGTGAATTCAGGAGATCTTGTCGCCTTTCTGGTGTATTACGGAACAGAGTGCTAATCTTTTATTGAGGGATGCTTGACATTGCCTAATTTTGCCTCATGTACGATCTATTAATAAAATCTCATTCTGGCCTTCGCTGGGTAGTTTTGTTGTTGCTTCTTGCCGCAATTGCTAAAGCTATTGGAGGTCTCAGCTCAGGTAGAGCTTTTAACGCCAACGATAAGAAGTTGGCCATGTTCAGCATGATTACGCTGCATATTCAACTCCTAATTGGTCTTGGACTTTATTTTATGAGTCCTACTGTTGCTGCAGCGACAAACGACATGGGAGCTGCCATGAAGGATTCAGCACTTCGTTTTTGGGCAGTGGAGCATATCAGTATGATGGTTATTGCTATCGCCTTAGTGACTATTGGTTATTCCAAATCTAAAAGAGCGAATACCGACAAAGCTAAGTTCAAGTCGATTACTACATTTTATATAGTAGGATTGGTGTTAGTACTGGTCTCTATTCCATGGCCATTTAGACAAGAGGGAATCGCTAGACTATGGTTCTAAAAGTTAGTCTAGCAATACTTGTTGCCTGTGCTTTACTGGGTTGTACCAGTGGATCTTCTTCAAATGCACAGCCAGGTATGGATTCCAAGGCCATATTCACAACCAAGTGCACTTTGTGTCACGGGGCAGATGGAAAATTACAAATCGCAGGGGCAAGTGACTTGAGCAAAAGCAGCTTGAGTTTAGAAGAAACTATTTTGGTAATCAGCAATGGCAGGAACACAATGACCCCTTACAAGGACATCCTGACAGAAGAACAAATTCAGTCTTTAGCAGAATACCTCGAATCATTTCGAACAAATTAATGGCTCAAAATCTTGAAACTCAAAAGTCGAAAGAAACTTGTGTTCTTGTCGGACTTATCAGCTATCGTCAATCAAAGGAATTGCTTGACGAGTATCTTGACGAACTCACATTTCTCGCTGAGACAGCAAATGCGCACACACTCCGTCGATTCACCCAATCGTTAGATCGTCCAGACTCTAGATTCTTCGTTGGGTCTGGAAAGATTGCGGAAATCAGAGACTACGTTGTGGAAAACGGTGTTGACATGGTGATCTTTGACGATGAGTTAAGTCCATCTCAACTAAGAAATATTGAAGGAGAGTTTGAAGAGGTGAAAATCCTCGACAGGAACAACCTCATTCTTGACATCTTTGCCCAAAGAGCGCGAACTGCCCACGCCCAAACTCAAGTCGAGCTGGCTCAATACGAGTATTTGTTGCCACGATTGACAGGTATGTGGACCCACCTTCAAAAGCAAAAAGGGGGAATCGGGATGAAAGGTCCTGGTGAGAAAGAAATTGAGACTGACCGCCGTATCATTCGCGATAGAATTGCCAAGTTGAAAGAGCAATTGAAGAGCATCGACAAGCAAATGTCAACGCAGCGAGGAAATCGCGGTGCTCTGGTAAGAACTGCAATAGTTGGCTACACCAATGCAGGGAAGTCTACTTTGATGAATCTACTTTCTAAATCGGATGTATTTGCAGAAGACAAGCTCTTTGCTACCCTTGACACTACAGTTAGAAAAGTCGTTCTAGAAAATCTACCCTTTCTACTTTCCGATACCGTTGGATTTATCAGAAAGCTACCTCATCAATTGATTGAAAGTTTTAAATCGACCTTGGATGAGACCAGAGAGGCCGATTTATTGATTCATGTGGTTGACATCTCCCACCCAAAATTTGAAGAACAGATTCGGGTAGTAAATGACACCTTAGCCGAGATAGGATCTGTGAATAAACCATCGATTTTAGTTTTCAATAAAATTGACGCTATTCCACGGGACAATGATATTCCAGAGCATGAGCAAGAGCCTGACCATCAAACGTTGGAGAGCTTAAAGTCGACCTGGATGGGAAAATCTAAGGATCAGAAAGTGGTTTTCATCTCCGCTAAGAACAAGGAAAATATCGATGAACTTCGCAGCGTAATTTATGAAACGGTGAAAGAAATTCACATGGAGAGATACCCCTATAATAATTTCTTGTACTAGTACTGAATCAATCTTAGTACTTTTGTCAGCTCATGGATAGCATCCGACAACAAAAAATCAACGCATTACTCAAAAGAGAATTGGCAACCATTTTCCAAATGGAAAGCCGGAATCTCTTTCTGGGACGCTTTATCACGGTTACTCAAGTGAGGATAACTCCTGACATGGGCTTGGCAAAAGTGTACCTGAGTATTATGACATCAAAAGACAAAGAAGCTGATCTGAAGATGATTCGGGAGCAGGGATGGATGGTGAGGAAAAAACTCGCAATGGTGGTTGGAAAACAACTCCGAAAAATGCCTGAATTAGCTTTTTATATTGATGATTCTTTGGATTATTACGAACAAATCGATTCATTGCTGAAGACCTAGAAATGGAATACGATCCGATAAAAAAGAGCCTTGGTAAGTTCTTTAATTCTTCTCCTCAGCTGAGGATTATTTTCTACAAATTACTTGATTTGTTGCTGCTTAGATCTTGGCATGTTCATCGTGAACTCAAGAAGTGGCGAAAGTCAGCTCCTGAAAAAGCCCATATTCTAGATGCAGGTTCTGGTTTCGGTCAGTACAGCTATTACATGAGCGGATTAAGTCCGAAGTACTGCATTCTTTCTGTAGATGTGAAGGAAGATCAAGTTTGCGAGTGCAACCGATTTTTTCAAGCCATCAAACGCGAAAATGTGCTTTTCAAAATTGGAGATCTCACCCAATTTCGCAAAGAGGAGAAATTTGATTTGATTCTTTGTGTAGATGTGATGGAGCATATTGAAGAAGACGTAAAAGTTTTCGAGAACTATTATGCATCCTTGAAAGAAGGTGGGCAAGTAATTATTTCCACTCCTTCAGATCAAGGTGGTTCTGATGTGCACGGAGATGATGACTCATCATTCATTGACGAACATGTTAGAGACGGTTACAACATGCAGGAAATCAAAGATAAAATGCGCAGTGTAGGATTTAGCAAGGTAAAAGCGCATTATTCCTACGGTGCACCTGGGAAAATTTCTTGGCGGCTGTCGATGAAATGGCCCATGCAAATGCTCAATTTCAGTAAGGCATTCTTCCTGATACTGCCGTTTTACTACTTGATAACCTATCCTATTTCATTCGTTCTCAATTTTATTGATAGCAGAATGGCACATGACACTGGAACTGGATTGATAGTCTTAGCTTGGAAATAAAGCTTTCGTCCTATCTTGCTGCCGAAGCTTTATGAAAGTCCCATTTTACATAGCGCGTCGCTACCTGTTTTCGAAAAAATCGAGGAATGTAATCAACCTCATTTCCGGAATCTCTATTTTCGTTGTTGCAGCCGTTGCAGCATCTATGCTCACCGTACTATCTGCGATTAATGGGATAGATGGACTAGTGAGGGAGTTGTTCACTTCCTTTGACGCCCCTATTTCAGTTTATCCAGCCAAAGGCAAGGTTTTCTCGACAGACAGCATTGATTTTCTTGAAGTTCAGCAGATTCCCGGAGTGAGTAAGATCGCGAGGATTTTAGAAGACGACGTGATTCTCGGCTTTGAGGATAGAAAGACAGTTGCAACCTTGCGTGGGGTTGACAGCAGTTTCTTGGCAATTTCGCCTATCGACTCCATGATTTATGTTGGAGATTTCATTCTCGAAGAAAAGGGATACCCTTATGCCGTCGTAGGATTGGGTATACGGAGTGAATTACTCATTCCTATTTTCAATGATGAACGGCCGCCCTTGCAAATTTTCGCGCCAATTCGAGGTAAAAATATTCGTCGCTTCCGGGAGAATGCGTTCAATAAGAAGAATCTATTGGTTAGCGGAGTGTACTCGGTGAATGCTGAGTTGGATGTAAAATATGTCATCACTTCCTATGCCTTTGCAACTGAGTTATTCGATTATGGCAATGCTGTTTCTGCTTTAGAGATTGACATTGACGATGACATCAACGATATTGTAAACGCTCTAAAAGTGTACTTTGGGCCTAATTATTTAGTACAAACAAGAGATCAAAAGAACGCCCTAGTTTTTCAAACCAATGCCAGTGAAAAATGGGCTACTTATGCCATTTTGATGTTCATTCTTCTGATTGCTGCCTTTAATATCATGGCATCATTGACCATGTTGGTTATAGAAAAGAAAAAAGACATCTTCGTTTTAAGAAGTATGGGGGCCACTGAAAATATGGTTTTCAAAGTTTTCTTCTTGGAAGGGATGCTCATCAATTTAGTGGGAGCGTTTGCAGGACTTTTTGTCGGCTTCATTCTATGCTGGCTCCAGCAAAATTTCGGCTTAGTGGCACTGCAAGGCTCAATCGTTGATTATTATCCGATAGAGATTCGCATCGGCGATGTAGTAATCATCTTTAGCAGTATTATGATTTTGGGATTGTTGAGTTCGAGTCTTCTGGTGCGCTACCTCATCCGCAGACACGCGGCAATTTAACTCACGAAGCTGAAGTCGCTGTATTTCACAGAAATTTCATCAAGTTTTTGAAACAAGGCTGCAGGATCAAGTTCTGTAACTAGCTCCATTCGGTGTTCCTTGAAGTGAGGAATTCCCTTAAAATAGTTGTTGTAATGCCTTCTCATCTCGACGACTCCAACTCGATCACCTTTCCACTTTATAGACATTTCCAAGTGTCGTTTTGCTGCAGAAACTCGATCGCTGATTGTCGGAGGACTGAGGTGTTCACCAGTCTTGATGAAATGCTTTATTTCATTGAAAACCCAAGGGTAACCGATGCTAGCTCTTCCTATCATGATGCCATCGACACCATATTTATTCCGATATTCTAAAGCCTTTTCAGGAGATGTGATGTCGCCATTTCCAAAAACCGGGATATTCATTCTGGAGTTTTGTTTCACAGCTGCGATCAGTGACCAATCTGCATCGCCCTTATACATTTGAACTCTAGTTCTGCCGTGTATAGAAATCGCTTTGATACCAATATCTTGAAGCCTTTCTGCGACTTCCACAATGTATTTTGTGTCTTCATCCCAGCCCAAACGAGTTTTCACCGTGACGGGTAGACTGGTCGATTTCACAATTTCTGAAGTCATGGCAACCATTTTGGGAATATCTTTTAGTATTCCAGCTCCAGCACCTTTGCAAGCCACCTTCTTCACTGGGCAGCCGTAGTTGATATCGATGATGTCAGGATTCGTAGCAGCGGTGATTTCTGTTGCTTGCTTCATCGATTCTATATCACTGCCAAAAATCTGAATTCCCACTGGGCGCTCGTATTCATAGATGTCGAGTTTCTTCATGCTTTTTACAGCATCTCTGATCAATCCTTCCGAAGAAATGAATTCCGTATACATCAAATCGGCGCCGTGTTCCTTACACAAAGCACGAAAAGGAGGATCACTTACATCCTCCATAGGAGCCAAAAGGAGGGGAAAGTCTCCAAGTTCTATGTCCGCAATTTTCACCATTTTTGCAATCGCCTTTTATAGGCGGGGCAAAGATACAAAATAGACAAGCTGCATGGCGAACCCTTTGTTTCATAACATTCCTCCAATAATTAAATCAGCATATTTCATGCTGATGACCTTGTTTACCGGTGCTTTTCTGGTATTTATTGGGATGATGTTTATTTCCGGAATGAGCGGAAGCAGTCTAGAGTCAATTGAACAAGTATTCAAAGAACCGGATAATCCAAGTTTCTTAAGTGTCCTAAGAATCCTTACCACATTAAATCAAATCGGAGCATTTCTCGTCGCCACATGGCTTTTCATGAGGGTTTTCGGGAAGGATAGCGTCGAAGGACTATATTTTAAAAGCTTCAATCCTAAGCTGTGGTTGATCATTCCATTGGCCATGCTTTCTGCCAGCCCCGTGATTGATGTGTTTATGCATTTAAACAACTGGTTTATTCCAGAAGGCAGTTGGGTAGAGGCCATGTTCAAACCTATGGAAGATGAAGGAGCCGTCATCACTCAGGCTTTACTCACTATGGATGATCCAGGCACTTTAATTTTCAATTTATTGATCATTGCAGTGCTTCCAGCAATTGGTGAAGAGCTCGCATTTCGCGGAGTTTTACAGAATCAAATCGCAAAATCAACAAAAAATATTCATACCGCCATTTGGATAAGCGCCTTTATTTTCAGTGCCTACCACATGCAGTTCTATGGATTCATTCCACGTTTGTTACTCGGTGCTTTTTTCGGTTATTTAGTTGTTTGGACAGGAAGTATTTGGCCATCAATCATTGCTCATTTGGTGAATAATACCAGTGCTATCGTGGCCATGTATTATGCTCAAAGCTCTGAAGATTTAAATCTTGGGGAACTCCCTCAAATGGATGCTAGTCCTGACTTTTTGTTTGCGGGAATTGGCGCGATAATTCTAACGCTTTGCCTCTTTTTGGTGTGGAGGGAAAACAAATGGAATGAAATCAAAGAAAGATACCTCGCATGGAGTCGCATGGATTTATTTGACGACAAAAATTTCTTAGACTAAGCTTTTCCTCGAAGAAGGGCATCTGCAATAAGCATATCACTCGGTGTCGTTAGCTTAATGTTTTCACGGTTTCCATTTACTAGGTTGAGCGCAAGCCCGGTTGATTCCACAACACTTGCATCGTCGGTGAAAGTTTCTCTGAAATTCTGACGATAAGCTTCTTTTATCAATTTGCCCTCAAAGCATTGTGGAGTTTGAACTGCTCGGTATCTAGTCCTATCAACGACATGGCTATCATCTTCAAGAACTACCCGCAATGAGTCGACCAATTCAACCACTGGAATAGCAGTTCCCTTTTCTCTAGCAATCCTATAGCAATAATCAATTGTGCTTTCTGCCACTAAAGGGCGAACGGCATCGTGAATTCCAATCACTGAGTTGTCAGTGTCGGGAATACTATCGAGTCCATTTTTCACAGAGTGAAATCGTGTATTACCGCCAGGAATAATCTGAGTTGGAGTGCTGAAATTGTGGTGGGTACAGAGCTCTTTCCAATAATCTATAAAAGCGGGATGAAGAACCAGTACAATGTGAAGCTTATCGTTCCAAAGTCTGAATAAGTCTATGGTATGCATCATAACCGGTTTGCCTGCCAACTCGAGAAATTGCTTTGGCATTGCAGCGCCCATTCTATCGCCTGTGCCGCCGGCTACTATGATCAGATAATCGCTCATAAAGCAAATATAAGAGAAGAAAAAAGGCCACTTGCGTGGCCTTTCCTATAATTTGAACATTGAATTATTTTCCTTGAGCAAATCTTTTGCTTACCTCATCCCAATTGATCACGTTCCAAAAAGCAGAAATGTAATCTGGTCTTCTATTTTGATAGTTCAAATAGTAAGCATGCTCCCAAACGTCAAGAGCTAATACAGGATGTCCTTCACAACCAACACTCGGCATCAATGGATTGTCTTGATTTGCTGTGCTGCAAACTTCCAACTTTCCTCCTTTGTGAACACAAAGCCAAGCCCAGCCAGATCCGAAGCGAGTTCCTGCAGCTGCAGCAAATTTCTCTTTAAACGCAGCCAATGAACCAAAGTCACGGTTGATTGCTTCTGCCAATTCACCTTTAGGCTCGCCTCCACCATTTGGAGACATAACCGTCCAGAATAAATTATGATTGTAGAAACCGCCGCCATTGTTGCGAAGGGCTCCATTTGACATGTCAAGATTCTTGAGGATATCTTCGATACTCTTAGATGCTAAATCAGTTCCATCAACAGCTGCGTTGAGGTTTTTCGTGTATCCTGCGTGATGTTTATCGTGGTGAATTTCCATAGTTCGTGCATCGATATGTGGTTCGAGTGCGTCAAAGGCGTATGGTAAGTCAGCTAAATTAAAAGCCATGATATATTAATTTTAAGGGTTAATCAATTCTAGTATGGACAAGCAAGTTAAGCAATTGCTTAGGTATTAAACCAATGTTTATCGATAAATGTTTAAGGAGTAGCGCTGAGAATTTGGCGTTGGGAGAAGGCTTTCATCCCTGCAACAAAGTCAGTATCATCTTCCAGAAGCACTCTGTAAAAAGCATTGTCATCAAAAATATTTTTCGCCAAATGTGCTTTCAGTCGTTGTTTGATGTGACGACCTGAGGCATTCAATCCAAACTCTTCAACGGGAACTCCCTCTTGAGCAGCAAAATTCACAAATTCCTTTAGCATTTCCTTGCTCACCACGAATGATTTCAAGTAATCATTCACATCTGAATACTGCAAATTCTGGCGATTGACATCTGCGTATTTGAATCCAAATTGGCGGAAAATACCGTTGTACGAAAGTTCAGAGAGATACATTGAAACTCCGCTAGTATCAATTGGCACAAAGATATCTGGCATAATTCCTCCACCCCCATAAACTATTCTACCTCCAGTAGTTCTGTAAATCATTGAATCTTGAAGGTGGATGCTGTCGGCAGTCAGGAGTTCGCCGTTGTCGTATCTAAATTCATAGTCATTGTCATAATCGATTCCATCGCCATAAGGCTTTTGGATGCATCTTCCTGAAGGGGTGTAATAGCGCGCAACAGTCAATCGGAGTGCAGAATTGTCTCGAAGATCGATTTCATCTTGAACCAATCCTTTCCCAAAAGATCTTCTTCCAACCGTGATAGCTCTGTCGTGATCTTGCAATGCGCCGGCCATTATTTCACTAGCAGAGGCCGATCCTTGATTAATCAAAACGACAAGTTCAATGTTGGAATATTCACCATCGTAATTGCTTGCGTAATCTCTACGTGGACTGTGAATGCCTTCTGTGTACACGATAAGTTGATTCTTTTTCAGGAAGCTTTCAACCATAGGAATTGCTGTGTTCAGGTATCCTCCGCCATTGCCCCTAAGATCAAGAACTAGCTTTGTAATTCCTTGATTTTTAAGTTTATCAACCGCAGTTACGAAGTCATCATAGGTCGTTTTTGCAAATCGAGTAACCTTTACATAGCCTGTGTTATCATCAATCATGAAGGAGGCTACAACGCTTTCAATTGGAATTTTATCTCTAGTGATATTAAAGACAATCAATTCAGATTTACCCTTACGTTTGATACCCAGCGCTACTTCCGTTCCTTTGGGGCCTTTGAGTAGCTCCATTACCTGAGTGTTGGTCAATTCCTTACCTGCAATTACCTCCCCATCTACCTCAACAATTCTGTCGCCCGGTTGAATTCCAGCTTCTTCCGATGGTCCCCCCTGAATTGGAGTGACCACCATCAAGGTGTCTTTTTGAATCATGAACTCAACACCAATTCCCTCAAAATTGCCTTCTAAAGGCTCTTGCATGGCAGCTAATTCTTCTGGACTGATATAATAGCTATGAGGATCTAGCTTTTCCAGCATGGCAGTAATTGCAGTCTCAATGAGGTCCTTTTTTTCTACAGAGTCAACATAATTGTCTTCGATATAATTGATGATATTGACCAATTTACCTGGGTTTTCGTCCGCATGTTCCCTTTGCTCAAAGACATTTCCTGTATTGAGGTTAGTACCTATGTAGATGCCAACAATCAACATCAATCCAATCCACAAAGGCTGAAAGGCTGATGATTTTCTATCGCGTGTTTGTTCTTGATCCATTAAATTCTGGGATTCATTGTTGGATTATTACTTCAATCATGGATTTTCAAGTTGAACTATGTCAACACCTGCGTCCTGAAGAAAGTTTAAACCGGAATCATCTTTATAACCAGTCGTATAAACCAAACGACGAATTCCTGCTTGTAATATAAGCTTACTGCATTCTCTGCACGGCGAGAGCGTAATGTACAAGGTTGAATTTCTTGCACTGTTGTTTGATTTGGCGACCTTCATAATTGCATTGGCCTCGGCATGAAGCACATACCAAAAGGTATCACCAGCTTCATCTTCACAATCATTTTCAAAGCCCGAAGGAGTTCCGTTATACCCATCACTTATGATCATTCCATCCTTCACCAACAGAGCGCCTACTTGCTTTCTAGTGCATTTTGAAAGATTGGCCCATTCCAAAGCCATTCTCAAATATGCCCTGTCGTAACGCTCTTGTTTTTTAGAGTCGTCGTATTTAATTACCCCTTCTTCTAGCATAAGTCTCCAAAAATACGTTGTTCACAAGAGATGACACAGAATTTAGTCTTTTTAACTTCAAAGAATCGTTAAATCACCTTTGTCGGTATGATTAGCGGTGAAAATATTTTGGAATTTCGGGGAAAAAATGCCTCTTTGAAACATTAACTTGCGGTCGACAGTTGTGTTTGATTGAAACATTGAGCCTTTTAGATTGTCAATACTAAAAGTAAAGAGAAAATGAAGATTTACACGAAGAAAGGTGATGCTGGGAAGACCTCGTTGATAGGAGGTGACAAGGTTGATAAAGACCACATTCGGTTGGAGGCTTATGGCACTATTGATGAGTTGAACTCTTGGATTGGCTTGCTGAGAGACAGGGAAATTCCAGACGGATCGATAGTTGAGTTGTTAGAGATTCAGGATCGCTTATTCACCATAGGAAGTCATTTGGCTGCGACAGCAAGCTCTAAAATGACTTTGCCTGATGTGTATGAAAAGGACATCAAATATCTTGAAAAGGCTATCGATAAGATGGAAGAGGTGTTGAAACCCATGACTCATTTTATACTTCCCGGCGGACATCCAACTGTATCTGAATGTCACATTGCCAGATGCGTATGCAGAAGGGCTGAACGCAATACCACAACGATGATAAAGCAGGATATGGTTAGAAATCCTTTCATCGGACCGTATTTAAATCGATTATCTGACTATCTCTTCGTTCTTAGCCGTTTTTTAAGCCATAATTTTAAGGCCCTTGAACAGCCTTGGACACCTAAAACGTCTTGAGCCTCAGTCATATCAGCATTTACAAGAGATTTCATTTTAGACTTGACTGAGATAACAAAAAGAGTATTTTTGCGTAAAATTTCAAGTAACACCAAAAGGTTTAGCTATGTACTGGACTTTAGAATTAGCCTCATATTTAGAAGACGCGCCTTGGCCTGCTAGCAAAGACGAACTAATCGACTTTGCAATGAGATGCGGAGCGCCGCTAGAAGTTGTAGAAAATCTACAGCAAATTGAAGACGAGGGCGAATTGTACGAAACCATTGAAGACATTTGGCCGGATTATCCATCCAAAGAAGATTTCTTCTTCAATGAAGATGAATATTGACCCTGTAAAAACGGATATAACCGCCTCTTATGGGGCGGTTTTTTTTTGCCTTGCCGCGGTTAGCAATGGTGAATTGTCTTACCAATTGTTTTTGTCAATTAGATAGTTGGCATCCTTAACTTGGCCTTTTTCCTGTGTCATAAGCTGTCAATTCCACTGATTTGGATTTTGTGGGTTGGGGGCTGAAAACGCCCTCCCCGTCTCAAGTTACCATTTCTGCAAATTCTAGGCGTTTAAAAATGCATGGTTCCCGATATATTTCAACATCGACTCGGGTATCGTCGTGCGTATAAACTTAAAGTCCCCAGCCATTAGCTATTGCAGAGACCGAAGATGGTTTAAACGTAAGCAGATGTCTATCGCACGACTATAAATCGGGGGATTCGTAGCTTGAGGACGGGCAGAGGGATGAAGTCCCCGGCCTTATTAAACCTTCAACCCAACAACTCTTGTAGCTCGCTCCCTTTTGATCTTGAAACGGGAATCTCTAGTTCATCGACTTTTAGCAACAAGACATAGTTTCTTGCATTCCCACTAATTCTTTCAACATGGTCGAGATTCACAATAAAGCTCTTGTGGCAATTGTAGAATTTTTCATTGGGAAGCTCATCAATCAGTGATTTCAATCGCTGTCGAATCGTGAGTCTTTGGAGCTGCTGATCATCGTTTCGAAAAAACACGTCAAGATAATTTCCGTCAGATTTCGCATAAACTAACTGATTGAGCTCTACTTGAACATGTTCCTTGCCATTTTCATCAACCAACGAGAACATGTCTTCACTTTTCAGACCTGTCGGTTTTAAATGACCGCTCATCACATTGGCGGTCAGCATATTCTGCTTAAGTAGTCTGTTTTGATCAAGAACTAAAAACAATGCAACTGGCAACATCCCAACCGTAAAAGTGCTCAACTCTATATACAACAGCATGTTCCAGAATCTACCTCCAGACAATTCTGTGAAATATAGAAAAAGTGTATTTGCAAATCCGATGAATAGAATCGTGATTAATATGTAAATGAATTCTTTATAAAGCTTCCATTGATCTTCATCGAAAATATTTGGCAATAACCTCGGAATGATTCCGCTATTCACCACGATTGCTAGTGATGTGATAACACCAAATCCAAGTGCAAACCAAAATGCTTGAGGATTAGGAATCTGGTGAAAGCCGAAAGGCTTGAAGGTAAAAAGTAGGGCAGCGATGAAAAAGCCAAACCAAAATGACCGTTTTAATATAGACTTCCAGTCTAGATCTAGTGGATAAGGGGAATTGAGATATGTGATCAGCTTTTTCATAAAGACCGAAAGATAAGACAGCTTAATCAACAGGACTGAATTGCTCAATTTTTTTCGGCTGCCTATTTTTTAAGCGCTTGACCATGGCAAATCCAAATTCACCAAAATCGGCTTCACCAAAGTTCGCATTCATGGCCACAGAAACATTAAAATTATAGGAAGGATAACGAGAGGGCTTGATGGCGTATATATTCATCGCCAATCGGGTAGGAATATACCTTTTCATCAAGTATCCTAAGCCCGTATTGCCCTCAAACAGGTCATTGTATTCATCGTGGAAAGGTTTGAAAATATTGATTCCACCATTCATCTCAACACCAATATGACCAAGGAACATCTCAACTCCCATAAAAAAATAGAGGGACGACGAATTGAATTTTGGACTGTTCTGGAATTCATTGTCAGGCACTGAATCTATATAGTTTCTATAATGCTCGTAATACCTGTATGCCAAGCCGCTACTGACTCTCACAAATCGCCTATAATCTATACTCACCGATGCCGCTGTCGTTTGCACCCAGGCTTTATCGCCGCCTACGGGACCAATGGTTCCTCCAAACTCATGCAATCCGAAGCCCTGTCTTAGCTGAAGCCCTATCATTTGGTCGAAGATTTGAGCCTGATCTGAGTCAATTTTATTCTGCAATCTGCTAAACGTGATGTTTTGGAAGGAATAGCTCAAGGTGATCAAAGCCGAGTTCAGTCCAAAATTTGGAAGTTGTACATGGCCATTACTGTGGTGGGAATAGCCGGCCCCAATTCTTAATGCTTCTTTTTCGGAAGTGAGAATACTGTAATAAAGAAAGGCTTGAAAGTTCCAGTTCAAGGCTGAACCAATCGATTTATTGGCAGTATTGTCAATCGAATCATAATGTGTGGTGAAATACGAAGCCCCCAATCCAAATCGAAAATCAAACACCCTATCCACCCGATCACCGCAGCGCACACTAAAAAATGGAACTACTTGGTAGGATTCACCATAGACTTTCAAATTTCCGAAATGGGTATATCCCAACTGAACTCCAGAAGGAGCAAATCGAAACTGTTTTGCCATCTCAGACGTGGAATTGAACCCACCGATATTTAAGGCAAATCCTCTTTGAAGTCCAGGGTCCGGATAAAAATCTGCATTTGGAACTACTAACCCTGCCTTAAGTTGCGGCTCGACAAACCTCATGCTGAAATCGTCTTGTGACTTCAGCGACGTGGAAAAGAAGAGCATTGCTGCAGCAACGATAAAGCATCGGCTCATGTTTTTTTCATCTAGCGGTGGAAGTTATAAAATCAATGTCAACTATCAATTCTCAAAAAATCCGTCAATTGTTTATACTTGTAGTCCCTGACCAAATATATAGGATGAAAATAGCTTTCAGTTTTATCTTGTTTGTGATCGCACAAATGGGATTCTCGCAAGGATCTTTAAAAGGAATAATTATTGACTCTTCAAGCAAAGAAACTCTTGTTGGCGTTAATATAATAAGTGGCACTCATGGCTGTTCATCGGACATTGAAGGGAAATACAGCTTAGAACTTCCTACTGGGCAACATGAAGTTGTTTATAGTTTTATTGGATATAAAAAAATTACCAAGAAGGTCCAAATCACATCGGGAGAATCAACAATGATGAATATTTCGCTGGAATCTGCCACCACAGAAATAAGTGATTTCGTTGTTGTGTCGGCTGGGAAATTTGAACAGAACCTTGGAGAGGTAACTGTTTCTATGGAAATTATCAAGCCCAATATCATAGAAAACAAGAACACTACGAGCATGGAGAATGTATTGCAACAAACTCCTGGTGTTAGTATTGTAGATAAAGAGCCTCAGATTCGAGGAGGTAGCGGCTACAGCTTCGGTGCGGGCAGTCGTGTGATGATTATGATTGATGACTTGCCAATTTTAAGTGGAGATGCTGGCCGCCCTTCTTGGGGATTCCTTCCTGTCGAGAATGTTGAACAAATTGAAGTGATTAAAGGAGCTTCGTCTGTGCTCTATGGAAGTTCGGCCCTGAGCGGAGTAATAAACATCCGAACAGCTTATCCGAAAGCAGAACCACAAACGAAAATCAATCTTTTTCAAGGGATGTACAGCGACCCGCAAACTTCTGAAGCTAAGTATTGGGATGGTTCGCCTGCTTACACTGGAGGAAGTTTTCTACATTCACGTAAAATCGGCAATTTCGATCTAGTAATAGGAGGTAATGTTCTTGCTGATCAAGGGCATCTTGGACCGATTGTAGACCCAGTTCTTGATGAAAATGGTGTAGAAACGGGTGACAGCACAATAGCATCATCTGGATACGACCCTTTAAACGTCAATCGCTATGCTGCTGAAACTAGAGCTCGGATTAACATGAATCTCCGATACCGCAACCAAAAGATAGTTGGATTAAGCTATGGAGTAAACACCAATTGGCTGAAAGGAGAAAGCCTAAACACCTTGCTGTGGAATGGTTATCCACAAGGACTTTATCAAGCTTATGCTGGATCGGCAACGAGAACGAAACAATTGATAGGAACTATTGATCCTTTTGTAGAATACTTCACCGAAAAAGGCAGTAAGCATGTTTTACGCGGAAGATGGCAAAAGCTAGACAACAACAACGACAACGACCAAGACAATTTTAGCGATGTACTCTATGGTGAGTATCAATACCAGCAAAATTTCGATTCATTGGGGATTCAGGGATTGAGAACCACTACAGGAATTGTTGCCATTCAGTCAACGGGTGAGGCTGAACTGTACAATGGGGGTAATGAGGATGGAATCAACAAATCGAACAACTATGCAGCGTATCTCCAAGCTGACAAACGTTTTAATCGTCTAAATGTCTCCCTGGGAATCAGGTACGAGTATTTCGATATCAATGGAGCTTCTGAAAGCAAGCCGGTATTCCGGTCGGGACTGAATTATCAAGTGGCCGAAGCGACCTATGTTAGAGCAAGTTTTGGACAAGGATTTCGTTTTCCCAGTATCGCAGAAAAATTCATTCGAACTGCAGTTGGTTTGATCAACATCTACCCGAATCCAGACCTCAAGGCGGAGACCAGTTATAACGCAGAGCTAGGAATCAAGCAAGGCTTTAAAATTGGAGGATTTGCTGGCTATCTCGACCTTGCTGCTTTCTATCAAGAATATGAAAACTTCATTGAATTCACTTTTGGCCAATGGACCGAAACACAATCTGTAGCTAACCTTTTCGGCCTTGGATTTAGATCTCTGAATACTGGAAAAGCGAAAGTAACGGGATGGGAAGTTTCATTGATTGGAGAAGGAAAAATAGGGAAAATAGGCATTCAAACGCTTTGTGGGTATACCTTCACAAAGCCAATCTCACTTACTCCCGATTACGTGTATGGTGAAGCAGTGAGCAGTACATTTAATTTCGACAACACCTATTCCCAAAGTAGTTCCGACAATTCAAACAATATTCTGAAATACCGTCTTCAGCATTTAATTCGGGCAGATGTGGAGCTAACTTATAATTCTTGGGCTTTTGGAACAAGTTTTAGATACAACAGCAGAATGCAGAATATCGACAAGATATTCTTAGATCTTGATGACGGTAGCAGCGGAATCACTGTTGAGACAGGGGTCAACAAATGGAGGGATGAAAAATCTACAGGCGATTATGTTTTCGATTTTAGAGCGAGTTTCCAGTTCAATGATCTACACAAAGTTGCTCTCATCATGAACAATGCCTTGAACCGTGAATATGCCATTCGACCATTGGCCATTGAAAAGCCGCGGACAACGAGTATTCAATACACACTCACTTTATGAGAATTCTAGGAATTATTCCAGCACGCTATGCAAGTACTCGGTTTCCAGGTAAGCCGCTAGCTATGATTGGGAATAAATCTATGTTGGAGCGGGTAGTCGAACAGGCGCATAAATCCAGAAGTCTAGATGCCGTTCTTGTGGCGACAGACGACCAACGAATTTTCGATCATGTTCTTTCATTTGGAGGAAAGGTTGTGATGACATCTAACACTCATGAAAGTGGAACAGAGCGTTGCTTAGAAGCTGCCTCACTAGATGACGGACTGATCGATGCTGTCATAAATATTCAAGGTGATGAGCCTTTCATTCAACCTGAACAAATTGATGCCGTTGCTTCTTTGATTGAGGATGGTGCTGATATTGCAACACTGGCCATACAATTGCCTTATTCCGTCGCATCGGACCCAAACAAGGTGAAGGTCGTATGCGATAGCAATGGCAGAGCTCTATACTTTTCTCGAAGCCCAATACCATTTTTTCGGGACGGTGCTCAAGAAGGAGCAAAATGCCTGAAACATCTCGGAATCTATGGGTACCGCATGGGGAGTTTACAGCAAATAGCTAATATCCCATCGTCTTACCTCGAAAACGCTGAAAAATTAGAGCAGCTTCGATGGTTAGAGGCAGGCTTCGAAATTCGAGTTGCAGAAACTGATTTCGAGAGTCCAGCAATTGACACACCAGATGATTTACTCAAGGTGCTTCAATCTCTATCCTAAGTTGATTTTAATCACAAGGGACTCCAAATGTAGGAATCAGGAAGTTGATTAAATCACCGATTGCAGTCGTTCCATTTCGATCAAAATCTCCAATACAATCTGGGCCCATACAACCAAGATCTGCAAGGAAAATAATCAAATCAGATACATTTCGTTGACCGTCATTGTTCGCATCAGCTAGACAAGGTGGATCATAGTTATCGCAAGTACCGTCGTTGTTGCTGTCAATGAAGAAGGACTCAGCCTTTAAAAACGCCTTTTGTCCTATTGAAATACCCATGATTCTTCCTGGAACATCATCACAAGGAGGGTGAATTCCGCCCCAAATTCTGGACAACCCAGATTCATCAGCTGCATCTCGGTAAGTTGCCCATTGAAGTATAATATCCATACTCGGACCGTCTTCAAAAACTAAGAACTCATCTTGAACAGCCGTGAACTCGCCCATTCCTCCTGGGAAATATTCATCACCAGTAAACGCGGTCAGCACTTCTGCTGCTGCTCTGGAAAAAGTTGAATGGCCTGAAACAAAACCGGCGAATGGAGGAGTGACGAATGATGGTCTTTGATATGGCTCCCAGTTTTCAGCTAAAACCCAATCTACACCTGCTTCATCGACATCAACATTATTGATAAAGTTGTGGCCTCTCCACGCAAAAATTTTAATTTTTCCTACATTTTCGTTCAAACCGCCTGCCAATGGATCACCAATTTCTACTACCTCAATACGGTCCGTTACCAGTGGAATTCCGTCAGGGTGATATGAAGTTCCCACAGGATTAGTGCTTTGTCCCAAAGCTGCCAAAGCTCGAATTGAAGAGACAGGTCGAATGAAGTCGTACCATCCTTTTATTCCCCAAGAAGTAACAGCTGCATCATGCATGGCTCCACCCATAGTGAGATAAGCCTTAACATCCCATTCCAAATCGTCTAGAATTGATCCTGTGCCTTTGTACTTTTTCACAACTGCAGGGTGATCAGAAACGTAGTTCAGCAGGGTAAACCAATGTCCAGGGGGAGTTTCAGATTCTGGACCATCGGCCCAAAATTCAGCCAATACTCGAGCATAATCTCCTCTTGGAACCATATTTGGCGCGTACGGAGAGCCGGTTGCTGGGTTAACAGCATGACCATTGTTTGTGGTTCCTCCATCCAATTGATTATAAAAAGTATTGAAATCATTATAAGATGCTGGAAGACTATTTCTGTCTCCTAGGCTGGCAGGTGAAATATCCCACATCACCCCATCGGTGGGGTCAAGATGACCCGACCACATAGCCGTAGTAATGAAATTCCATTTGTAGAGATCTGAAGTCCCACCTCCCCCTGTCACGTGCAATGGGGGTGAACCCGGATCATGGAAAACTTGGTAGTCAAAACCACCTCGCTGGTATACTGTCAAATCATCATCCTCTAAAGCAAAAGCTGACACTTGTCCCCATTCAGGACTGAGAAAATCTGGTGTGTCACCTGGTATTTCGTTACCACTTTGATCGATAAATAAATCAAGGGTTAATGGCTGCCATCGGTTCAAATCTGCAATTGTCGGATTTCCTGGCAGGTCAATGATTAAGGCTGGATTTACTGGTGTGTAGCTCGTGTTCGCGTATGCATTTTGCTCATTAGAGCCGTCTTGGAGACCAAAATCAATCAAACACTGAGCGATATAATTACCTAATGCTGCAGCAGATCCATTCGAATAATCTATTGAGGTCATTGTCTCATCAAATCCGAGGGTTGTCATGTGAACGTCGTAGGCAATTTGTAATGTTGTCGCTCCAGGAGAATTTGCAAATCGATGTGAAAGCAATCTATATGAAGCAAAAGCAATGGCTGTATCTCTAGCTGCATCAATGTCAGCTGGAGGGTCAATCCCATTGAAAAGACAATCAAATCCATCAACCTGTTGTCCTAATAAGTATGTACAAGCGGTTTCATCGTAAACTGCCCACGCATCCCACATGGCGATTGAGGTATGAAAAAGATTTCGAGCATGAACTGTTGGCCTAGCGAAATCGCGACGAATGGACTCCAGTAACATGTCGTTCCATTGTCTTGCCATACTGTGATCTGTGCTGATTATAGGATAATCTATTGGCTCTTCACAGTTTGGATCTGGGTTAGTCGGACAAGGATCACAACTGTCAGGAAGTCCATCTAAATCATAATCGGCCGAGCCAGGAGCTAGTCCGCAATTATCGTTCATGAAGATATTGTATCCATCGCATCCTCCCGTAATGAAATCTACAAGTCCATTTCCATTAATATCTAAGAAAGCAAAGTCGTAGCTGTTGTCTGCCCAATCATAAGCCGCAGAGCCATAAGGATCACTAAAAACACCACCATCATTTCGGAAAATCGCCAATCTTCTGCCTGAATTACAAGGCGGAATATCAACGTCAACATCGGCAACCGCTATATCCATATCGCCGTCTAAATCAAGATCGGCAACATGCACGTTTCCGCCAAAGCCCCCGATAGAGCTAGACCCAATGTTTGTTCTAGTATAGTTGATGTTCGTGTCTGGTGTGACAGAATTGATAGTCAGCACATAATCTTGACCATCATCTACTACGTAAAGATCCATCTGTCCATCAAGATTGAAATCAGCCACATCGAACATGTATGGCGCACTTGACGGGGTGAGGTTTTGCCAATTGCTGAAATTACCTGTGCCGTCATTAAACAGTACAAAGCAACCCAATTGATTCCATGGGCTCACGCTGTACAACGTGGAAACCTTGATTACATCATTGTCTCCATCATTGTCTATATCGTGGATTTGCACTGCAGTTCCAAATGCTGAATTCCTCAGATTCCCAAGTCTTGTGCCTCCCTCTTCAGTGAAATGGCCTGTTCCATCATTGATAAGCAGGAAATCCTTGGCTATCCCTCCACCAGAATTGACTTTGTAGTTCACAAAATAGAGGTCCATCCATCCGTTGCCTGTGATATCACCACCCCAAACGGCACAAATCAATGGCACATCATCGGTTAGTGTAGGAAAACGTGTTGAGGATTCATCCAATAATCCAAGCCAATTCCCACCACCATCTTCCCCCAGATTTCGATAAAACATGGGTTGCTGAAGAAATGTATTGGCCACAATAACATCTAACCATCCATCTCCGTCAAAATCCCCGATGAATAAATCTCTAGCAAAGCTTGGATTGCTAATAAATTCAGGGGCGAACAAAGCAGTTTGATCGATGAGCTCGCCATTGACATTCATCAATAAAAGGTCAGATTTCGGCGGCTCAGAAGAGTTTGAAAATGGTTCTTTCCGAACGACAATGACATCATCAGCACCATCGTTATTCAAATCAGCAGCCCAGAAGTCTTTTTCTTCTGAATCACTGTTGGCCACTGATGTAACTGTCAGTCTAGTTGCGGTTTCATCGCTCCAGTCGAGCCACTGAGATTGGGCAGTTCTGGGTATAGTGATTGAAATAAAAATGAGCAAGGCATACTGATACGCTTTAGCCTTGTTGGCGGCGAGGTAAAATAGGTTCATTTGGTTATAGGTTGATTGCTTGGGCTATGAAAATAGCTTAAAAAAAGCAGGAACGCAAAAAGGCACTGAAACTAAGTACAAGTTCAGTGCCTTTTAATTCAAGCGAATTCTAATTAATTTTCCACCTCAGACCTGCATATGTCATTCTTCCGAATACAGGTCCCCAGATTAAACTGGCATCGAAATTCTCTCCAAAAGGTTCTTCCGGAGATAAGATTGCTTTGGGCTGCCTGAAGTTCCCTAAGTTCTCAACTCCGAGATATATTTCAAACGATTTTGAAAACAATCGGCTGATTTGGGCATTCATCAGAACGAAGCTATCGCTGAATTCATTCAGCCTGAACTCCTCTGGATTATCTTTGGTAGATGGTAACCTACCCTGTCCAACCCAATTTCCTGTGAAGTCAAATTTCCATTGAGCATCTTTATCATTGGCCTTTGTTTCATAGGCCACATTAATGAATGCTCTGTGTTTATTCACAAAAGGCTTAGCGAGTAATCCCGTGCTATATTGAGTCTGAACATCTAACCAGCGGTAAGCCATTCTTAAATCCCAGCGACGAATTGGTGTCCAATTGAATTCAATTTGAGCGCTGTGCGAGTAGCTTTCTCCAGATAGATTGTAAAAAAGTGCTTGGCGAGGATTCTCCATATCTAAGACCACTTGATTCTCAAAATCAGTGTAGTAATAATCCATTGATAAGGAAGCATCACGGTACATCAACTTGAACTTCGAGAGAAGGTTTACACCGGTATTCCAACTCACTTCTGGCTGTAAATTCGGCATTTGACCGCTCAGTTGACCATTCACAACCAACTGTCTGTTGCTCGCCAAAACTCCAACATGCTCCATCAAAAGATTAGAGGTTCGATAGCCTCTTCCACTCGCGATTTTAATTGATGTAGTTTCAGAAAGGCTATACCTGGCGTGCAGTCTAGGACTCCAAAATGTACCGTACAAATTGTGCTCATCAGCTCGCATCCCAGCCACTAAAGTAAAGCGGTCTTTAACCCTTAATGTGTATTCCAAGAATGCACCCGGAACTTGCTCGATTCTGTTGAAATTTAAGCTATCTAGTACCTCATCAAATTCATCTTGCTGGTAACTTAATCCCGTTAGAATTGTATGACTCTCCGATTTTATTCGTGTAGCATATAACAAATTAATTCTGAAGCTATTTTGGGCTCCTTCATATTGTCTTGCTCCGAAATTACCGTTTTGACGATGTATTGTTCCTGAAAGTTGAGAACCGAAACTCCGCCAAGGAGTTTCTTGCCACACATAACCGTTTTTCACAGAAACATTAACATTCTCCACATCAAATTCTGAGCCCCAGAGTTCCTTTCCTATTGATTCCTCTGGATCAGTAAAATTCAACTGACCACTTAATTTATGTTGGCGAAGAAAGGTCGCTTGGTATTCGCCTTCCCAGCCGTGGTTTAAGCTTTGGTATTTCCAAGCGCTCCTCAAAATGATGTCTTCTTTCAAGGGATTATCCATGAATCCATCATTATTCATATCTAACCTTTGGTTGTTCCATTCTCCGTGAACAGAAGTTAATGTGCTTAATCTCTTACTCACCGGTAAAAGAAATGCTGCATTGAATTCCGCCCGTCCGCCTTGATTCCCGTATGCATTCACATAGAGTTTCTCCGCATTCTGAGGGTTCTTCATGCTCACATTAATCTGTCCTGTCATGCTCTCGTATCCGTTCGCTACAGAACCGACACCCTTGGCCACTTGTATACTTTGCACCCAAGTGCCTGGCACATAACTAAGTCCACTAATTGCCGAAAGTCCGCGGATAGTTGGCACAACATCTTGCATGATTTGGGTGTATTTCCCATCCAGACCAAGCATTCGAATTTGTCGTGTTCCAGTCACAGCATCCGTGAACGAAGCGTCAATCGAGGCATTGGTATCAAAGCTTTCTGAAAGATTACAGCAGGCTGCTTTTGCCAACTCCTTTTCTGTGATTAATTGGGTGTTTAGCACACTAATCAAAGACATCTCAGTGCTCTGTGATTCAGCTATAATTTCAACGTCACCTAATGATTCAATGCGACTTAGAACAATCTCTAGCCTATCGTAAACCGGTAGAAAAAGTGTGTCGCTTTGATATCCGATGTAGCTAAATACAACACGATCCGCATTACTAGGGACCGATATTTTAAATTTCCCATTACCATCAGTGAAAATTCCTTCTGCAGTTCCTGGGAAAGATATGGTAGCGCCGAACAAGGCTTCAGGAGTCCCCGAATCGGTTTCTCCAAAAACTTTGCCCACGAGCTCTTGTCCTAGGCATGTCATTGAACATCCTAGGGCAATAAATAATGCTAAAGCTCGCATGATTAATGATCTTCGTGCTCACGGTACTTACAGCATTCGTGTATTTTACTGTATGCCTCATCACTTGCTGTGATTTTACAAGTGTCGTGACCAGCATCAGCAATGATCTGGTGTAGCTGATTCTCTGATAGCTTCTTTTTGTTGTAGACTATTTCAACTTGATGATTCTCAAGTGTGTAGACAGCAGACTTCACCCCTTTAACGTCGAGAGCTTTTTCAATGCGATCCTTACACATATCGCAAACGCCACCAACTTCAAATTTCAGGGTTTCAACTTTTTGGGCATTGGCATCAGTAGCTGACAATAGCGCTAGCCCAAGGAAAATGGTCATTAAAAATTTCATAGTACTTATTATTAGTGATTTACAATTTGATTATTTGGCAATAATCAGTTGTATCAACCGTAATAAGTTAAGCGACAAAGGCTTATGTAAATTGGGGTAGAATCTGGCGGGCTTCCTCGGGTCGAAATATGACTTGACCAAGCAACGGGAGCATGAGGAACAATGTAATTGCTTGTATAATTTGCTATTCCGACAAGAAATTGAGGTGTTTCAACACCAATAGTCGGCTGATGAACTTCGTCGATTGCAATTCGGAATTCCTTGTTTTCACAGCAGCTAATCTGTGTCGCACAGCAGTCAGTAGCACTTTCACAGCAAGAATTAGATTCAGCTAAAATAGACACATGAGCCAACTCCCCACCACAGTAGTGGATATGTATGACCAATCCTAAGCTCAGGACGGTATACAAGGCAGTTGCTAGTATGGCTATAAATCTTTTCACTTCAACAATTGGAGTAATCTGAGTATCAAAGATACGAATAAGAAGGTAAATTATTGTTGTGTAGGTACATTACGCGGAATCTAAAACAAAAACAGGCCGCAAAAGCGACCTGTTCCAATGTTATTTAGAATAGCTTATTTGTCGTTTACCACAGAAGCTCTCATGAATTCTCTGTTCATTCTTGCGATATTCTCTAATGAAATACCTTTAGGACATTCAACTTCGCAAGCTCCTGTATTCGAGCAATTTCCGAAGCCTTCCTTATCCATCTGTTCCACCATCTTCAAGGCTCTTTGCGTTCTTTCAGGGTCTCCTTGTGGAAGCAACGCCAATTGCGAAAGCTTAGCTGAAGTGAACAACATGGCTGAACTGTTCTTACACGTTGCTACACAGGCACCACAACCAATACAAGTGGCTGCATCGAAAGCCTTATCAGCATCTTCTTTAGGAATCGGAATGGCATTCGCATCCTGAGTATTTCCCGAGGTATTTACTGATACATATCCGCCAGCTTGTATAATCCGGTCAAATGATGAGCGATCGACAACCAAATCTTTGATTACTGGAAAAGCTCCAGCTCTCCATGGCTCAATGTAGATTGTATCTCCATCATTGAAAGCCCTCATGTGAAGTTGACAAGTTGTTGTTCCTGTTTGTGGACCGTGAGCGCGTCCATTGATGAACATGCTGCACATACCGCAAATTCCTTCCCGACAGTCGTGATCAAAGGCGATTGGATCTTTACCATCCCTCACCAGTTGATCGTTCAGCACATCAATCATTTCAAGAAATGACATATCATCGGAGATTTCCGTTACGGGATAGGTCTCTAGACGGCCTTTGTCGTTTGGCCCATCTTGTCTCCATATTTTAAGCGTAAGGTTCATAATATGCTCCTTTTATTTTCTGATTACTTGTAAGATCGTTGTTTCAACTCTACGAATTCAAAGTCTAAATTCTCTTTGTGAAGCTTTGAGTTTCCAGGGTCTCCGGTATATTCCCAAGCCGAGACAAAAGTGTAATTCTCATCGTCTCTCAATGCTTCACCTTCGGGTGTCTGCATCTCCTCTCTGAAGTGACCTCCACAAGACTCTTTTCTTTCTAATGCATCTAGACACATCAACTCTCCAAGCTCAATAAAATCAGCCACCCTTCCAGCTTTGTCAAGCTCTGGATTAAATTGCTTTGAATTTCCTGGGACTTTCACCTTCTCCCAAAATTCTTTGCGCAATTCGCGGATATCATCTATGGCTTTTTTGAGGTTGGTCTCATTTCTCGCCATTCCACAGTTGTTCCACATGATTAATCCCAATCTTCTGTGGAAATCATCAACTGGAACTGTTCCTTTGTTTGAAAAGAAATGTTCTATTCTGTCGACGACTTCTTTCTCAGCCTCAGCAAAAGCGGGATGATCCGTAGAGATAGTACCTGTTCTAATATCATCACTGAGGTAATCGCCTATGGTGTATGGAAGTACAAAATACCCATCGGCTAGCCCTTGCATTAAAGCAGAGGCTCCTAGTCTGTTGGCACCATGGTCGGAGAAATTCGCCTCACCTGCTGCGTATAAACCGGGAACTGTGGTCATTAAGTTATAATCTACCCAAATACCGCCCATGGTGTAATGAACCGCAGGGTAAATCATCATTGGCGTTTCGTATGGATTGTTATCCGTAATCTTTTCATACATCTGGAAAAGATTGCCATACTTCGATTTCACAACTTCTTTTCCAAGCTTTAAGATCTCAGCTTCAGAAGGATTTTCAATTCCTTGAATATTTGCTTCCAAGTGTCCGTAACGATTGAATGCATCCGCAAAATCGAGATAAACGGCTTCGCCAGTGGCATTCACACCAAATCCTTCGTCACATCTTTCTTTAGCTGCGCGAGATGCAACATCTCGAGGAACTAGATTTCCAAAAGATGGATATCTTCTTTCCAAGTAATAGTCGCGGTCTTCTTCTTTTAAATCTTCAGGAGTCTTCTTGCCTTCACGAATAGCCTTGGCATCTTCCAATTTCCTCGGCACCCAAATTCTTCCGTCATTACGAAGTGATTCAGACATCAGGGTCAGCTTACTTTGGTAACTTCCAGATACTGGAATGCATGTTGGGTGGATTTGTGTGAAGCAAGGGTTGGCCATGTAAGCACCTTTTTTATGTGCTTTCCAGGCAGCGGAAACATTGGATCCCATTGCGTTGGTGGATAAGTAAAACACATTTCCATATCCCCCGCTGCATAGAACAACTGCATGTCCTCCATGTCTTTCTATTTCACCAGTCACCAAATTTCGAGCAATAATTCCTCTGCATTTGCCATCAATGACAACCACATCAAGCATTTCATGACGGTTATACATCGTCACTTTACCTCGGGCAATTTGACGACTGAGTGCTGAATATGCTCCGAGCAACAATTGCTGCCCTGTTTGGCCTTTTGCGTAGAATGTTCTGCTCACCTGAACACCACCGAATGATCTGTTATCCAGCAATCCACCGTAGTCCCTGGCGAAAGGAACTCCTTGAGCAACGCACTGATCAATAATATTTGCAGAAACTTCAGCTAAGCGATAGACATTCGCTTCACGTGATCGGTAGTCACCGCCTTTAATCGTATCGTAGAATAATCGGTATGTAGAATCACCATCATTCTGATAATTCTTTGCCGCATTGATACCTCCTTGAGCGGCAATTGAATGCGCTCTCCGAGGAGAATCTTGGAAACAGAATGCTTTCACATTGTAACCCATTTCGGCAAGAGATGCAGCGGCAGAGCTGCCAGCAAGTCCTGTTCCTACAACGATAACATCAATATGACGTTTGTTCGCTGGATTCACGAGATTAATGTGATCCTTATAGTCGACCCACTTATCCTTCAATGGGCCTTTTGGTATTTTTGAGTCAAGTACAGCCATGGCTTACTATCGTTTTATGATCAAGAAAAAGAATAAAAAATCCAAACTGGAATCGCAGCAAAAAGCGCAGGAATGACGATTGAGTATACTTTACCCACCCCTCGAATTACAGGATTGTATTTGTTGTGGTTGATTCCAACCGATTGAAAAGCACTTTGAAATCCGTGGTACAAGTGAAAGGCTATTGCCAGCATTGATACCAAGTATACGATGACAAACACCAATGCCAAATCATTTTGCTGAGGACTAAAAAAGTCCATTACTACAGTGTATAAATCTTTTATCGGAGTGTCTAAGGCGTTGCCTTCTGCGTCTAATGATTGCATTGGAAGGCTAGTGTCGAAGTGCATCCTCCACCAGAATTGTTGCATGTGAATAACAATGAAAACCAAAATAATAGTTCCCAAAATCCCCATGTTTCGCGAAGCCCACAAAGAATTTTTAGCATCGTGCTTCATGGCATACTTGACGGGTCTTGCCTTTCTGTTCTGAATGGTCAGTAACAATCCATCTACAGCATGAAACAGAATACTGAAGTAAGTTAAGTAACTTAAAAGCTTGACGGCTGGATTGGTAGTCATGAATAAGGCGTATTCATTGAACCTCAAACGACCTGCCTCACTTAAGTCGAATAACTGGAGATTACCGGCCAAATGACCTGTTAAGAAAAGGCATAAAAAAAGTCCAGAGGCGGCCATCCAATACTTTTTTGCCACTGACGATTTGATCAAAGCTGATTTGCTCATAGATCCCAATTTGAATTATTTCGGAAGTGAGACAAATGTACTCCTCAATAGCTTCCCTTACAAACAACAATCATTATTTAAAAGTGTTCTAGACAGCTAAAAATGTAAGCCCACCCTTCGTGAATCCGTTGACTCTCCTCAGGGTGGGCTTTACGCGACGAAACCGGATTTTTATTCTTCTTCTTTCGATCGATCTAGCAAGAGAAATTCGTTCACAACAATTTCTGTTATGCTCCGCTGAGCGCCTTCCTTGTCCTGATACTTCCTGCTTGTGAGCTTTCCGTCAATAGCGACTTCCTTGCCTTTCTTTAGCAGTTTTCCAATTTGCTCTGCCGTTTTCCCCCAGGCAATAAGATTATGCCATTGGGTATCTGAGACTAGCTCTCCCGACTGATTTTTGTATTTGTAATTGGTGGCAACAGTTAAGTTGGCCTTAATTTTCCCACCGTCGAAATTGAAAAGCTCGGGATCAGAACCGAGGCGACCGATGAGATGAACTTTGTTTCTTAAATTATTCATGATGTATAATTTGATGTTAGCGATGGAACAAAGGAAATGAACATGTTTCGCTGTAGTCGTAGACTAGACGTATGCTTACGTTTAATACGCTTATTCCATAGCAAACAATTGGTTACCTTTGCCCCCTCAATTCAAAGGCTATGAGCGAAAAACCAGCACGTGTGCGATTTGCACCAAGTCCTACAGGACCTCTTCACATGGGTGGAGTGAGAACAGCTTTGTACAACTATCTACTTGCAAAAAAGACAGGGGGAACCTTCCTCGTTCGAATAGAAGATACTGACCAAGGACGCTATGTTCCTGGAGCGGAAGAATACATCCTCAAAAGTCTTGAATGGTGCGGGATGATCCCTGAAGAAGGACCTGGAATTGGAGGAGATTATGGCCCTTATCGCCAGTCGGAACGCAAACCCATGTACCGTCAATATGCGGATCAATTGATTGAAAGTGGTCATGCTTATTATGCTTTTGATACTTCTGAAGACCTTGAAAGAGTAAGGCAGGCCGCTATCACAGCGAAGATGCCGAATTGGCAATACAACAACATCACTAGGAGCAACATGAAAAATTCGCTCACCTTGTCAGCGGACGAGGTACAAGAGCGATTGAATGCGAATGAAAATTTCGTGATCAGGATGAAAATGCCCAGAAACGAAGAAATTCGATTTGAAGATGCGATTAGAGGATGGGTTGCTGTGAACACGAATAATCTTGACGATAAAGTCCTTTTCAAAAGCGATGGAATGCCAACATATCACTTGGCCAATATCGTAGATGACCATCTCATGAAAATCACCCATGTGATTCGAGGTGAAGAATGGTTGCCCTCTGCCCCCCTCCATGTATTGATGTATAGAAGCTTTGGCTGGGAAGATACCATGCCACAATTCGCTCATCTACCCTTGATACTAAAGCCTGATGGAAACGGCAAATTGAGCAAAAGAGATGGTGATCGATTGGGATTTCCTGTTTTTCCATTGGAGTGGACAGACCCTGTAACGGGTAATGTGAGCAAAGGATATAAGGAGTCAGGCTATTTTCCAGAGGCCTTCTTAAACATGCTCTTGATGTTGGGATGGAACCCTGGAACTCCTCAAGAAGTATTTACTTTCCAAGAAATGGTAGATCAGTTTTCTTTGGAAAGAGTCGGAAAATCAGGCGCTAAATTCGATCCGGATAAATCAAAATGGTTCAATCAACAATACCTGAGACTGAAATCTGGTGAAGAACTCGCCGAGCTTCTACTTCCTCTATTGGAGGACAAGGGTTGGAATACGGACAAGGCATACGCTGCAAAAGTTTGCGACCTCATGTCCGAGAGGGCTTATTTCATCAATGATATTTTAGACGAGGGATATTATTTCTACCAAGCTCCAAAAGAATATGACGAGCAAGCGACTAAGAAAAAGTGGAAAGATGATTCAGGTAAAATATTGAATCTGGTTGCAGACATGTTTAACAAGGCAACAGACTTCAGCGCAGAGCCGCTCGAAGCAAGTTTTAAATCATTGCTGGAAGAGCAAGGGTTAGGATTTGGCCAAGTTGGACCAATTCTTAGAATCGTTTTAACAGGAGGAATGACTGGCCCTTCGGTATTCGGACTTGCAGAATTGATTGGCAAAGATGAAACAGTTCGAAGAATCCAGAACGGCATTCAAAAGCTTGGATAATGGGAACTATTCACTTGAAGAACATTAAGGTGTATGCCTTTCACGGCTGCCTTGAAGAGGAAAAGAGAATCGGTAGTGACTACTTGGTAAATCTTGTGCTCAATACCGATTTCGAAGAGGCTGCATCAACAGACGACCTCAGCAAAACCATTGATTATGTTCGAGCAAATAAAATCGTTTACGATGAAATGGCCCTTCGATCAAAATTACTCGAATCGGTTGCCGTACGAATTAGTAAAAGTCTAAAATCCAGCTTTCCTACTTTGAAATCAGGTCGCGTAGAGGTCGCGAAATTGAGCCCACCGATGGGAGGACACGTAGAAGCTGTTTCTGTTGTAGTTGAATTCTAGCGGTGGTTTACAAATAGATGCTCAGTATTTACATTGCCTTCTGAAGAGGTAAATCGCACAATGTACATGCCTGATTCAAGCGACTGAGTATCAAGCTGCAGGTAGCCGTTATTCTGATAGTGCTCGCTCATCACCACTCTACCTGCCCCATCAAAAAACTCGATGCTGCACAATCCGTGGCTTGGAGATAATAAATTCACATAAGTATCCGCTGGATTTGGAAAGAGATTGAGTTCAGCTTTTACTGCTTCTTCCTCTACCGAAACAACATAGTCTGGATTGTATATTCTCCAGATTTGATCATCGTCGGCAGTGACATAGGGAACCCCTAGTTGTTCTCTATTGGAAGTACAGACATAGACTGAACCATCAGAAGACACCAAAACATCTCGCACTCTTCCCAATTCAGTAGGTAAAAATGATGATTCTGAAAGGACGCTTAACCCGTCTTCACTGAGATTCAAGACTTTAAACTGAGCTTCTTTCAAGAATCCTACGATTAATGAATTTCTCCATTCTGGAATTGCCTCATGGTCGTAATAATCCATCCCTGAACATGCCTGAGTTGGGTTCCACCACCAAATTGGTTCTCGAACATTGAAGGCATTGCAGAACTCCGTTTCTTCTGCGTCGAAGGCATCACAAGGACCAATAGAATAAGGCCATCCGTAATTTCTACTCGGCTCTATAATATTGATCTCATCATCTACGAAAGTTCCGTGTTCCGAAGAATACAGTATGCCGTTTGAAGCTTTCACCAAGCCTTGTGGGTTTCTGTGTCCAAGCGTGTACACGTAGCTCGCTGGATTTGGATTATCAGATGGAATCTCACCATTCATTCCGACGCGTAAAATCTTTCCATTCAAATGATCAGGATCTTGAGGATATTGCAGCGAAGTGAATGCATCTCCTATACAGAAGAAAAACGATTCATCATTGTCCCAAATAATTCTAGAGCCATTGTGCGAGGCATTTGCTCCGAGCTGAAGAATTATAGAACTACCAGTGATAGAATTCGTGTTGACATCATAAACATACCTCACTATTCTCGAGTTGAAAAGATCAACTGGATAATGAGCATACATATAAGGGACTGTTGGAAACTGAGGGTGAAGATTGAAGCCATGCATCCCTGAATTTTCTTCTTCGTACGGGTCACAAGCTGACTCATAGTAAATCAAGTCTACGATACCTGTTTCCAAGTCAAAGCGCTTAATGTTACCCACTCTTTCTGAGAACCAAATTGTATTGTCTGGCCCCCAAACCATGTCCCAAGGCAGTAATAAATCTTGAGCCACCGACTCAACAATTAATGTGGTATTTTCCAGTTGAATCTGGCCGATGTTCAGCAATGAAATACAGCTAAGAACAAGGATAAATGCAAATTTCTTCATTACGATATTCAATAAATTCTTTTTGACTTCGAATTAATCCAGGTTCATTTCTGGAACCAAATGAGGGACGATAAGTCTACCGTCCGTTTTACTTACAATTTCGTCAACACTAACCCCAGGGGCTCTTTCCAACAAATAAAAAGCACCGTCTCTAATTTCAAGAGTAGCGAGATCAGTCACGACCTTTTTTACACATCCCACACCGGTTAATGGCAGCGTACAAGATTCTAAAATTTTCGAATCACCTGCGCGGTTGGTGTGCATCATAGCAACGATAATATTCTCAGCGGAGGCGACTAAATCCATAGCCCCACCCATGCCTTTTACCATCTTCCCTGGAATTTTCCAGTTTGCAATATCACCGTGTTGACTGACCTCCATGGCTCCTAAAACAGTGAGCTGAACATGTTTGCCGCGAATCATGGCAAAGCTCGTTGCGGAATCGAAAAAGGCCGCTCCGGGCAGAGTGGTTATGGTTTGTTTCCCAGCGTTAATGAGGTCTGCATCTTCGTCTCCTTCAAACGGAAAAGGCCCCATGCCTAAGACTCCATTTTCAGATTGAAATTCCACCTCGATTCCTTCGGGGATATAATTGGCCACCAAAGTCGGAATTCCAATTCCGAGATTCACATAATACCCGTCTTGAAGTTCCTGAGCAATCCGCTTCGCTATTCCGTTTTTATCTAATGCCATTTCCTTGTTTATCTAGTCCTTACGGTGCGTTGTTCAATTCTTTTCTCGTAGGAATCGCCTTGAAAAATGCGTTGTACGAAAACTCCAGGGGTATGAATTTCATTGGGATTAAGTGTTCCGAGTGGAACCAATTCCTCAACTTCCGCAATGGTGATTTTTCCAGCCATCGCCATCATTGGATTGAAGTTTCTAGCCGTTCCCTTGTAGATTAAATTCCCAGCAGGATCACCTTTCCAAGCTTTCACAATGGCGAAATCGGCCGTTAATGCCATTTCTAATATATGTGGTTTGCTGTTGAACATTCTGACTTCTTTGCCTTCGCCTACTTCTGTGCCGTAACCGGCTGGAGTGTAAAAAGCTGGAATTCCTGCTCCACCTGCCCGGCAACGTTCTGCCAAAGAACCTTGTGGAATCAAGTCGACTTCCAATTCTCCGCTCAGCATTTGACGTTCAAATTCTGCATTCTCTCCTACATAGGAAGAGATCATCTTTTTTATCTGCTTCTTTTGCAAGAGCAATCCCAATCCGAAATCGTCAACTCCGGCATTGTTTGATATGCAGGTGAGATTTTTAACTTCTAATTTCACTAGTTCTGAGATACAGTTTTCAGGAATTCCACAGAGTCCAAATCCACCCAACATCAGGGTCATATTGTCCTTAATTCCTGCACATGCTTCAGTTACGTTCGCTACGATTTTGGTAATTGCCATCGGAAAGTTCTATTCAAAGATGTTCTCTTCAACATCCTCTTTTGATGAGTCGTCAAATTTAAAGGATTTCACAGAATTATAATATTCCTCACAATCTAAGGTCATTTCAAGGTCAAAATCTGGCTTCTCAAAATCAGAGGTTGAAATCTCCAGTGACTCATCCTTGTAAGCCTTGTTCATGTAATAGCCATAAATCGGCAAGGCAGAATTGGCTCCTTGCCCGAGATCAGTTCGAGTAAATCGGACAGCTGGATCAGCTGCTCCAACCCAAACTCCCGTCACCAAATCAGGCGTCAATCCCATGAACCAACCGTCGGTATTACTCTGGGTCGTTCCTGTTTTTCCAGCTGTTGGGAATTTGATGTTGTCATAGGCTCTTGAGGCAATATCCATTCTTAGTCTCACCCCAGTTCCCATTCGCTTATCGGACTCTCGATTGTATGCTCCATCGACCACACCCTTCATCATCTGAACCGTCAAATAAGCCGTTTTTTCGTCAATAGCCTCTCTGGTATTTGGTGATGCCTCGAAAATTGGATTGCCATTTTTATCTTCTATTCGGGTGATGAAAATTGGCTCGATGTACACGCCTCTATTCACCAATGCTGCATTCGCCCCAACCATTTCGTAGAGGCTCAACTCTGCAACGCCGAGAGCAATCGATGGAACAGCAGGTATATCACTTTTCACCCCAAGATCTCTCGCCAAGCGAATGACGGGTTCTGTTCCAAACTTTTTAATTAGATATGCAGTGATGGTATTGATAGAGTTCGCCAAAGCGTATTCTAGGTTTACCATATTGCCGTACTTGAAATCTGAGTTATCAGGACACCACTGGGGCTGACCATCAGGCATGTCGATACAGATTTTTTGGTTTGGTAATTCTTCACAGGGATGCATTCCAAATCGCAATGCCGTTGCATAAACGAAGGGCTTAAATGTAGATCCCACCTGCCTTCTCATCTGATAAACGTTATCGAATTGGAAATGCTTGTAATCAATTCCACCAACCCACGCTTTCACGAAACCTGTTGAAGGATCAACTGACAGTAATCCGGCATGAAGAAAGGCCTTGTGGTAGCGAATTGAATCCATCGGAGAAAGCAAGGTGTCCATATCTCCTTGGTAGGTGAACACCTTCATCTTCGTCGGCGTATCGAATACAATTGGAATTGAATCTTCAGGAACTATGTGCCATGTATGGCTGCAACCGCCCTTATCTTCTTTGCAATGAAATACCTTGCCGCTTTCATTGACATCTTCTTCAATATAAGCCGCCGGCCTTCTGCAATCTGGGCATAAGCTTCCCACCAGTATTTTATACCGGTCTGATTGCTTCATGGCAAATTTTAGAATTCTATCGCGATCCTGTTCTGCAATTCCGTTGTAAAACGGATAGTTCTTGTCCTTTCTCTTCTTGAGGTCCTTGTCAAAATCTTTTTGAAGTTCTCCGGCTAGATGTTCGTGCACCGCAAATTCTGCATACTTCTGTAATCTGCTGTCAATCGTGGTATAAACCTTCAATCCGTCCGAATACAAATCGTATTTCTCGCCGTTAGATTTCGTTCTCACATAATTTCCATCCGCATCTTTTTCGTTGAGGATGTTCTTGACCTCTTGACGGAGAATTTCTCTGAAATATGGTGCGATTCCTTCTACGTGGCTTACACTGTGATAATCCAATCCCAACGGAAGCATACGCAATGAATCGTATTCTGCCTCTTGCAAAAAATCATTCTTCATCATTTGCTTCAAAACAACCTCGCGACGCTTGTAAACAATTTCTTCCCTATCCTTTCTCAATGGGTTGTACAAGGATGAGTTTTTAAGCATCCCAACCAACATAGCCGCTTCTTCGACCCGAAGTGAGTCAACCGGTTTGTTGAAATAGATCGATGCCGCCGATTTAATTCCCACCGCTTGATTCAAGAAATCATACCTGTTCAGGTACAAGGCAATTATTTCATCTTTGGTGTATTGCTTTTCAAGTCTAGCAGCGATAATGAACTCCCTGGGTTTCTGCAAGAGTGCCCTTTCCAAGAAGCTCTTGGTGTACTCTTCGGTGAACAGCATTTTCGCCAACTGTTGAGTTACTGTAGACCCTCCTCCTCGTGAACCGAGAAAAACGATAGCCCTCAAAGTGCCGTAAAAATCTATTCCAGAGTGCGAATAAAAGCGCTCATCTTCCGTTGATGTCAATGCATTCACCAATTGCGGAGGAAGGTCTGCATACTTAATGTCAGAGCGGTTTTCTTTGTAATACTTACCAATCACCACCTGATCAGAGGTGTACACTTCAGTCGCCAGGTTGGTCTTTGGATTTGCCAAGGCCTCTGTATTCGGAAGTTCGCCCATTCCCGCAATTACAAACAATGAAGCGAACGCCAATAAAGGTAAAATAGCGAGGAGCCAGAGGTAGACAACATACTTCTTGTATGAAGTAGACTTTTTGGGTGAGGTGGATTTCTTCTTAGCCATAGATTAGAAACGAGAAGTTTCAACAAATATGCTTCAAAGGTACTGCTCCTAAGCTTCATTCCACGAATTCGAGACTAATTTGCTAGTATTCGTGTTTTAAAAACTCTTAACGAATTCACAGTTTATAGTTTGCTAACTTTGCCGACTTATATTGATACACGAATATGGACATTTGGATTAAAGCCGCCCAATTACTGACTAGCCTTTCTATTTTAGTCGTTCTACACGAATTGGGGCATTTCATACCTGCAAAATATTTCAAAACAAGGGTTGAGAAATTCTACCTTTTCTTTGATCCTGGATTCTCTCTGTTGAAGTATAAAAAAGGAGATACAGAATACGGTATTGGATGGCTGCCACTTGGTGGTTATGTTAAGATTTCTGGAATGGTAGATGAATCCATGGACAAAGAGCAGATGGCGAAACCGCCTGAGCCGTGGGAGTTCAGATCAAAACCAGCATGGCAACGTCTTATTATTATGCTTGGAGGGGTGACTGTAAATCTCATCCTAGCTGTAGTTATTTATGCGGCAACCTTATTTGTTTGGGGAGAGGAATTTCTTCCGACATCTAGTCTCGACGAAGGAATCTGGTGTGTAAATCCAATCGCAGAAGAAATCGGATTCCAGAACGGAGATAAAATTCTAAGCATTAGAGGCGAGAAGCCTCAAAACTTCGGAGATCTCGTTCCGATGATCATTTATTCTGGAGATGTTAGTATCGAACGAAATGGAACAGTTCAAAATGTAAATGTTCCGGAAGACATCATTGAAAAATTGACCGACAGCGAAACGAAAGGCTTGTTTTATCCTCGAGTACCCTTCATAATCGGATCAATTCCCGACACATCAATTAATGCCAAGTCAGGACTGCAAGCGAAGGATAGAGTCTTGGCTATCGACGGCAATTCAGTGAAGTGGTACGATGAGGTGCAGGGCATTCTGAAAGCAAAAGCCGGTCAGCCGGGTACTTTTTTGGTGGAGAGAGATGGAGTGGAACTGGATATTCCGATTCAAGTCAGTGACTCCGGAAAAGTTGAAGTATCAAGCCTTATCATGAGTTTTGATGAGATGGAAAAGTCAGGCTTGTACGAGTTTGACCGTCAGACTTTTAGCTTGTTGGGAAGTATTCCAGCCGGCATCAATAAAGCCTGGGACAAGCTTAGCGGCTACGTTGAGCAATTCAAACTCATATTCAACCCGAAAACTGGAGCATATAAGAGCTTGGGCGGATTCGGAACCATTGGAGGACTATTTCCTTCAACCTGGGAGTGGCAATCATTCTGGGAGATTACTGCAGTGCTGAGCATCATCTTGGCATTCATGAATATATTACCCATTCCAGCCCTAGATGGAGGACATGTTATGTTCTTGCTTTATGAGATGGTGGCGGGTAAAGCTCCCAATCAAAAGTTCTTAGAACGTGCTCAAGTTGTTGGAATGATTATTCTTCTTGCCTTGTTGCTCTACGCCAATGGGAATGACCTTTTCAGGGCTATTAGCGGTAAATAGCTACGGAATTCACATTGCATCCTGAATATCTGTGCAATTCATTGGCATTTTCAAGCCTTGGAAGAAGTAAATTTCGCTTGATGAAAAGTAGTGTTTCAAATTATCTTGCTCTCTTGATTGTAGTTTTTTCCAGTTTGACTGTGTTCGCACAAGATCAAACAACAGGGAGGAACCGCTCTGTACAAGGTGTTCAAGAAACCACGGTAGTCTTGATTCCCTACGAATCAAAAATGTATATCTCAGATGTGACTCGAGAACTTTGTGAAAGCAATGAAATGGGTGTTGATGAGATTAAAAGGATTCTGCGTGAAGGACTTTGTCAACTTGTTGCAACTAAAATCGCCGATAGAGCTCGTGTTATTGACTTGCTGAATGAAGGCAGTGAAGAACATGAGAAAGACATTTATGAAATCTACGGTGCCACGAACTACGAGTATATTCAAGTGCCAGTCCCTGATTCGGTAAAGGTGAGTAAGAATGACAGACTTCAGGCCGGAAGAGGAACGAATGTTCAGCAAGGACAGCTCATTTCCTACTACGATGGTAAGGAAAGATTCATGAACACAAAAATCGAAGACAAGCGAATTCTGTCTTACATGCAGAAGCGCTACAGCCCTGATTATTTGGTATTCATCAATGAGCTAGATATTCGTGTGAAACGCAACGGCCCTCCCATCCCCGGAGAAGAAAGACCAAGACAAATTAAGGTTCATTACTCCATTTTCGATGCCAAGGGAAAGCAGCTTAAAGGCAGCGCCGTAATGCTCGATTATCCTTATGGAAAGAGTAATATTTTTGACATAGTACGCGAATATTTCGGGACAATTGGGCAAACAATTTGCGACGAGATGTTTCCTCCTGTAGAATCAAATTCGGCTTCATTTACCTTACCCAGTAGGGGCAGACAATAAATCATGCAAATAGATATAAACGCATACGGTCTTGTGATTGGAGCCTCTTTGGTGGTGGTTTTTTCCTACTTCTTCAACATTATCGCTAAGAAGACGAATATCCCCAGTGTACTCCTGCTGATTATTCTTGGAATTCTCATCAAGCAAGGTCTTCATTATGTCGGGGTTGAAAGAATTCCTTATCTCCCACTAATACTAGAGTTATTGGGCACGGTAGGACTGATTTTCATCGTCCTTGAGGCCGCCCTTGAACTGGAATTGAGCAAAGAAAAATGGCCAACTATTTGGAAATCGTTCACAGTTGCTCTGCTTTCTCTCATGGCTTCCTCTTTCGGAATTGCTTGGTTCCTGCACAGCTTTATCATCGATGATTGGATCTCATCTTTGGAGTATGCTATTCCTCTTGCTATCATGAGCAGCGCCATTGTGATCCCTAGTGTGGGAGGGCTGCTCACAGATCAGAAAGAATTCATGATTTATGAAGCGACGTTTTCGGACATCTTAGGGATCATGTTCTTCTACCTGCTTATTCAAAATGCGGAGGTAGAAAGCAGCGGAGCCGTTGTCGGTAGCGTAGTATTTAATATCGTTGCCACGGTAGGATTGTCACTCCTAGTTTGTTACACCCTCATTTTCATACTTCAAAAAATCACTTCGGGTGCCAAGCTGTTTTTGACCGTTGCGGTACTTCTGATGCTATACGGATTTGGAAAAATTTATCACCTCAGTCCACTTGTTTTAATTTTGGCTTTTGGATTGATGCTCAATAACCACAAGCTTTTCTGGCGTGGGCGATTGGGGAAATTCGTTGATGATTCAATGATTCAGAGAATTCAGAATGATTTCCACTTGCTAACCCTTGAGTCGGCATTTGTAATTCGAACTTTCTTCTTCGTGATTTTTGGATTCAGTATTGTGCTCGCCTCACTGTACAACATCCAAGTTGTGTTTTACAGCTTCGTGATTGTCTTGATTTTGTATACGGTGAGGTTGATTTGGCTGGCAGTATTTAAATCCCTGCCTATTTTTCCCTTACTCTATATTGCTCCGCGAGGATTGATTACCATCCTCCTATTTTTTGGTATTCCGAAAGAAGATCAGAGCGCTAATTTCGACAATGGAATCGTTTTGTTGGTGATCATAACCACTAGCTTAATTATGACCTTCTCACTGATTCAAAATGGGATTGGAATCAAATCTGCTGATCCGGAACATGACATGATGAATGAAGCGGATCATGGATCTCTTGAAGAAGATGTGCCACCAGAGCTACACTAATTAACAAGCACTTCCGAACACTGTCACGAATAACACTAAATCTCCAGTGTTTACTACCTCATCATTGTTCAAGTCAAAAATGCCGCAATCCTCTAAGCAGCCATAGATAGAAAGAAATTGAATTAAATCAGCTGAATTCACCTCGCCACTATCATTAAAATCGGCCAATAAATCGCAAGCATCATTTTCAGCACTAAATGTAGGACTACCACTAAACCAATGCGCCGAAGTATTTCCGCTTCCGTCGTACATAAGTGACTCACCTGCAACAGCGGCAGGAACAAAATCTCCGTTTGTCCATTGAGAAACTGCCATTGCCAAACCTGCACGAAAATGCCCACTAGATCCCCATTCTACATAATCAACTATTGAACTAGATGAGTTGAAACTATTATTCAAGTACAAAGCCAATTCGCCATCGTTGGCATTGAAGGGATGTCCTGAAACAACTATTATTTCACCAGCTTCTAACATAAGACTACCACTTTCTAAATCCAAAGAAGCCAAGGAATTGTATGCCGGCCAAGTGCATAGGTAATACCCTCCAACCGGAACCATTTCAGCACCTAGATTTTTAATTTCAACCCAGTTGTTACTGCCATCCAATTCATTGATGACTATTTGTGAATTGGAACTAAAACTTAAAAAGACAAATAATAAAAGGTAGAGAAAGCTCTTCATAATCTTTGGTGTTAAAGTGAAAAAAAAGAGAGCTGAAAAGCATCTCTGCCCTCAGCTCCCTAAAGAAAAATTTATTTTATAATCACAGACTGACGAAGGTCAATGCCTCCTTCAGTTGAAATCAACGCCACATAAGTTCCTGTGCTTAAAGCAGTCAGGTCAAGGCGTTCAGTGTTTGCGTTTACGGCAACATTTAAAATTACTCTTCCAGAAAGGTCAAGCATTTTGATTGCGGTAATCTTCGTTCCATCCAACTGAACAGTTAAAAAATCAGCTGTTGGATTTGGCCATACAGAAAGAGATGCGCCAAGTTCTTCTTCTACAGAAATGACAGCCGACCTTGTGATTTCCACAAAATTGCTTGAAAGATTGATGCATCCATCAGAAGTAATATCTGCAATATCATTATCAACTGCTGCCGTTAAAGTGCCCGAATACGCAACACCGTAAAGTCTGCATACTCCTGGATCAGCACCTTCGAAATTGTTCGAGTTTCCTTCGAGAACAGCGAGAATGAAATCACTATCGTCGGTTACGACAAATGCATAACTCTCTCCAACATTATCCGTTGCCACAAAAGAAATAATATCATCAATGGCATCGCCAATAATTATTTCAATTGCTGTTTCGTCATTACTTGTTGCAACTGTTCCTCCTTCACAAACATCAACAATGTCGGTGTTTTCTGCTCCAAATGTTGGTGCTGCAGAGAACCAGCTTGACGATGAATTTCCAGAGCCCGTATATTGAATTGATTCTTCAATATTAGAATAAGGAACAAAATCACCCATGTTCCAAATACCTGCAGCCATTGCCACTGATGAACGTGCATGACCTGAGGTTCCATATTCTACATAATCTCTTATAGAAGCAGAACTACCAAAATTACTATCGACATATAGCCCGAGCTCTCCATCTGCATTGTCAAAGGGATGACCTTCAAGTACCAAGAATCCTCCAGGAGCTATGATTAAACTGCCCTCACCTATAATTGTCAACTCGTCTAGATCAGAGTAATCTGGAAAATTGCAAAAGATCATTGTACTCACGTCTGCTGGCATTGCGCCGGTATTCTTCAGCTCAACCCGATTAACATTTGGTTGAATCTCGTTGATTACAACTTGGCCTAGCATCTGCTCAGCTCCAAAAATTAAAAGAGAAATAAAAAGTAAAGATTTGATTTTCATAGATGTTGATTTTATGTTTGCTTCAAAGATATTTTCAAAGTATCACAAAACTCTTACAGGAATCAATTATGATGGCGATTAAGCTGCAATTCTTGGATTCTGAACTAGGAATATTTCGAGTTTGAGGTACAATATACTCTTCATTTATTACCTTTCATCCGTGAGCTCGAAACGCATCAATTTATGGAGTGGTCCCCGCAATATCTCAACGGCTTTGATGTACTCCTTTGCCCAACGGGAAGACACTCGAGTACTTGATGAACCGCTGTATGCCTTTTACTTGGCTGAAACAGGATTGCAACACCCGGGACGAAAAGAAATTCTAGCTTCTCAATCGAACAATGGGCAGGAAATCATTGATCGGGTTATTCTCAGAGATTATGCAGAAGAGGTGGTTTTTTTCAAGCAAATGACACATCATCTTTTGAACTTAGATCGATCCTTTTTGAATTCCTGCAAGAATATTATTCTTATTCGCCATCCAAAACTGGTGCTTCAGTCGTATGCAAAAGTGATTGCCAATCCGAGTGTCGAGGATATCGGAATTGTTCAGAGTTTTCGGCTTGTGGAAGAATTCCAAAACTCCACAACAAAGCCGATAATAATCGATTCAGATGGACTGCTGCAAAACCCTGCTGATAGTCTTGCTAAACTCTGCGAAGCACTCCAGATTCCTTACGATGAAAAAATGTTGAACTGGAATCCAGGTCCTCGCATTGAAGATGGGGTTTGGGCGAGTTATTGGTACTCAGCCGTGCATAATAGTCGTGGATTTCATCCTGCAAAATCCTTAGATTTTGAATTGCCTGAAAATCTCCATCCTATTTTAAATGAAGCTTTGCCATTCTACGATTCACTGAAAGAAATTGCCCTAATCTAAAGAAACTATGCTACAAGAATTTGACACGCGAAATGAAAATATTCTGGTTTATATAGATGGAGAACTACTACATAGAAACGACGCTAAAATAAGCGTGTTCGACAGCACCGTTCAAGGTGGTGACGCCGTTTGGGAAGGATTGCGAGTGTACGACGGAAGGATTTTCGCCCTTGAAGAACACCTCAATCGACTTATCGACTCCGCACATAGCCTGGCCTTTGAAGGAGTTCCATCTCAAGAAACCATAATTCAGGCGATTGAATCGACTTTGTCTGCCAACAAAATGAAAGACGATACCCACATTCGATTGACTTTAAGCCGCGGATTAAAATACACAAGCGGGATGGATCCCCGCCTCAACAAATACGGATGCACTCTCATTGTCCTCGCCGAATGGAAATCGCCGGTGTACGGTCGAACTGGAATTAAACTGATCAGCACTAGCACCCGAAGGAACAGTCCACAATTTTTAGATTCTAAAATTCACCACAACAACCTCCTCAACAATATTCTCGCGAAAATTGAGGCCAATGCTTCTGGTGCCGACGACGGATTAATGCTTGACGACCAAGGATTCGTAGCCGAAACCAATGCCTGCAATATTTTCTTCATCAAAGCAGGCCAAGTTTTCACTCCAACTTCTCGTGCCTGTTTACCTGGAATTACCCGTAAAATGGTCATTCAACTGTGTGAGGATTTAAAGTTAAAGTGCACAGAAGGAAATTACTCCTTGACTCAATTCTACACCGCCGATTTCGTGTTTGTAACTGGAACCATGGGCGAATTGGTAGGAGTAAATGAGATTGACGGAAGGAAAATTAGGGTTGAAAATGGACAGGAATTATTCACGAGACTTTCAAAAGCCTATAAAGATTTGACAAAGAATAGCGGGTATAAATTGACGGTCTGAATTTCCGCTCTTCTAAATCACAACCGAAAACAAATCGGAAATCCTCTGAGAAGACGGCCTAAATGCCGCAGCAGTCTACTTGGCCTCCAGGTTCAAACTTCCAAGAACCTTTTTCAACTCAGCAAGGGAATGCTGTTCAATGAATGCGGTATTGATTTTTAATTCAGCAGAATTTGACTTTACAGTATAGTTTCCTGCGAACTTACTGACCTGAACTATTTCATTCAGATTGATCGCCTTAGAAATGAGCTGATTTTTCGAAATAATTCCGTTTTCTATGCTCAGGTATTGTCTGCTATTTTCAAATGCGTAGGCTGCAAGAAACACAATCCCAAGGATGAGATAACCGTATATGAAGACACTGCCTAGATTGAAGACAATCGCTGCTGCTGCGAGGACCAACCAAAGAATTCCGAAAATCAGAAACCGTTGAAGGCGCTTTTTGGTGTACCGTATTTTCATTGCTGTTCTTCTTTGAGTTAAAGGAGAAATAAAAATAACAATCAATTGGATACAAGCGCTTGCTGATCGTTCTTTATTTCCATCGAAGCATACTCATAAACCATAATTCCCGAAACAAGAATAGTCGAAAGGAAGAACGTCAGTCCCACAAATAGCAATTCCTGGGCTTCAGCATTAAAGCTTGGGAACTCGTTGAATTCAGACATCAGTGCTAAGAGCATATAACAACTTACCAAAGCCAAAAGACTTGGAATCATCAATCCAATAATTCTATTTTTAAAAATGAGTTGAAAAACCAGTAAGGCGATTAATCCAATGGCAAAGGGATTAATCCCAAATCCGGCTGAGAACCAATAGAATATTACCGCCACGATCAACAAATACTCGGGCAATGCGAGAATAAGACTCTTCCAGTTTTTCATGTCAATCGTTATTCATGGGTTTGTAGTGGAACGAAGGAGATTCCGAATTGGTATGGCAGCACCACAGTTCTATCGTAAAGAATTATTTGACCGCGTCTATTACAATCGGAATCCCTTTCCAACACTGGTTTCATGTTCCTTCGGTAGAGACGCAAGGCATTGCGTCTCATTAAATTCCACATCCAATTTCACGTCACATCCCGTATTTCATCGTAAAAAGACGCAAAGCATTGCGTCTCTACATCCCAAAAATCCGCATTCCCTTGTGAAGAAAGAAAGTCCTAGTGAAAAATATATACGGCTAACACTAAAATAACTACACCAACAAGCAAAGATGATTTTCCGAATTTCTCCATTTTTTTCAAGTGGACTTCTGCATCTCCCAAAACTGCCTTCTTGGCTAAAGAATTTAATACAATAATTAAGGCCACAAGGACAATCACCAAAGCTAACTTCAGAATTAATAACGGTGTGGCAAGGAGTACTGACCAATAGGGTGTCATCAAATACAAACCTGAAACTATCAACAAGACAATTCCCACATTTCCCATCCTACCTAATACAAGTGTATGTACACGGAATCTTGTGACTTCATCGGCTTTCATTTTAGCAGTTGCCATTCCTAAAAAAGCATGAGCAAAACTTGTCCCCAAGCCCATAATAAGCCCTACAAGATGGAGGATTAACATAATGTCTCTCATGGTTTCAAGTATTAATAGTCCAATTTTAGTTCGTTCTCTACTCATGTTAAGGTAGAAAATTTTGAATATGCCTTGACCAGATTGCATATTTCACACTTATGTTTTTAAAGAAGAATGACTCCCCGCATCAACAGCTTCGGCAATACAGGGGCAGTACATTATGCTTAAATGTTATATTTGATATCTGCTAATGCATTCAAACTTGATTAATCCTGTAATAGGCAAATTTCGCTACCACTCTTTGTGTTTAAAAACCGCTTGTTTGCTGTGTTTCATAGCTGCGGTTAACTGTTGCTTTGGTCAGCTGACAACCAATTCCAGTGAAGAGCAAATATGTTTGTCCTACATCGATTCCTCTCATGTTTATCTGGAAAGAGATCTCGATGTTTCCCTAGCCTACGCCGATTCAGCCCTGCAATTGTTTGATGAAATCAATTCAGAATCAATAAAAATCCTTGTCCTTTCGAATCTCGGCGATGTCTACGGTGAAATAGCCGATTGGGACATGGCCCTTTCCTATTATTTGAAAGCGAAAAACCGATTGAACGACAGGCTTGGAAAAGATGTCAGCGATGTTCAATCCACCTTAGATAAAATAGACATCACCGTTAAAATTGGTATTCTCAGCTTCCACCAGAAAAAATTTGACAAGAGTCTGAAAGAATACGAAGAGGCATTGTCTAAACTCGAAAGCATCATTGATCAGGCCCCTCCAGAAGAAGTCACTCAGAGAAAGATTCGCTTGTTCAACAACATTGCTGGAGTGTATATCCACAACTCCGATTACGACAACGCATTAAAATATTTTCAAAATGGCCTCGAAATCAACAAAGAAAATGGCAACAAGCGCTATGAGGCTTTGATGGAAAACAATGTCGGCATTTGCTACCTCGAAAAAGGAGAGTACGACTTGGCCAATCATCACTTCTTAAAATCCCTCAGCCTTCACGAAGATCTCGACAACATTAGAGGTCAAGCACAAACCCTGAATAGCCTTGGCAAAAACCAAGCTACCAAAGGCAATTTTCAAGAGGCATTGAACTATTTCGAAAAGGCATTGGGTCTTGGCAGAGAAATCGGCAATGGAAAATCAGTTCTCATTTCCTTGGAATCTTTATCGCTGACATACGACACCTTGGGGCAATACAAGAAGTCCTTGAATATGTACAAAGAGTACAAGTCGCTCAACGACAGCATATTCAGCACCGAAAGTCAATCGGAAATGGCGAAACTCGAAGATGCTTTTCGACGTGACAAAGAAAAGAAGCTCTTCGAAATTGAAGTCCACCGTGAAAAAGCCGAAAGACAAAAAGCCGAACTCCGAAACCTGAAAATCGGTGCCGCACTTGGACTCCTCCTCTTGGTGGCCAGTCTGATAATCGTCCTCATGCGAGGCAAAATCAAGAATGCGAGATTGCAACAACAAAAGCTATCCTTGGAACGTGAAAAGCTGGAACTGGAAAGCGTAACACTGCAAGAAAGCTTAGACTTTAAAGATCGTGAGCTCACAGCAAACGCTCTCTTCCTCATCAAGAACAACGAGCTGATTTCAAAAATTGCCGAGCGACTACTGGAAGCCAAGGATACCTTTAAGCAGGAGAACCAAAAGATCATTCAAGACATTATTCTCGAACTCCGCTCCAGCCAAGACAAACATTTGTGGCAGGAATTTGAAGCTCATTTCACCAGAGTTCACTCTGATTTTTACCAGAAACTGCAAGAGCAATTTCCAAATCTCACGGCAAACGAAAAGAAGCTCTGTGCATTTTTAAGACTAAATATGTCTACCAAAGATATATCTGCCATAACCTATCAATCGATAAATAGCATCACAGTTGCTCGTTCTCGACTCAGAAGAAAGTTAAATATCGAAGGTGAAGACATCCATCTTGTCAATTACCTGATGAATATCTGAGTTCTTAAGCCCAATTACATCTTACTGGTTTTCATCCGATTACATTTTTCTGTAGTGTAAATGTAAGACTGATTTTCATTCAGTAATGCTTTTGTAAGCCCCCTTTTTGGAATGTACTGTTCAAGTAAGGGCAATCATAAGCCGATTTAGAAATCCTTGATACATATTTGCTCATCGCTATTTTAAATCAGCCATTTTGAAAGAAAAGCCAAAACCTGAAAACGACAATGTTGACGAAATATCTGAACTGGAGAAACTTCAACATGCACTAAAAAGAGAACGCGTAGCATGGGCAACACTTCTCCAAAAGCTAAGTGAGCTAACTAAGAAGCACAGTCCAGATAATGATCAGAACTCAAATCATCCTAAACCATAGTATTATGAAAGTTAAAATTTTTACACTCTTAATTGCTTCATTTATAGGATTCTCCAACGCTGGATTTTGCCAGTCTGCAGGAGACTTCGACGAAAGCTTTGGTACCGACGGGACCGTGATTTTCGGCTTAAACAGCAGCGATCTTGATTCATTCCATGATGTGGTAATTCAAGACGATGAAAAAATCGTAGCAGCTGGAATGAGTTGGGACAGCGGATATATTGCCAGAGCACAAGTTGTTCGTTACAATAGCGACGGCTCTGTTGACACGGACTTTGCAGTAAATGGAACCTTCACTTACGAGCTTGATTATGAAGCACTTGTTTACGACTGTGCCTTAACAGCAGAAGGCAAAATTGTATTGGCAGGAACAACTACCGATTACCAAGACTACAATATTTTGCTGATCCAATTGAATACTGATGGATCGCTCGATACCGAATTTGGTGATAATGGAGTTGTAGTTCAAAAACTGAGCACTGCAGATATTAATTACCAGGATTTCGCATACGGCCTAGCTATCGATGCCAATGGAAATATTCTTATTTCAGGAAATTCTTACGATGAAGAATACAGGAGCCGCCCAGTTGTGGCTCGTTTCACTGCTAACGGTGCGCTAGATACTGACTTTGGAGTGGATGGAATTGCAACCGTTCCCATCCTAGAAGTTTCCAATTCTTTCCGCTCACTAGCAATTCAACCCGATGGCAAAATCGTAGCAGCAGGAACTTATGCACCACAATTTTTATGGAACGTGATGCTGCTGACAAGATTTAACGAAGACGGAACTTTGGACACCACTTTTGGTGAAGAGGGCATTGTCACTTACAATCACAATAATGTAGACGACAGAGTGTTTAACATGGCACTTACACCTGAAGGAAATATCGTTGTCGCAGGCTACTCAGCGGCGGCCAACTACGAATACACAGCCCTTCTTGTTCAATTTACCCCAGATGGAGAGCTTGATCTCTCATTTGGAATTGACGGTGCCGTAGGCGAAAGCGAAGAACCTTTTAACGAAGGAGCTGACATTCAAATTCAGTCAGATGGAAAAATAGTTTTCGGCGGAACCACAGGTGACGGACCGCCCAACGCTTTTGATTTTTCGGTTTGGAAATACAATGCTGATGGAACTAGAGATTTAGACTTCGGGGTAGATGGCCAAGCCAGACACGAGATTGACGACTATTACGGAATGATTCAAGGCATCGCCCTCCAAGCAGACGATAAAATAGTCGGTGTAGGATCGGCACGAACAAACTTGAACAACCTCGAATTTATGGTCTTGAGACTTGAGAACGTCATGGCGAACGGCATTTCAGATCAGCCGCAATTGTCAGAACCTACATTATCTCCCAACCCTGTTTTGAGTTCCGCTCAAATCACGATTCAATTTACAGAGACCCTTTCGAACAATGCCCAACTAGAGTTTTACAGCATCACAGGTAAGTTGGTGCACAGCGTTTCAGTCTCACAATTCGTTTCAGAAGGACATCAAATTACAGTAGGAATTCCGACCAACATGAGTGAAGGCCTGTATTTCGTTTCAATTTCTGATAACGGTGTAAGAAGCAACGCTGCTAAACTCGTAGTCTTTAACTAATCCATCGGCTGAATAAATAGCCATTTGCACACAATAAATAATTATCCAATGAAAAATTTTTACGCAACTATCTTACTCATGTTTATCGCGCTGATAAACGCTTTCGGACAGTTTGATGCGACCATCACAATTACCGACGACCAAACATTCTTACCACTGGAAAATGTGGAAGTTTTCCTCGGCGGGCAAACACTGTTCACGAACGCTGCTGGAGAAGTCACTTATACCAATTTAGGTGATGACAGCTATGACTTTAACTATTCACTGGCTTGCTACCAAATGGGATTTGGAACTGTAGTGATCGCTGGAAGCAATGTATCGCAAATTGCCCCGATGACAGCCAACACCTCAAACAATGTGTTCTTCTTTATCGGTGATCCTTTGACTTTACCGGGTGCTACAGTTTCTCTCTACAACAACGATGGTTATTTCCAATCAATCACTACTGGAAATTTCTTGGGAGATATTATCAATGACGTTCCTTACGGTGAGTATTCTTACTCTGTGGAAGCGCCTTGCTACCAATCCATTTTCGGAACTGTAACCGTTGATTGCGCTGAAGGAAACGGCGTCGTGGTGGCGGAAATCCCTGTGGAAAACACAAGCAATAGCGTATTCTTCTTTATCGGTGATCCTTTGACATTACCAGGTGCTACGGTTTCTCTCTACAACAACGATGGTTATTTCCAATCAATCACTACTGGAAATTTCTTGGGA
>Ga0222689_1000054_pt1 | contig 76538 bp, 69 predicted proteins | sample AntAcemetage1231_FD_179838 | JGI IMG/M metagenome (GOLD analysis project Ga0222689, IMG submission 179838) | Saline water microbial communities from Ace Lake, Antarctica - #1231 | ecosystem: Environmental > Aquatic > Non-marine Saline and Alkaline > Saline | place: Antarctica: Ace Lake...
ACCATCGATGCTTACGACATTGACGGTTCAGAATACCTGTGGCATCCGGATATATTTTATGGAACGGTAGATGGAGAGGATTTGGTGAGATGCCAACGCTTTGTCTTCGATCCCTTGCTTCAGCCCATCATTTATTTCACGGGGCAAAGGCCACAGCAACAGGCTCCTGCACCTCAGGAAACCCCTGAGAATGTGATTGTGCTCGATTAAATTTCTTCTAATTCAGTTGAATTTACTGATGCTCAGCGTCATTTTGACGCTGGATTTGTCCTGCCTAAAAATAATTGAAGATTAGGTATTTATACTCTTGTGGGGGATGCGGGGAAGGGTTAAATTGGCTGGGCGGATACAAGAGATATAAAAGCAATAGCACATATTACGCCCGTGGGGCAGAATAAATGCAATTGCATTTATTCGTACGTTAGCGGTCATTCTAAAAAGACGACTGCACAAACGGTGAAAGCTGAAAACCGAAAAGAGTAAGCATAACAAAAAAAGCAAAAAAAAATGGCAGACAACTGGGACAGATTTCCGAGCAACATTGGGGAAACACTTGGGCTAATAGAAAGAAATTCTTTTAGTTTTAACTATTCAAGATTTGAAGTATGGCAAGGTGGTGCTTGTACTTATTCGGGTAATTCAAACGGACAAATAATTGCAAAAGTGAATAATGAAGATTTAAACGTGACAATTGACGATTTAATGATTAACAATCATATCAAAAAACAATTTTCATTTGGAGAAATTTCTACAAACAACGACCGTATTATGTGGAGTAAAGATATATTCAATTCTTCTGATAAGGTTGAACGAAATAACCCTGACATTTCTTCACTTTTCTATATACAAGGTGTTTTAAGTAAGGTTACTTTTACAATTCACGACCCAAATACTCTTGTAGAATTTTATTCATAAAAACAAATCACATAATAATGGGACTATTAGATTTCTTTAAAACAAAAAATAATAATATGAATTTAGACTTCGTTTTCAAATCATCAGACCATATTCGCTACGAAAATGGTAAACACGTATCTGGACCACACGGTGGAGCAGGAAGAGCGGTAAAAGTTGAACCAAATATTAACGGAGGAGCTGGCGTTTCCGTAACAATGTATAATCTTGACGGTAATCATCCCGTTTGGCAAAACAATGTTCAAATGGCACCAAAACAAATGAAAGTCATAGAGCAAACAAATGACAAAATTGTTTTACGTGGTTATGGAACAGATGCAATGGGTGCTTCATTTGCTGACTATGGTTTGACTATTAAACTAAAAAATGGCGAATTAGAAAATTGTATTTTACATATGCACGACAGAGGTGTTGATATTGAATATCTACCTTAAAGACAGAAAAAGAACGAACCGCTAACAATGTATATAAAAAATAGGCGAAACCGTAGTAAATTCAAGGGTTTTGGCTCGTATCAAACTTTGTACTTAACCGAAAGTTTCGTGCTTCGAAATCGCCTACTTTTCATATACTAAACGTTGGCGGTCATTACAAAAAACATGAACAATGAATATTAGAATTTATTAGTTTGTACCTTTGAAATCGAAATGGCGACTAAAGCATACATAACTCCAAATGTCTTGAAGTGGGCAAGAGAATCGGCAAGAATGACCGAAGAAACAGCTGCATCTAAAGTTTCCGTATCAGTTGAAAAGCTTGAAGAATGGGAAAAAGGAGACAATCAGCCAACCATTAGGCAAGCTCAAATTCTAGCTAAGGCATATAAAAGACCATTTTCAATTCTGTTTCTGCCTGAAATACCAAGAGATTTTCAGCCATTACAAGATTTTCGTAAAAATGGCTCGAAACCATTAAGTACGTCTTCCGTTTTTATTATTCGAGAGATTCAACAGAAACAATCTTGGATCAGTGCAACCAATGAGGAGAATGGAGAAGATAAACTTCCCTTTGTGGGAAGGTTTTCATTAAATGACAATCCGAAGGTCATTGCTAATGACATTCTTCAGACTTTAGGGATTACAGCGGGGAATTATGAATCTCAAAACCCAATTAAAGAATGGATAACAAAAGCAGAATCAAAAGGAATTTTCATTTCTAGAACTAGCTTTATTCATTCAAGACTAAAACTTGACTCAGAAGAATTACAAGGGTTTGCAATAGCAGACCCTTACGCTCCTTTTGTCTTTATCAATTCTGATGATTGGAATGCTCCTCAGCTTTTCACCTTAGTCCATGAATTAGCTCACTTATGGATTGCAGAAACAGGAATTTCAAACAGCATCGAACTTGACATTCAGAAAACCTCAGACTTTAATAAAGTTGAATTGTTTTGCAATGAAGTTGCTGCAAATGTTCTGATACCTGAAACTATTATCAAGAACCTCGAAATAAGTGTCTTTAAAGATTCAAAGAGTGTATTCAATGCTGCTAGAGCAATAGGAGTAAGTTCATTCTCATTTCTAGTTAGAGCTTTAAATTTGAATGTCATTTCATTACCAGCATATAAAAGACTGAAAGCTCAAGCTGACCTTGATTTTAAAGAATATCTTAGAAAAGAAGCTGAAAAGAAAGCTAATCAAAAGGCAAAAGAGAATTCAGGTGGACCTAACTACTTTTTATTGCAATTAAATAGAAACAGTAGATTGTTTACCCAAACAGTACTTGACTCTTTCAGAGGCGGATTCATAGAGCCTACGCTTGCTAGTAATCTACTAAATGTCCAAACAAATAAGTTTCCAAAACTAGAAGCACAATTATATAAATGAGTGAGGATTCAAACATATATTGTTTGGATGCAAATGTTCTCATTCAAGCTTGGCAAAAATATTATTCTCCTGTTCTATGTCCTGATTATTGGAAAATATTAGATGGTCTAGGTTCTGAAGGTCGCATTTTTATTTGCCAGGAGGTATATGATGAAATAGTCAAGACAGAAGATGAATTATCAGCATGGCTAAAGGGTAGTAACATTCCTGTGAGAAAAGCCAATGAATCTGTTATTGGAAGTTTGAAAGAAATATACAAAACTCATGCCCATTTAAAATTAGTTGATAATACAAAGAATCGTTCTTTAGCTGATCCTTGGGTTATTGCTCATGCAATGGACACTAATTCTGTGGTAGTGACAAAAGAAGAAAAAGTTACACAAGCAAATTCAACTAAAGTTAAAATCCCGAATGTTTGCGACAACATTGGTGTTAGATGGATAGACGATTTTGAATTTGTTCAAGAACTCAAACTTAAGTTCTCTTGTCAATTGAGTTAAAAAAACGAACCGCGAACAAGGTGTATGGTGTCGTAGCACCCTGCGGGATGCTGCGACACCATACACAGAGCGTTGGCGTTAATTGAAAAGAATCATAAATAGTGAAGTATCATAACATCTTCGGTTTTTTAGTAGGCGTAGGATTAATAATACTAACCATGAATAGCGCATCCTTGGTTAATCGCATAGTTTCTTTTGTCGGTCTTTTAATTGCTATTCGATTTCTAATAAAACTCTTCAACACATCTGACGTACTACTACCACGAATTCTTCCCAATAAGAATCGAGTGAACCTTATCGATAAGAAGCATATTTACTGTTTATCGACTGCAATATTATTTACGGGGTTAATCTTCTTGATATTTGAGATACTTAGATTCGAAAAAGTCTTAAGACCTGGGGATTTTTGGAAAACTTATTACTCCCTTGGAGTTGTGATGGCTCTTCTCACTGTCTATTCATTACCCATAATATCATTTGATTTGTACTCAACAGGTAAAAGACGATTTTCAATTACTTGGGGAGTATTAATAGGCCTACCTTTCATCGTTCTGAGCATCGCGAGCATGACAAATCGAATTTGGAGCTCTGATAATCTTTGGACGGAAAATTTTGTCGTAGTTGAACGTGATGCGATAAAGAAAAGAAAATCAAACAAACTCCAGTATCAACTTACAATTCCGATAAACAAAGAGCAATCAAAAGACTTGGTTGTAGAAGAAATTCTCTTTAATAATACATCCATTGGTGACTCAATAACTCTTGTCCTGAAAAATGGATTATTAAATTTTGAAATAATTGAAGAAATAAAAACTAACGCCAACAATTAAGCTCTAATGAAGCGCGGTAGGTCCGCGGTTCTTTGGAGCACATGTTGCACTCTTGCTTCGGTGACGGCACTGATGTTCAGCTATGGGGATTCAATAGAGCTTGTATTTCCTAAAAAGCCCACTTCGGAGCTCTGTAATTTTGAAGCCAACGGAAAATTGAATGCTTTTAGTTTTCATTCGACCCATTCTTTTACTGAAAAGTCTTGATTGATAGAAGTTCATGTCTATTCCGTTCAGATTTCTTCTAGCTTGAACACAGCAGTCTGCAGCACTTGTGGCCTAAATCATAGACTGTCATGCGCCGAATACTTGCTTTATTCGCCGCAAGCATGCGATGAATAAGTCGTGTATTTGATGAATGAAAATTGTTCTGAAATAGTTGTAACAATATCAAGCTCGTTTTAAATCAGAATTATTTAATTCGCTGTACTTTAGACTCCACTCTTCAACCCATCCTCTGATGAAAAAATTTGGCCTGCTATTCCTTAGTGTTTTTCTTGTTTCACTTTCCTTTGCTCAATTAAAAGAGAGTGCCGAAATAGACAAAATTTTTGCTGCTTGGAACAACCAGACTTCGCCAGGATGCGCTCTGGGAATCATTCAAGACGGAGCCTTGGTCTACGGAAGGGGCTATGGAATGGCTAACCTAGAATACGATATTCCCAATTCTACGAAATCTGTCTTTCGGATAGGATCTACTTCCAAACAATTCACTGCAGCATGTATCGTGCTGTTGGCAGAACAAGGTAAGCTTAGCCTAGATCAAAGCTTGGACGAATTCTTTCCAGAATTCCCTGCTTACGCTTCTAAAATCAAAGTGCAACACCTTCTAAACCACACCAGCGGAATTAGAGATTATCTCCAGTTGGCTTATTTGAAAGGTTATGGGGACGATGACTATTATGAGAATGAAGACATCATGGAATGGCTCATCCACCAATCAGATTTGAATTTCGAACCTGGAGAAGAATTTCTTTACAGCAATTCCGGATATTGGATTTTGGGACAAATTGTTGGGGTAGCTGCGGGAATGGATATGGCCAAATTCGCCTACCAAGAAATTTTCAAGCCATTAAAAATGGTTGACACTCACTTCCACAACGATCACAATCGCATTGTGAAGAATAGAGCTTCAGGTTATTTACCGAATGAAAATGGATTTGAGATCTGCATGACCACGCTTGATATGATTGGGGACGGAGGTATTTTCACGACCATCAATGACATCAAGAAATGGGACGATGCATTCTACAACTCTGAAGTGCTGAGTCCGAAGTTTTGGGAAACAATGACCACCCATGGCGTGTTGAACAGTGGGGAACAAATCGATTACGCCTGTGGACTCGATGTCAGTGAATACAAAGGGCTAAAAACCATCAGCCATGGAGGTGCCTTCGTAGGATTTCGTGCTGAACTTTTCCGATTCCCAGAACAACGACTAACAATTGCAATTTTTACGAATAGAGGTGATGCCAATCCAACCAGAATGGCTTACCAAATAGCTGATATTTTATTGAAAGATAAGTTCATTATTGAGAAAGTTGAAACTGCTGAAGTAGTTGAAATACCTGCACCAAAAGTTGAGTTTAGCCTCGATCAAGTCAGCGGAACCTATGAACTTGAACCTGGCATGGACTTAAGCATAAGCGCGAACGAAGAAGGCTTAATGGCAGAACAAGGATGGAATGGATCAATTTACCCCATCGTGAAAATCAAAGGAAATACCTTCCAGATTCCCGGTGAAGAGAGTTTGAGTTTTACATTTTCTGATCTTCAAGATGATTTTACTCAAGTGTTGAGTATCGTTCAAGATGGAAGAACTACAATTACCAATCGAAAAGCAGAAGTCGACATGAGCACTGTTGATTTGAATGAACTTGTGGGTGATTTTTACAGCGCAGAAATGGATGTTACCTACCATATCGTAATGGAGAACAATCGACTAATCATGGGAATCGGCAAGAATCCCAAATCCGAACTTTTATACGCTGAAGCTGATGTCTTTTCTTCCGCTGTTGGAACAATCAATTTCAAAAGAAACGCAGGGAAGATTGATGGTTTTCTACTCGATTCTGGAAGGGTGATAAATCTGAAATTCCAGAAGAAGTAAGCTGAGAATATTAGTGCCTATTGTCGCACTTGATCCAAATCGAAGGTTCAGATTCTCCAATAAAATCAATGCTTTCACATCCGAAAGAATAACCGAGGAAGCCAACAACCATCGCGGGTTTTCCCTTGAGAATCGCACCTGTCCATTGGTAAATCCCATCTTCATTCAATTCCCCTGCAATTGAAAGTGGATTCATGTAGCTGGATTCTCTATCGAAATAATTCCGGTCAAACAGAATATTCATTGTTGCATTTTCAATGACAACAACATGTCTGCCCCAGAGTCCACCGCTTTCGATGTTCTCAACATGAAAAGTCATGTTTTTCGCTTCGTAAATGAATTTCTGTCCAACATTAAATGTCCCAGCTTCAACTGTGAAATCTCCTGCTCTTTTTAAAAGCAAAGGCTTGATTTGACCTTTAACAAATGGATTCTCATTTCCAATAAAAACCAATTCGCTTTCATAGGCAACCTCCAATTGACGCAGCATTGATTCTTCAAATTCAAATCCAATGAGATATTCATATTGACCAATTGCTCCTTCATGGGAATATTGGCTCAAGTGAGCAATGAGTTTTAACTCATCCACAGGAAAAGTGACAACTGTATCTGAAGCGAAAAGAAAAATGTAGAGACTGTCACTTTCTGAGATCTGCAGAGTTTTTAAGAATTGCCCTCGCTTTGAAGCACTCAAAACATGGTATCCCGTAATCTCAAAGTTGTTATAACCGAGATACTTTTCGTCGATTAAAGCTGAATCTGGATGATCACTGAAAGGGTAGGAGTCGGTCAAAGAAACGAAATCAGCATATTCGTTGTTTCCCTTGTCAAATGAATCTAAACGGTAAAGACTGAGCTCTTGCGATTGAAGTGCAAGGCATAGGATCAAAAGAAAACCGAGGACAAGGAGTGACTTGAGAATTCCCATTATCAGCGATTAAAACTTCGCGAACAACTTCACATTGATTCGGCGACCGGTCAGGAAATTGGGAATAGCATAATTGTTCCCGTTCACATCTTCAATCCACGTGTGATTGATGGTATTGTTGATTCCCAGAAGATTGAAGACTTCAACGCTCAACATAGCCTCTTTGAAAAGCTTGTGAATTTTTCGGTTGTTTTCTTTGTTCGGATCGATGAGGACCTTACTAAATCCTACGTCTACACGACGGTAAGATGTGGTTCTTAGAATATCTTTGTAACGCTCGAAATCTGGCGGTCCATAAGGCAATCCAGTTCCATAGTACAAGCGAATTTGAACCTTGAAATCTGGCCATCTCGGCATTTCATCCTGGAAGAACATGGCGAAAGTGAATCGCTGATCTGTAGGACGAGGAATATAGCCGGGAACAAATCGGGTGCTATCAGCGATATTTTGATCGAAGGTATAGCCCGGAATGATGCGCTCTCCCTCGGCATTGTAGTATTCATAATACTCGTCATTCAACAAGTTCTCTTCCGTTTTTAAGTAGGATGCTCTAAACCACGATTGAACTCCTTTGATGAACTCTCCATTCACCATGACATCGGTTCCGTAGGCATATCCCACCGCACTATTCTCTGCGAAATACCGCAATCTCACGTTTTCAATTTCGTAAGGAATCAGTCGTTGGTAGTCCTTATAGTATGCTTCCGCTACCAACTTGAAAGGTCTTCCCCAAGCATTGAAGATATAATCGGCACCAACTACGGCATGTATAGATTGCTGGGCCCTAATGTCTTGATTCACAGTACCGTCTAGTCCCCGCATTTCACGGTAGAAAGGTGGCTGATAGTAGTAACCTCCTGCAGCAGTGAATACGATGTCACGTTGAAAAGTAGTATCAGGTCGGCTCTTTTTTGCCTTCTTATTCACGTTCCAAACTGGAGTGTATGAGAAATTAGCACGTGGACTAATGACAGTTTCGTTGTTGAAATCCCAGTACTGACCTCGAATTCCGAGGTTCGCAGTGTACTTTGCTCCACCTTCACTTTCCCAGTCATAGCTGTCTTGAACATATGCCATGACACGGTTGGATTGCAATTCATTCTGTGCCTTAATCACATCTTGAAGCTCTAAATTCCGAAAAGATTGCAAACCTGGATTCGTGTATCCCAGTGAATCAGCTGGTCGGGGAGAGGCATAGCCCGCAGAATCTACCAAGGTCCATTCACTCAAGCGATCTGTAATCGCTTCATTCTGAAAGGTTAATCCCCATTGCATGTAATGATTGCTGGCATCAAAATCATTGTATCCTTTGTGGGTGATGGATGTGACTCTCGCCTCCAAATCATTTCTCGCATGCTCTAAAAAGCTTCCAACACCACGATTACTGACAACATCTCCAAAATCATCATTGCCCAAATCTTGTTCTAATTCATCGAGAAAGTACTGCCCTTGGATATCGAAATTTTCCTGCTCATAAGTCTGGAAAGTACTTACAATCAGCTTCAGCATGCTTAACTCAGTAGGCTGGTAATTCATAGATACCGCGCCAAATCCAGTCTCAAACTGAGAGACTTCTTGGCCATCAAAGAATATCGTCAGTCGCAAAGCTTCATTGATCGTTCCAATATTCGTTTCTCTGGTTTGGGGGATGAAATTGTACCGGTTTCTGGCATAATTCCCCAAGAAATGAAAGGATAGATTCCCTTTCGCTTGGTAACTCAAATAGGTCTGGAAATCCATGTAAGAAGGATTGTAATCTCCCTGAACATCTAACGAGCCGAGAACATAACTGTTGTTTCGGTACCTGAATCCGCTGTTGTGCGAAAACTTACCGTTCTTGCTTAAGTCTTCGAGTTGAAGTGATCCTCCCAATAAACTACCACTAATAGCACCTCTAAAATCTTGTGGTTTTCTGTATTTCAAATCCAAGACCGATGACATACGATCACCGTACTTAGCTTCAAATCCACCGGCTGAGAATTCAATATTGTCTACCATATCTGGATTCGGAAAGCTCAGTCCTTCTTGCTGTCCAGCGCGAATTAAGAATGGACGATACACTTGAATGTCATTCACATAGACCAGATTTTCGTCAAAGCTTCCACCTCTAACCGAGTAGCTTGATGACAATTCCGAAGTGAAATTTACCGGTGCTTGAATCAGCACATCTTCAATTCCACCGCGTGGAGAAGGAATATAATTTGCGATCCTTGGGTCTAGCGAGCGCATAGGTTTTTGACGGTCTCCTGTACCTTCAACGGTAGCCGTTCCAACCTCAAAATCTAAACTAATATTGGTGTTCAATTCCCTTTCTTCTCCTTCAGAAAAGAGAAGGTCGAAACTTTTAGTATTGCCCAAGAAGGAGAAAACGATTTTGATTCTTTTATTCGCTGGGACAATGATTCTATAGTCACCATTATCTTTGGTATTGCCGCGAATGTCATCAGGAGCGATGAAAATATTTACACCAGGAACAGGCAATCCTTCCTTGTCCGTGACATTGCCTTTTAATATGGCATTCTGTCCGAAAAGTAGGCTGCACAAGAGTGCTAATGTTGTTGTTAGGATGAGGCGTAGCCGCATGGTCGGCAAAAGTAATGAATTTGGAACGGTTTAATAACTGTTAAAATCACTGATTAGTATATTGATTTCGGAAAGTCTTAAATTCACGCCTTTCAGTGCTTATGCTGGAAATCCATAGAGTTCATTAGAGAGAAAGGATAAAATGTCATTACAGAAATTAGCATTTAGCACATTGGTATTCATAGCACTTATGGGATTGAGCTCTTGTTATTACCGTCCCTTTGTAGGCTATACCATGAACAAAAAGGGCTTTAAGAATTTTAACTCGAAAGAACGATTAGCAGGTGACAATTCTAATCCTCATCGCGACTATAAAGTGAATCGTTACGATTGGAAAGTTGAAATTTTACCTGACGATAAGTACATCAAAGGTCAGATGGCTATTCATTTCACTAGCCTCAGCGATCAAAATGTGTTTCTATTCGATCTTCAATCAAAAATGAAAATCAAAGATTTCCAATGCGATTTTGGAAATCCTGAAATAAAAAGGAAAAATGACTTCTTGTATTTAGAGTTTGACGATCCTGTTCCAGCCAATACTAGGATAAAACTCGAAATAAATTATGAAGGAAAGCCCGCAAATGTTGCTGGTGAAGGCCCGGTGCAATGGCGAAAGGATGCTCAAGATCGGCATTGGATTTCTTCAATTACTGAGGGAATCGGACCACAATTCATCATGCCTTGCAATGCTCTATTGAGGGCAGAAGCCGACTCTGCGACCATTGATGTGACGGTTCCTTCAGAATTTGTTGCTGTTTCAAACGGCAAGTTGATAGAAGTGGTGGAGAATCAAGGGACAAAAACATACAAGCACGTCATCAATAATCGTATCAATACGTATAGCTTGTCATTTAATATTGGTCATTTTCTGCCAATTCAAAAATCGTATACCGATATCAACGGAGTAGCTCGATCTATCGAATGCCAAGTGATGGACTACAATTTTTCTAAGGCGGATAGTTTTTACAATCAAGCTCCAGTCATTATGGGGGTTTTTGAGAACCTCTATGGTGAATACCCTTTTTGGGAAGATGGCTGCAAATTTATTGAGTCGACTTTTTCAGCAATGGAGCATCAATCTGGAATCGCAATGGGCAATGATTACAGGCTAAATTGGAATGAATACAACCTCACCTTGGTTCATGAATTATCACACGAATGGTGGGGTAACAGCTTGACGGGCTATGATTATTGTGACATTTGGATCCACGAAGGAATGGCAACATTGTCTGAGGCTCTTTTTCTAGAACGAGCTTATTCTTTTGACGATTATAACCACAGAATGAGAGTCGCCACAAAATCCGTTTTCAATACGATTCCTATTTTGAAGGAATGTGGTGTCCTATACAACAGTTGGGTAACTGGTCAAGACCAAGACATCTATTCCAAAGGAGCCTTGATGATGAATTCCATGCGTGTACTCTTGGACAATGACAGCCTCTTTTTCGAAGCCTTAAAAATTATACCTCAGAAATTCAAAGGAAAGAATATATCTACTGATGAAATTATTATTGAGTTTAATACGCTTTTGGGCAAGGACTTTTCTGAAATGTTTGATTATTATCTCAAGAACACCAAACCTCCAATTCTTGAGATTGTTACTAATAAAGAAGATCACAGCTTCAATTATCGCTGGAAAGAAGCCCTTGCATTTTATCCTGACGGGAAGATTTGGATTAAAAAAGGAGAGACGATTATTTCACTTGTTCCAAGTTCTGAATTTCAGACTTATTCTATTGGTGAATCAGCGAGTTTGGAGTTTCTCATAGAGAGATCACCTTATTATGTTCTTGAATTAAAGAAGTGACATAACACCCTTTTAGCAGACGTTTTTGTGACTCTAGCGCTATATAACTTTAGTTATACGGCCTCATTTTGTGTGGGTTAAAAATATATTTTTGATGGAGGACATCAATTGTTATGACTAAATCTTCAATTAAAATTATCAAAATGAAATCGATTTATAATCAAGTGAATCCAATTAAAATTGCCAATAAACAATTCAAATTGATTCAATCATTATTGATGTTTTTGTTCGCATTTTCAACACTTAGTTCTTTCGCGCAGCTTCCAAATTTTGATGTAGATGATTGCGATGGACAGAACCACAATTTATACGATGATCTAGCAGCGGGCAAGACTGTCGTCCTCAACTTTTGCGCCGGTTGGTGCCAACCCTGTCGTGAAGCAGATGTAATTTTGGAAGACGTCTATCAGCGAAGCTGTGCAGGACAAGCTGATGTGTTGGTTTATGGGATGTTATTCGAAGATTTTTCAGTAAATCCAGCAGACTGTGTGTTTGGAGATTTATACTCTTCAACGTTCGGATTAAACTTTCCTATGATTACCGATATGGGAACTCCCGGTAATGAGATTCACTACGAATACTTCAATACATACGGAACAGTTGGAATTCCTGTGTTTTTTATCATTGAACCGAATGTTCTTGATCCCGCCAACAGTGTTGTTAATGTGATAGAGGGAAACAGTGAGACTCTGTTCGACGACATTGTTGCCTTTCTCCCACCAAATTCAATCCTTGAGATTGAAATGTCAGGTGAGTTGTGCACTGATCAAGCATTTGAAGCGGAATTGAGTTCGAGTTTTAGCTCTGGGAACAGTTGGTCAACAACGGAAGTGACAAATACTATTACTGTCACAAATAGCGGAATGTACTACCTAACGAACTCACTAGGTTGTGGTACCGATTCTATAGATATTCAATTCCTTTCACCTCCAGCAGTAGGCGTCGTCAGTACTTTGGAAACTGAATTGTGTGAAGGAGTTGAATATATTATCAATTACACGGGTGGATCTGGTACTGATAGCTATTGGGAGTTTTTTGATTCCTTTTCTGATGAATGGATTCTATTCGATTTCGCAGTCCCAGGTGATTTTATTCTTAACAAGACCTATTACGAATTTGATGTACTGAGAGTGCGGGAGGAAAACAACAGTACTTCAACAAACTGCCCTTCATTCTCCAATGAAATACAAGTAGCTTTAATCATGCCGGGAGGGAACGAGAGCATCACCGCTCCTGAAGATTTAATTACTCCTGTAGATTCCAATTGTGAAACTAACCTACTTGATCTCGGTGAACCTACGTTCAACTCTACCTGCGGAAATATTTCAGACCTAGGCAATGATGCGCCACTAAGCTTTCCGGTGGGTCAAACTTTAGTCACTTGGTACGCAACTGTGGACGGTGCATTCGTTACAGATTTTCAAATTGTAACGGTGATTGATCCTGAAGTCCCTACCATTACAGCGCCTGATGATTTGGTCGTTGAAACTGATCTTAACGCTGCAATCGGCATTGATTTTGGATCTCCTATTGTTTCTGATAATTGTGGCATTTATGACATTATTAATGATAACCCTGGAATCTACCCTATAGGAATTACTACATTGACTTGGACGGTCTATGATCTTTCAGGAAATTATGCTGAAGATGTTCAAACAATCACTGTAAATCAAGTGCCTCTTTGTCCAACTGCAAAGTACTACATCCCCCTATACACCGATTTTGGTCCAATAATTTTAACTTGTTTTGATCCTCCAGCAGGCTATGAACTCGCAGATCAAACTTGTGCTGAGGAAATTGCTTTGAATGACTCTTATTGCACTGATGTTATCTGGGATGAAATCTGTCTGCAGGCCTATAATATTTGCTTGTATGGATGCGAAAATCCGGGATGTACAGATGAAAATTCATGCAGTTATGATCCGGATGCTCTTTGCAACAATGGAATATGTGATTATCCCGACTCCGATGGTGATTTGATCGTTGATTGCTACGACCCATGTCCATTGATAGCGAACGCAGAACCTGATGATGCATGCGATGATTCAAACCCATTTACGACTCAAGATCAGCTCCAATTTGATTGTACATGCCTTGGAATTCCCGATTCTGATGCTGACGGTATTTCTGATGATGATGAAATTAATGTCTATTTCACTAATCCATTACTTGCAGATAGTGATGGAGATGGAATTACAGATAAAATTGAACTTGAAGTCACTTTCAGTAATCCTAATCTCGCAGATACTGATGCCGATGGTTGTAATGATTTATTGGAATACGCGAATCTCTGCCCCGATAGCCCGGTTTGTGGTGAAAATGCATGTCCAAGCGACTCAAACTCCGATGGATTGATAAACACGGCCGATTTAAATGCTGTGCTTGCAAGCTTCGGAGGCGTTTGTCCATAGTGTTGTGTCCTACCTTTAGTGAAAAAGAGAGCCTCGTTTTGGCTCTCTTTTTAGTTGCAGAAATTCCTTTGTACAATTGGAATGCTCTTTTTTGTTTCAGTATAAAGGATATAGGTTTAAATTTCGAAACCTTTGTGAAATTAATATCAACTACTCCAAGCAAGAGCTATGTCTGATAATTCAGATCAATCAACGAACGTAGAAGTGCGTCCAAACTATTCCATTTGGCAAGAGCTGAAAAACGCCCTAAAGGGAACTGAAGTTGATTACACAGCGATCAGTATTAAAAGGGCAATCTTCCTCCTGGCTATTCCCATGATTCTTGAATTGGTCATGGAATCGGCATTTGCGGTTGTTGACATTTTTTTCGTTGGAAAACTCGGGGCATCGGCAGTTGCAACTGTCGGACTGACTGAGACTTACATGTTCTTGCTCTATTCCATTGCCATCGGAATGTCAACTGCAGTAACGGCAACGGTAGCCCGAAGAATAGGAGAGAAGCAAAAGGATGCGGCGGGAAAGGTAGCTGTCCAATCGATATTCCTAGGCTTTTTGGCCTCATTACCATTTATGCTCGCTGGGATATTCTATGCCAAAGAGTTACTAGCCTTGATGGGAGGAGACGAATGGGTGCTCAACGAAGGTTACCGCTATGCACAATGGATGCTGGGCGGAAACCTGGTGATTGTGCTCTTGTTCATCATAAATGCAATTTTTCGTGGAGCAGGAGATGCTGCAATAGCTATGCGAATTCTGTGGATAGCCAATGGAATCAATATCATTCTTGATCCGATGTTGATTTTCGGTTGGGGTCCTTTTCCGGAGATGGGAATTGAAGGCGCTGCGATTGCAACCAATATCGGTCGAGGAGTTGGAGTCTTTGCCCAACTATACCTCTTGATAAAAGGAGGAAAGAAGATACAAGTGATGTTCCACCAATGGCATTTAAATTCAACCATTCTTTGGAATTTATTTAAGACTTCATTGGGAGGAATCGGTCAAATGATTGTCGCAATGAGCAGTTGGATTTTCTTGATGAGAATTCTAGCAGACATCGGAAGTGAGGCCGTAGCTGGAGCAACTATCTCCATTCGGATTATGATGTTTACCCTCATGCCCGCTTGGGGATTGTCGAATGCGGCAGCGACCTTGGTAGGTCAAAATCTAGGTGCTGGACAACCAGATCGTGCAGAATCATCGGTGTGGAAAATTGGGACCTATAACATGTTCTTTCTGATCGCGGTTTCACTGGTTTATTTCTTCTTCAACGAAGAATTGGTCGGCATTTTCACGGCTGACCCTACCGTGATTCGCATTGGTGGAGAATGGCTGCAGATTCTATCGTACGCCTATTTTGTATATGGATGGTGGATGGTTTCCGTACAGGCATTCAATGGGGCTGGAGACACCAAAACTCCAACCTATATCAACATTGTATTCTTTTGGGTGATTCAAATTCCACTGGCGTATCTGCTCGCTATTCATTACGATTGGCAGGAGTCCGGTGTCTTTTGGGCGGTCTTTATTTCAGAAACTGCCGTTGGAATATTCACCCTTTGGCTTTTCAGCAGAGGGAAATGGAAAACTGCAGTCGTATAATCAACTATGAAATTTCATTCAACAAATTACTTCAATAGCTTCATACAGGTTGCCGAAGATTGCCCTGAGCTAGGAGCTGCCCATCCCCCAAAAGGGAAAAAGTCAAAAAGTATTGCGGAGATGCAGTTCGAATTGATTTCAGAAAATCCTTATGTCTATACTTCAGATGAGATTCTATTTAGAATTTTTGCCAAACGTCAAGATTTACTTGATTCTGAATTGAACGAGGCTCGAAATATGTTCTTTTCAAAGGGACAGCCCTGCTTGAGGACATCAAGTCTAGCGAAACGATACGGCTGGGGATTCCATTTTAATGGGGATGGAAAAGTTGCAATTTTCCCGAATGGTTCTAAAGAATATCTCGATTTAGTAATGAATTCGTCTATCGAAAAACACAAAGCCATGCGCTCATCGAAAGCGCCGAAATGAACGAGCTTTAGCAGTATTCAAACTAATCAGAATGCCCTAACTTGCAGGGAAATTTGAGCATCGGGAAATGGAAGCGGTTAAAAAGTTGATAAGAAAATTCAAGTTCAGTTCTGATCTTTTTGAAGCATCAATCCTTTCGCGTAAATACCTGAGCGATAAGGGCTGGTTTCACAGCAGATATCAGCGCAGAGCAATTGATGCAGATCAAAAACCAATTCCCTGGTTCACCTACGCAGCAATTCATTTCTTGAATCAAAAATTAGAAGGGAAGAGCTTAAGGATTTTCGAATTTGGAAGCGGCAATTCTACCATTTGGTTTGCATCCAAAAATCAAAGTATTGTTTCAGTGGAATACGATGCTGAATTCTATGAAATAATTAAGCCCCAACTCAAGGCTTTCAATAAAGTTGAATACCTCCAAGCAAGTTTAGGAGTGGATTACAATCAATCTATTCTAAAATATAAAAAGGAGTTTGACATCATCGTCATTGATGGAAGAGAGCGTGTTGAATGTGCCCGAAACTCTATTCAAGCGCTAAAAGATGATGGCGTAATCATTTGGGACAACTCCGACCGAGAAGAGTACAAGGCTGGTTACGACTTAATCGAAAAAGCCGGGTTCAAAAGACTAGATTTTAGAAGTCTCGGGCCGATTGGACATGTTGAATGGCAGACAACCATCTATTACAAGTCAGAGAATTGCCTTGACATCTGAACTTTAGGCCTCAACAAACTAGAATTTAAGCAGGATGAAATACTACATCAAGGCATTTAGAAATTATGTCAACTTCAAAGGAATTGCAAGCCGTTCTGAATATTGGATGTTTGTTGTTTTCAATATCCTCTTCAGCCTAATCGTTTTCATGTTAGATGCCTTGATATTCACAGGCACCGATATGGCTTCAGTTACCGTCTTATCGATACTGTATAGTTTGATAGTTTTTCTACCTTCAATTGCGGTTGCAGTGCGACGATTGCATGATACCGGTCGCTCGGGGAAGAATTTGCTCATTGCTTTGATTCCGCTGATAGGAGGGATAATAGTAATTGTTTGGCTCGCTCAAAAAAGTAGCGAAGGACGAAATATGTACAATCCGATTGAACCTGTAAATGACGACGTTGCAGTAGAAAGTTCTTCGTCCTCCATTACTGCATTCTCCACAGATGTTTCTAACAGTATCGTTCAACTCGTGCTCATCTGGATGCTTAGCAACAGTTTATTCTGGATACTCATGACTTATTTGTATCCGGATATTAGAATGAGTCAAGAAGTTCGGATTGTCAGTACTGTTCTGAGCTTTTTTTGGTCAGCAATTCCTTTGATCTTATCATTTGCATTATCCAATAGAAAATGGAGGACTACCTTCATCGTATTGGGATGCTTATCAATGCTTTACGGTATTTATAGAATTGTGGAGCAGGGGTATTAAACATGGCAACGAAGCTCTTGTGTAGAATTTCAAAGATTTCCTTTTCTATTCTACTATAAGTCGATGATTTTCAATGCTCCCGTTCTCAAGTTGGATGGTAATCAAATAAGTTCCGGAATGCAATCCACTCAAATCAATTGCTGATTTTTCAGCTGGTATTGCTTCTGAATAAACCAATTCACCTAAGACATTGTGGATTTCAATTTTGGAGACAGAAGGCCCTAGAATTTGAATAAAACCAGAACTTGGGTTAGGGTAGATGCCTGTGCTCTTTGAAGATTCCGGATTTTCAACCCCCAAAGGTGTCGCGCTGAATTTCCCCACGAATGCATCCGTACCATTTAAGAGGGATGCAGTTAAAGCGACATTTCCGAAATCCAAGGTGCCTGAAAAATATCCGACTAAAAAGTATTCATCTGGATTAGAACCTGCCAAATCTGCAATGAGCGCATAACCTGAACCACCTTCTTGTCGTGCCCAAAGTTGATTTCCATCTGAATCATACTTCGTTAAACATATTTGATATGCCGACCCTGTCGCAAGTACAGTTCCATTCGCATTTACAGTCCCCGAAAAGAACGAGCCAGCATAAACATTTCCTGCCATATCAGAAGTTATTGCTCTGCCAGAAGCAGAACCGTATATCGCATTCAGCCATAGTGCCTCACCATCTAAATTACATTTCAAGACAAACATATTTCCTGAATTCAAGCCATCACCAGTGCTTAGCTCATCAATGTTAGCACTGTATGAAAAGCCTCCGCAGACAATGAGATTTCCATCACTACTCATCTCAATGTCACCGCTTGAATCATAGCTGCTTCCGCCAATTTCATTGAACCAAATTTCATTTCCATCATTGTCATAACAAGCAATAAATCCATCCGTTAACCCCGCAGATGAATAATTCACTCCACCGAAAGTAGTACTCTGTTGAAAATCACCACTTATATAGATTCTTCCACTTTCATCAAGGCAGAGCCCTTCTGAATGCTCATTGTAGTAGTTTCCAAAACGTTTGGCCCATACAACATCACCGCTACTATCAATTTTACATAGAAAACTGTCAGATTGACCGCCAGAAACAAGTGTTTCATCACCAATTGTTAATGTGCCTGTGAAAGAACCAGCCACGTATGAATTTCCTGAAGTATCAAGAGCCACATCTGCAGCGTAATCGTATGAACTTGTTCCGAACTGTACAGTCCACAATGGGTTTCCATCGCTATCCAATTTAGCCAAATAAGCATCAGTCAAGCCTAAACTTATCAGTACAGTTCCATCGACATCAGTAGTGTCACTGAAGTCGGCTAAGTAGAATATGTTCTCATCGCTGTCTTGCTCAATTGATTTGGGCGTTTCGTAACCATTACCTCCATAAGTTCGAGCCCAATACACCTCTCCATCGCTATTGTACTTTGCAATGAAGATGTCATTTTCTCCCGCGGAATTCAATTGAAAATCGTCAGAAAGCCAAAGTTCTTCTTGATAGTAGCCAGTTACAATTAAATTATTGTTTTCATCTAAACTCGATGCAACTGCTTCAGTTAACTCGACACTTTCAATGGGATACGCCCATTGTACATGTTGAGCTTTGCTATTAATATTGAAGAGAAAGAGGAAAAGAAACGTTGATAGAATAGCTTTCATGCGGGAGCGTTTTGGTTTGAAGAGTAAGTTGTTCGTTTAAGGAGACTAAAAATATGAAAATTCTAGAGATATCTATTATCAACCTATGGTATTCATTTGAATTCAAAGTGACCTAGTTTTCAAGCAATTAGGATTGCCATTTATTAGATCATATTGACTTTAAAATTGTAAAACGAACAGAAGCGAGAATGAGAATTTAAACATAGGAGCACTGTTTTGAAGAAACTAAACGAATACTAAACATCTATCTCCGACTATTCATTTTCGATTTCGGAATTTAGCCCGGGGAGGGCGGATAATCCCAAGGTATAAAGGTTTAAAAGCATGAAGGTTTACTAGGAATACTGTCGAAAGGGATGAAAACTTGAGAGCTTACTAGTATTACTGTTTAAAGGAATGAAGGTTTACTAGTATTACGGTTGCAGTGGATGATTGTCTATTCGAATTTCGCATTAAGGGGATTACGGTTAAATGGGAAGAACATATAAAAGTATGATGGTTTGCTCCATTCGAAGCTCAAAGCAATAGCCTTGCATCTCGAACTTCTTTTGCACCGATCACCAATGAAAAAAGCCGACTTAACTCAGGGCTAAATTGGCTTTAGTATTTTACATTTGAGGCGAATCAATCATCCTCATCGAACTTATCTTTTCGTTGGAAATCACCGTTCTTCCAAGCTTGAATAAACTTCGCCCAGGCGATAGGATTCAAGACCGAAATAGGAGGGGCCTGGTTGGAATAAAGTAGTCTCTCATGCTGTCTTTGAGTGGCATACATAAAACTCTCGCTGCTCGTCATTCCCATTTCTTGCATCCTTTCATACAAAGCTCTCGAGTCCAGATTCTTCTTCGCCCTTTCTTGATCTGAGTCGGGAAGATTCAGGGCTAAAAACTCCTCTTTAAATCGCTCTGGTGTTGGCCATGGATAAATGAAAGTCATTGGTAGCTCAACAGTATCTCTTCGCATGAATTGTACTAAACTCAAGCGATTACTTTCGAGACTATCAGGTACAACATAGCTTCCGTCCCTATATCCAATGCTCGTAAAAACAATAGTGTCTCCTTCTTCGGCAGCAATGGAAAAGAAGCCGAAATAATCTGTGGCACTTCCTTGATAAGCTCTAGAAGAGGCGTAAACTCCAGCAAATGGGACAGGACTCAATGAATCGCCGGTGACGACAATACCCGAAAGTTGAATGACTTTTGGACTTGTTTTTTGACTGAATAACAATCCAGAAATCAGTGCGAAAGAAAGTGTGATAATCAGTTTTTGCATATGCATCAATCAGTAATAATCATGCCAAATCTTATTGTAAAGGTAGCCTATAATTTTTTCTAGGCTTCTTAAGAATAGTTAAGACTTCATTAGATCTATTCAAACTTAATTGCCAAATTTCTGCTAATAATTAGACTTCTGCTGTCTTAAATTCAGAAGTGAAATGAAACTTCAATTCAGGATAATTATCCTGTTCCATTTGAAGCATGAAAGCAGAGGGAGCCAAGAACACATCATTACCATCCTTATCCTTCACCATGCCATTTCCTTTAATTCGCTTAAATTCATCCAACTTGGATTGGTTGTCACTCGTTATCCAGCAGGCCTTGTAGAAGTTCTTAGCTTCAAAGATACAGTTGGCGCCGTACTCATGCTCTAGCCTGTATCGAATAACTTCAAACTGCAGCTCACCGACTGTTCCAACAATTTTACGATTTCCACTTTCCATCACAAAGAGCTGGGCAACACCTTCTTCTGTCAATTGGGTGATCCCTTTTTCCAATTGCTTAGATTTCATCGGATCCTTATTCACCAATTCCTTGAATATCTCTGGTGAGAATGCTGGAATTCCTCTGAAACTCAATTCTTCTCCCTCGGTTAAAGTGTCTCCAATTTTAAAGTTACCAGTATCATACAATCCAATAACATCTCCCGGATATGCTTCCTCTACGACACTTTTCACTGAGGCCATGAAACTCGCTGGATTAGCAAATCTCACGCCTTTATTCAGCCTCACGTGATGATAGAATTTATTCCTTTCAAATTTGCCCGAGCAAACACGTAAAAATGCGATCCTATCTCGGTGCTTCGGATCAATATTCGCATGAATCTTAAATACAAATCCACTGAACTTTTTCTCGTCTGGAAAAATCTCTCTTGTTGTCGCTTCTCTCGCTTGTGGGATAGGAGAGATGTTCACAAAAGTATCTAGCAGTTCTTGAACTCCGAAATTATTTATCGCTGAGCCAAAAAATACCGGTGCGAGTTTCCCTTTTAGATACTCTTCACGATCAAGCTCTTCATAAACTCCATTCACCAGCTCAACATCTTCACGCAATTGTGCTGCCTGTGTACCAAGTAGCTTATCTACCTTTTCATCAGCTAAATCGCTAATCTTGACGATGTCCTGAGCGATTTTCGTTTTACTGGCCTCAAAGAGATTCAGATTCTTATCGTACAAATTGTATACTCCTCTGAAGTCATGACCCCTGCCAATTGGCCAACTCAAAGGCCTAACATTGATGCTTAACTTGGTTTCCAATTCATCCAAAAGGTCAAAAGCATCTCTACCTTCAAGGTCTAGCTTGTTGATGAAAATGATCACCGGCGTATCTCTCATTCTACAGACTTCCATCAATCTTTCCGTCTGAGCCTCAACCCCTTTCACACTGTCAACCACAAGAATTACACTGTCTACAGCAGTCAAAGTTCTGTAGGTGTCTTCGGCAAAATCACGGTGACCAGGAGTATCGAGAAGGTTAATCAATTTATCCTTGTACTCAAATGCCATAACAGAAGTGGCAACAGAGATTCCTCTTTGCCTTTCAATTTCCATGAAATCGGAAGCCGCAGTTTTTTTAATCTTATTCGATTTTACTGCTCCAGCCGTTTGAATCGCACCTCCAAAAAGCAAAAACTTTTCGGTAAGGGTAGTCTTTCCAGCATCTGGGTGACTGATAATCGCAAATGTGCGTCGCTTTTTTATCTCTTCTGTTAAACTCATTTTTCTCTCGAAATGCGGTCGCAAAGGTAGTAATTCAATCAGGGCTTTTATTATGCCACTTTCGAACTTATCTTTACCAAACAAATGTATCCTATGAAATCTAACTTCCTTCTTTGCCTGTTGCTACTCATCGGAGTCAATGGCTTTTCTCAAACATTAACTCCTGTTGAATTGAATGTCACCATCGTTGCTAGCGGATTTTCTTCTCCTAACGGGGTCTATCATGCTGGAGATGAGCGACTTTTCATCTTGGAAAAGGATTTGGCAAGAATCAAAATCGTTGATTTAAGTGGTACAAGTCTAGGTACGTTTTTAGATTTAAGTGGAGATGTGAGTACAGGTGGAGAACGTGGACTCCTTGGTTTGGCATTCGACCCTGGTTATGCGAACAACGGTGAGTTCTATGTCAACTTTACCAACACCAGTGGCTCAACTGAGATAAGAAGATTCACTGTTTCGGCTGATCCCAACGTGGCAGATGAAAGCACTGGAGAAACGGTTTTGGTCATTCCACAGCCTTATGGAAACCACAACGGCGGACATATAGCTTTCGGGCATGACGGCTACCTTTATATAGGCACAGGAGATGGTGGAAGTGCGAATGACCCTCCAAACAATGGTCAAACGAGAACTTCATTGCTCGGTAAAATGCTCCGCTTGGATGTCAGTAATCCGCCACCGGGATTCCCTTATGCAATTCCAATTGATAATCCCTTCATTGCCGATGCAACAACGAGCAACGAAATTTGGGCTTTAGGAATGAGAAATCCCTGGAAATTTAGCTTCGATTCGAGCACCGGAGATTTGTGGATCGGAGATGTTGGCCAAAACAACTGGGAAGAAATTGATTTCGAACCTGCAGGTTTTCCGGGTGGAGGAAACTACGGGTGGAAGTGTTATGAAGGATTTCATCCCAATCCTAACATCACCCCATGCACTGGCTTACCTGAAGAAGACGTGATTTTTCCAATCGCAGAATATACCCACGGTGGAACATTCGGATTCTGTTCCATCACTGGTGGTGTCGTATACCGTGGTTCTGATTACCCGGGCATGTACGGTCATTACATCTTTTCAGATTATTGCAACGGTAGAATTCACAGTCTTTCTGATGATGGGAATGGTGGATACCTCTCTCAAATCGTGCTCAATAATCCTGTGTTTGGGTATGTCTGCTACGGAGAAGATGTCAATCATGAATTGTATGTGGTGAACATCAACGCTGGAACCCTTATCAGAATTGGCGAAGAGTGCGGTGATTTCAACCCAACAATAGCGAGTGACGGCACGGGAAATATTGATGCAAGTGCAGGGGCGGATTACTGGTGGTATCAGAACGATGTCCTTATAGAAGGGGAGAATGGCTCAAGCTACACACCTACTTCTAGCGGAACATACTACTGCAGAATTAGCAATGGAACCTGCACAAGACAAAGCAACGCGCTCACTTGGTTGATCAACTCTGGAATAGGCGGCTGTACCTATGACGTTGCCGATAATTACGATGTTGATGCAGAAATTGACAATGGCACTTGCTTGTTTAGCATTCAAGGTGAATGCCCTCAAGATTTAAACGCTGATGGTGTCGTAAATAGTGGAGACCTCATTGCACTCTTGACTGTGTTCGGATCAGAATGTACTGATTTTGAATAGTCTATTCAGCACAAGGAATTCGCTCATCTGATTTCTTGAACAATTGCTTTATTTGACAGAAGAACTCGTCCAAAGTGTCGAACTCTTCTTCGTAAAGAACTCCTAAACCTTGGGTATTCAATCCTCGGTCAGTTTGTGTTACGTCGTATTCATTACTTCGATTGAATACTATCAAGCGAATTCTACCGTCGGTGGTGATGTTGTATTCAATTTCCACATCTCCTACAATATTGCTGCTGTTCTGACTGGCAGCAGCATTACCATAATTCACCCCGAAATTCCCACTCAAGGATAGTCGGTCATTGAACAATTGGGTAGAGAGGGCTAAAGCGACCTCTGAGTTGGTAATGGCATCACCCGGGCGATAATTAAAACCAATATCGAAATCTTCGCTAATTTGTGACAGCCAATTGTTGAATTGAGAGGTGAGAAATTCGGCAGAGTTTTCAGCTACACCAAAAGCAGAATGATCGTTTTGAACATTTGGGGGAGATACAAACCTCCTAAGAACTAAGAGCGCAAATGCCTGACGATTTCTCTCTTCCTCAGAGCTAATAGCACTTTTTACCCGACTTTTTGATAGATCATCGGAAGCGGGAAGCTCAATATCGAAATTGATACCTGGGTTTAACATCTCTCCCTTCAATGTCATGATTAAATCAATGGGAACTCGACTTCTGTATTTCTCAGCATCTTCCGACATCAGGTCATACAAAGGAGCATTCAATCGATAAACCGTGCGAAGATTTAAATCGGCCCCTAGCGGATCACCGTACCAGGAAATGGTTCCTCCTTTTTCAACTTGGAACTCTTTGTTAATAAGGTTTCTTAAGGTGAAGAGATAGTTTCCTTCTACGACTTCAATGGATCCATACATCTCAAAGATTCCCTCACTGGTAATATCCATGTTCAGATGGCCTTGACCTCGACCTTTCATAATATCTCCAGCCGCTTCATCGAAAATCAGTCTGAATTCAGCCTCTGGATTGATGTCTAATTCAAAGTGTAAATCAATCCCACTCAAATCCACGACATCTTTGTCTTCACCGTCATCGTTTACAAAAACGACAAAATCTTCAAATGCCAATTCTTCAGGATCACCAAGAGGAAGGTTCAATACTGTTCCTTTTTCAGCTTTTAGATTGATGTCAAATTCTAAATTGTTCAAATAGCCAAAAACGCTGACAAAACCACTGGCATAGGCTTTTCCATAATAAAGTGGGTTTTGAGCTTTTGTCGTTGAAAGACAGAGCATCTTTGACTGCTCCAGATCCGCATAAACATCAAAGTTCCAATCCTCAAAATTATCGTGAGCAACTGTTCCAATCAAATGACCAACATTTCCTTCAGAGTCTTTGAATTCAATGTAATCTAGGGTGAACATGTCGGGATAAATTCCCGCTTTGTCGTTGAGATAAAAAGTTGATCCTAAATAATCAATTGTAATTCCGACCGTGTTGAAATTGATGCTTCCATCTAAAAGTGGAACTTCAAATGTTCCAGTCAGCTGAGCTTTAGCGTCAATGGTGCCGCTTAATTCACTAATTCCTTCTGTCAAAAATGGATTGAGGAAATCTAAGTTGAAATCAGTCAACTCCAGTTGAATATCCAGGGGACTTTCTTCATTCTTTGGGGTGTAATAGCCGCCAAATATTAAGGGGAAATCAACATCGTTTTGAATCTCTCCAAGCAAGATCAACCTCTCGTATTCAGCGTCCCAACTGCTCTCAAGACAGAAGTTTCCAAAATCTCTTTCGTTAAAACTGAATTTAGAAATAATGAGATCACTCAAGAATTTCTTTTCATTGTAAAGGTCTTTCACAGAAGCTGAACCGTCAATACTTCCTGAAATATTGGCATTGAAATCTGCTAGAAACGGATTTATATTACTCAAGTTGAACTGGTTAATCTCAATGTTCAATGTTGAGTCAACGTTCTCCGATATGGCTCCATCTGCCTTGATATACTGATCGTTGTGTTCAATGGAAAACCTCCTTACCGCAATTTCAGTGGAATCAATTTGGACGAAACCATCTTTTTGGATGGTCCATGGTGTTTCGTTCAAGGTGATAATAGACTCCGCGAAGAGCACATCAAAGTTTTCGTTGCCTCTGAGGTTTATCCTAGCATTTAGTTCTCCCGAATGATTCTCCTCAGCCGAATTCCAAATCATGTTGGAGTAAATGGTGTCGCTTTCTGAACGCGCGTCTAAAGCAAAATCTTGCAGACTCAATCCACTGCTCAACTGAATTTTATCTGACAACAAGGTGATGTATGCAGCTGAATCAGGGCGGCTAATGTCAAAGGTCAAAGAATCAATGTAGTAGTCAAGAATCCTTAATTGAGTAGAACTAGCAGTCAATTCTACCTTTGACAATGGCTCATCGAAAACCATGGTGAGGAATGTTCCCGGGGCAATACTTATTTCCGGAAGAAACAATTCCGTTATTGGAGTAAAGTCGTTGATCAATACCCTACACTCAAATTGCTGCTCTCCACTTAAGGCGTATTCTGGAATGGCATAAGAAGGAAATATTTGATCCAAGATGTTCAGAACACTTCTCTGAAGTCCATCATAATCATACTTGCCTATTATGGTGACATCAGCAATAGGGCTGTCAAGAACAATTTGTCGCCCTTTTTTTTCATTCGATGCTTTGATAAATACCTTATCTAAATTGTATTCATCGTCTCCGTGACAATAGATGAAATCTTTAACTTCTATTGATCCTGTAAAAGTGTGAATGTCTAATCCAACAGTATTTATATCAAGTACTCCAGAAAGAGTGCTATAAACTCCCGGTTCTAGGAAATTCAACGCAATGGGATCGATGTATGGGATGTCAGCTCGAGCGCGAATAGCCGGTTGATCTTGTGTTAAATCGATGGTTCCCAAGAAGTCGAATTTGATATTTCGATCTTCGATATTCAAGGCCCCATCAAAGAATGACTTCTTTAATGTTCCATTCACTTGAATGTTGCGGTAGGCATAGTCGTTGAATCCAAACTCGGTAATCTCACCTTCTAACGTTGCATCCGCATCATTAATGGTGATTCCTTTGCCATCCACTTTTAGCTTAGAGGTAAAGACCCCGAGAAGCTTCTGATCGTAAAATTTGCCCAAGTCGAAATGGTCTGTACTCAAATCTCCTGAATAGGCATAGGTATCAGCTTCTTTACGAATAGAAATGTCAGAAATTATCCTGCCAATTCTAGTGTCAATTCTACCGTAGGCAACAAATTCATCAATAAATCCAGTGAAATTTCCGCTAAACTCGATTTGCCCAAGTTTTGAGAAATTATCAGGTGTTTGAATGGTCTTGCCTTCAGAAAATGGGGGTAGAGGGAACCTGTCTAGTTCGGCTTTGTTTGTAGTGAATCTCTTAAGATCTAGTGTAATGAATGTCTGCTCAAAATCAGGCAACCCCTCCAACCTGAAATCTCCCTCAAAGGAAGAATTATCATCCCACTTCAAGCTAATATTTTTCCCTCTCATCCTACTGACAGAGCCTTTAACTTCACCTTCAAGCTTGACAGACTTATTCAATCCTTGAAACTCGGGCACGAAATACGCTATATCATTGAAGCTGACGGTGCTTGAGTCCAAGCGAGAATCCATTTTGATGTCGGTCACAAATTCACTCCAATCTGACCAAGATTTGCTTTTGAACGATAAATCACCATTCAATACTGTTTCATTCGATTGAATTCTTGATCCATTGACTATAATACCTTGGGAAGACACGTAAGCTGCTCCGGAGAGCTCATTAATCTTGAATCCTGAGTGATCCTCCAATTCAAAATGATGCACATAAGCTGCAATGGAATCACCAATCACTGAAATGGTATCTGCATTCATAGAGAAGCCACGAATGGATAAATTGTCAAAATCAACCAATCCATTTTCAGCAGGGTTTGGAATGAAGTCGAAGTATTCGAAAACTGCATCTGAGATTGAAACGGAACGGCAAAACACAATAAAATCCTCTGAACTTGTACTTGTATCGCTACTAGCGAAATAGTTCGAGATGAAATCCAAGTTCATGATCGAATCATTCCTGTGCCTATGCAAATAAAATTCAGGTTGATTTAAAACTAGTTCTCCTAGATCTAACCTTCTTTTCTCCCCTGAATAGCGCAGTCCACGACTGCTTAAATTCTGAACGAATAGGAGGGTGTCCCCATTCAGATCTTCTACAAAGACACCTTCAAGATTTATCCGGTCTGGAAAATTCACTGAAAGTCTATCAATTTTCACGACTGTTCCAAGCTCATCACTCAGGTATGAGGCCGCTCTTTGGGCAAGAAAAGTTTGAACCGCAGGAATCTGAACCAATGCGAAGATTAGCAGCAAGAGCAATAGCAAAAACACTATTATTCTCTTCAGTATGCGGTACAATTTTTTCAATTCTAAAGAAGTCTAGGCAATAATAGGAAGAAGCAATAGTCAAGCCATGGTTTTATGTTCTAATTTTGCACAGTCTAATGTAGAATAGTTAATTCACTTAAATATTCAGGTGAATTGAGTTAAGTGACAGTTAAACAAGTGGTTAGTACTAAAGAGGTATATTATTTAGCTATTGAATCTTCTTGCGATGACACTTCGGTGTCTGTGATGAAGAACGAAATGGTGCTGAGCAATGTTATTGCACGGCAAGATATTCATGAAGAGTTTGGTGGAGTTGTGCCTGAATTGGCTAGTCGTGAGCATCAAAAAAACATTGTTCCGGTAACTGAAGTGGCCTTGAAAAGGGCAGGCATAGATAAATCAGAGTTGAGCTTCATAGCCTATACACGAGGACCAGGATTATTAGGCTCTCTTCATGTTGGAAGCAGTTTCGCCAAGTCTTTATCGCTAGCATTGGAAATCCCATTGATCGAATCTCACCACATGCAAGCCCATGTGCTGGCTCATTTCATAAAGGAAAACGAGAATTCAGAGGTTCCAGAATTTCCATTATTGTGTTTAACAGTGAGTGGAGGGCATACTCAGATTGTCTTGCTGAACAGTCACAGCGATTTCAAAGTGATTGGACAAACAATTGATGATGCGGCAGGAGAGGCCTTCGATAAAGCCGCCAAGATTATGGGCTTGCCTTATCCAGGTGGACCATTGATTGATAAACTTGCAAGTGAGGGTGATCCCAATCGGTTTAATTTTTCAGAACCTAGAATTGAGGCTTATGACTTCAGCTTCAGTGGCTTAAAGACTTCTTTTCTCTATTTTCTACAAAAAGAGATTAAGCTAGATGAGACTTTCGTTGAAAAGAACAAGGCCGATCTTTGTGCTTCACTACAACGCGTGATCGTAAAGATCTTGATGGATAAATTCTACAAGGCTGTAGATGAACTAGGAGTGAAGAACGTCGCTATAGCCGGAGGAGTATCTGCAAATTCGGGATTGAGAAAAGCTTTCCAAGTAGAAGCTGAAATTAGAGGCTTGAAATCATTTATTCCTGACTTCCAGTACTGCACAGACAATGCGGCCATGATAGGAATCTCGGCGTGGTACAATTACAAGAATGGGGAAAGAGGCAGCTTTTCAGCCAGTCCTAAAGCCAGATGGAGCCTTTGATTTTAGTGATTCACCAAATCCTTCTCTAAGAATTTCTTCAGTGGCTCCCAATAAACTTTGTGCCAGCCTTCAGTCAACCAACCGTCACATGATTCTGGGACTGCAAGATGATTGAAATGAACTCGAGTTCCTTGATCAGTTTTTTCCAGAGTGATATCTACTATGCTGTACTGTAACTCGGGAAAGTCACGGTGTGTCCATGCTTGAACGATTCTCTTTCCTTTAGAAAGAGATAAGTTTATCCCTGTATTTCTACTGTTACAGGTTTCAAATTTCCCTCCAACCTCAAGCTCAATATTGGCCTTCATTCCAGTGAAAGCAGCATGGCGCTTTGAGTCCATATAGGTGTTGTAGATTAGAGTAGGACTTGCGGCAATTTCAATGACTTGAAAGATATTCTCCGTTTTAACTCTCATTGCAAACTTATTCAGCGATTAGCTAATTGTTACTGTGAAATTAAGACTTCGGGGGAATAATCCGAGTGAATTGAGGATAAAATGCAGATTTGTTAATAAACAAGAACTGCTGATAACTTAGAAATAGTGCTCGCGAACTGTTTGCTTTAATTTCCTTAAGTAGTCTTCCTGCAACCACTTCAGGTAGTTCTCCGTTGACTTTGCAATGCAGTAAGAGTAGTTTTTCAACTTGTACTCAATATCTTTATCCAACAATTCCAAAAGCTCTAAGGCATCAAAGAAATCATCGGCATTGGCCGTAATTATCTTATAATGATGTTTGAGACTGCTTTGTACAGCGGCTTTAGGTTTTTGGCCGTCTTTTGTCAACCTTGAGTATTCTTCCTTAATATTGAAATCTTCAGCGTCTGGCGATTTTGCAAAACGCTTTTTCAATGAATCGGGCATCTCATAAACAAACTCTCTTTCGATGTCTTCATCAGTGAAAAGTCCGTCGATGTACGATTGTGGAGACTTGAATATATCTTGCCAATTCACATAAGAATCCCACATTCCGAATCGTCGAGCATTGTTGCCCAAGTCAATAACGTTGAATTCTCTTTTCTTGGGTAGACGCCTAGAACCTCGACCTATCATTTGGTGATATAAGGTCAACGATTTGGTCGCTCTGTTCAACATGATAGTTTCTACAGTCGGCTCATCAAATCCGGTAGTCAAAATACTGACCGAAGAAAGAATGGCATCCGGCTTCTCCTTGAACCACTGAAGGATATCTCTTCTATCCTTTTCAGAATGGGTGTTGTCTAAGTGCTTAATTTCATAACCCGCAACACTGAACATTTCGTGAACCTGCTTAGAAGTAGCGATTCCGTTGTTGAATATCAGGGTCTTTTTCCCTTTTGACTTCTCCTCGTAGGCGTACAGTAGTTTCTCCTGCATGAAGAAATTCCCATAGAGCTTCTCAGAACTGCTTACTGTATAATCACCGTTGATGCCAATCTTCAAAGACCTTAAATTGACATCGTAACTGTAGGTATTTGCTCTGGACAAGAATCCCTTGTCTACCAAATCAGCAATGCTATCGCCAACTATAAGTTCATTGTAATTGTCGTTCAAAGGCAATTTGATGTTCGAACTTAATGGTGTAGCTGTTACGCCGAGTATTACATTGTTCTCAAAAAACTTGAAAAGCTTTCGGAAGGAGTTGTAATGTGCTTCATCGACAATGATGAGGCCAACTTTAGCAACTTCGAATTTCTCGTCATTCAATCGGTTGTTGAGTGTTTCAACCATTGCGACGAAGCAATTGAAATCCCCCTGATCATCGAGTTCCTTTACTTTGCTGTCAATGATTTTATTCGTAACGCCAACCTCATCAAGCATTCGAGAGGTTTGACCCAACAATTCAATACGATGCGTTAAGATCAGAACCTTGTTCCCTGTTTCCTTGATATATTTCTTTGCTATCTCAGAAAAGATAACTGTTTTCCCGCCTCCAGTAGGAAGTTGAAAAAGCAAATTATACTTCTTAGGATACTTGTGAAGCCTAGAGAAAATCTCTTCAATTGCCTTAACCTGGTAACCGTAAAGTTTCTTTCCTTCTTTCTTTTCTATCAGATCTATTGGTTCCAAGGTCATATAAAAGCTGCAGATTTAGCGATTGGCAAAGATAGTCACAATTCTAGGGGAAGACAAATAAGAGGATAACTTGTGCAAAATTTAACAGTCAATGCGTTCATAATTAGAACGTAAAGAATCACCTTGCAGGTATGTCAGAACAGGATAAAATTAAAATAGAGGAGGGCTGGAGGCGTGTTCTAAACGATTATTTCGAATCTCAAGGCTTTCAGGATTTAAGGAGATTTGTCAAATCAGAATATCAACAATTCACGTGTTATCCTCCTAAAAATGAAATTTTCAAGGCCTTTGATTCCTGTCCATTCGATGATGCAAAAGTTGTAATCATTGGCCAAGATCCCTACCACGGAACAGGTCAAGCCAATGGACTTTGTTTCTCGGTGGCTCCCGAGGTTCGATTCCCGCCTTCTTTGAGAAATATATTTAAAGAGCTAAACGATGACCTGCAATTGCCCTTGCCAGCTGATGGTGATTTATCGCGGTGGGCAAGACAAGGAGTCTTGTTGTTGAATGCTACTCTTACTGTTCGCGATTCACACCCAAATTCTCACCAAGGAAAAGGCTGGGAAGCACTTACTGATTTGGCAATTCGTCGATTAGCTGAGGAAAAGCAGGGATTGGTTTTCATCCTTTGGGGCGGATTTGCACAGAAAAAAGCAGATTTTATTGATTCGAATAAGCACCTCGTTCTGAAGTCGGCACATCCATCTCCGCTCTCCGCCCACCGAGGATTTCTTGGGAATAGGCACTTCAGCAAAACGAATGAATATCTGACTAAACAGGGGAAAACGCCGATCAATTGGTGAGAATTACACGCAGTCCTTTCCACTAAATAGGTCAATTCTGGGCTAGTCTCATTTTGAATTTCTACTTTTAACTAAAATCTAGCAATGAAATTCAAGCTTTTACTCGCATCTATACTTATCAGTATCAATGTCAGCGCCCAAATTACCATCTCTCAAGAAGATTTGCCTGAGGTGGATAACACTTACTTCCTGAACAACGCCAATCCGGTAAATTCCTATGATTTTACTTTGACAGGCGAAAATTACAATTGGGATTTTAGTGAGCTGGAGACTGTAAACCAGAATTCTCAAAGCTTTATTCCGGTTTCATCAGCACCTTTCACCTATCAATTCTTTTTTAACAGTCCATTCGATCCTGATCATCAGGCGAGTTTTGCTACTGCTCAAGATGGATTTGCGCTTTCTGAGCAATTCACTTTTGAAGACTTTTTCGCATTCTATAAGAAATCGGAAACAGCCTATAGCATTGTAGGAAATGCTGGAACCATCAATGGAATTCCATTGCCCGCTCCATCTGATCCTGTTGATGTGATCTACGATTTACCTTTAGATTTCCAAGCGACTGGATCCAATTATTCTGAATGGCAGATTCAGATACCTGGGATTCTAACTTATAAATTGAAGCAAACGCGTAACTATGAAGTTGACGGTTGGGGAACAATTACGACTCCATTAGGTAGCTTTGAAGCTTTGAGGGTTAAAATGGAGATAGATGCCATCGATTCTATTGCTCTTGAAGTTCTTTCATTTGATTTCGAAAATGAGAGAAACAGCATTGAATACCAATGGTTAGGTATCGAAATGGGAATGCCGATACTGGTAGCAACTGAGTCAATGGGATTCATTACTAGCATTGTTTTTCAGGGTGAGGAAATTGTCAATCTAAATGAAATTAGCAGTCCAGGGATCAGTGTGTATCCCAATCCTAGCAATGGAATGATTCAGATTGATGGGGAGCTGAAAGGAAGTATGCTACTGTACAATAGTCATGGTCAATTGATCGAAACATGGAACACTATCCAAGCGAACAAAAGAATAGATCTTTCACATCTTGAAAACGGCATCTACATTATAGAAAATCCAGAATCTGGATTGAGTAGCAGAATCATCGTGAATCATTGAAAGTTCAGATACAATGAAAATAGCTATAATTGGATGCGGGAATCTGGGAATTGCCCTTGCTAGAGGATTTCTGAAAGATGGGTTCCTAGCTCCTGAGCAACTTGTTTTATCGAAAAGAAATCCAAGTAACCTGGCTTCATTTCGAGAGCTAGGAGTGATGGTGACTTCAGATAATTCTGAGGCTGCACGGAATGCAGATATTATCATTCTGGCAGTGAAGCCGTACAATGTGGAGAAGGTGATCCTTGAAATCAAGGCAGATCTCGATCCTAAGAAACACCGAATAATTTCCGCTGCTACTGGAATTAGCCTCGCACAAATCACGGATTGGTGCGCCTCAGATCTTCCGGTTTTTAGAGCCATGCCGAATACTGCCGCCGGAATCGGTGAATCGGTAACTGCCATTGCATCTGTGAGAGCAACTGCTGAAGAGCAAAAAGAGATTGTAGAACTGTTTTCGACGATTGGAATTGCAATTGTTATCGAAGAAGAATTGATGGAGGCCGCTACTATTTTAGGTGCTTGTGGAATTGCCTATGTCATGCGTTTCATCCGAGCAATGATTCAAGGCGGAATTCAAATTGGATTTGATGCGAAAACGGCAAGTTTAATTGTGAATCAAGCAGTGCGAGGAGCTTCTGGTCTCTTGTTGACTGAAAACGCGCATCCAGAAAGTGAAATCGATAAGGTCACAACCCCGAAGGGCTGTACAATCGTGGGATTGAATGAAATGGAGCACAACGGATTTAGTTCCGCCTTAATAAAGGGAATCGTATGCTCTTATCAGAAAATTGAAAAGTAATTAGAATTCTTCGTCGTAGATATCTAAAATCATCAATGCCTCACTAAGCTCACCAAGGGTTTTTCTGTCTTGTTGTTTCTTAGCAACTTCTCGACCTTTTTTGTAGATCTCGATGGCTTTTTCTGGCTTGCCCTTTTCTTCTAGAATCTTACCCAGCTGGTAGTAAGTTGCTAGATATTCTGGGAAATCTTTGACTAGACTTTTGAGGTAGTGGATAGCTTTGTCCTTGTCATCAATCTTGATGTATTCCAAGGCCGCAGCATACCGGAGGAAACTATCGTCCGAATTATGTTGGAGCATATCCAATATCATTTTCAGTCGGTCCTGGCTCATAATAGGGTGGTTTTTGTAGTGCCTGAATCGGGTATAACAACAACTGACTGTCCAATTTGCATGGATTCGTCGGTTTCAACCACGAAGTTAAAGCCTTCTCCCCGAATATAGCTGAGGTAGTTACGACCATGGAAGATGGATTTTTCCACAATCCCACACCATTTTCCAGAATCACCGGGTACTACTTTAGCTTGGTTGGGTCTGAAAAATTCAATTTTTAAAGGGTCATCTTGGGGGATGCGATTGATGACTCCGAATAGAGATGCGACGTATGCATTGTATGGATTGTGGTAGAGATCCTTTGACTTCCCAGACTGAATCAACTTACCATTTTGAAGGACCATTAAGTTTTCGGCAAAAGCAAGGGCATCCTCAATGTCATGAGTAACCAGAATGGATGGGGTCTTGGCTTTTCTCAATAAACTAAAAGTCTCGTCTCGAACTTGATTTTTTATGGATGGATCTAAACTGCTAAATGGCTCATCCAACAAGAGAATGGCAGGATTCGCGGCCAAAGCTCGTGCAATTGCCACCCGTTGCTGCTGTCCTCCTGATAATTCCTTGGGATAACGTGATTCTAAACCCACAAGATTGGTCATAGCAATCAGTTCTTTCACCTTTGAGGGGCTGCTGCCTTTTTCAAGTCCGAAGCCAATATTGTCTTTCACTGTAAGATGCGGGAACAAGGCATGATCTTGAAATACCATTCCAATTCTTCGAAGATGAGGCGGTGTTTGTTCAGATTTAGTCGCTAGGACAGCCCCATCCAACCAAATTTCACCCTTATCAGGACTGTTGAATCCAGCGATAAGTCGCAGTAAGCTTGACTTCCCTGAACCGCTCTCACCCAAGAGGGCAATGTTCTCACCGTGATTCAGCACAAAGCTCACGGAATCAACAGCGACTGTCTTTCCGTAGTTTTTAGAAACCGACTCGAGTTTAAGCAGTGTGTTCATCGCCGTTCAGGTATTTGTTTAACACAACAATCGGAATAGTACCCGCCGCAATAATGCAAAGGGCTGGAATCGCTGCCTTGGCGAGCATTTCATCAGATGCATACTCAAAAGTGCGGGTGGCGAAGGTATAAAAATTGAAGGGCCTTAAGATGAGCGTAAGGGGGAGTTCTTTCAAAACATCCACAAAGACTAAAATAGCCGCCGCAATTGTACCTCTAGCGGCAAGCGGAAAAGAGATTCGCTTCAAAGTTTTCCAAGGGCCTTTTCCCAATGACAGGGATGCCCAATCTGCATTTTTAACGCTCTGATTAAAAGCGGCTTCAATGGAGCCCTTGCCTACAGCTAAAAATCGCACAGAATAGGCATAAACCATCGCGACCACACTCCCCGTGAAAATCAATGATCCAAACATACGATCTAAACTCCCCGTAAAAAGCAAAACTCCTACGGCGATTACCGCACCGGGAATGGCATATCCTGAATTCGCAATTCCAGCAACGAAACTCAGAATCTTTCCGTTTTGCAACCGCTTGGTGTATTGAATGAGAACTCCCATAGCTACTACAAGCAAGGAAGTAACTATGGCCAATCCGATACTTCTGCCACACATGGCCAAAAATTCATCGTTCAAGGTGTATTGGTAGGTTTTAAAAGCATCTAGAATAAGCTGTGTTAAAGGCAGGGCTAGCGAGAGCAGCAATACAAGCGCACAAATACTCGCAAGTAGAAATGCTTTTAATCCATGAACTTTCCGTCGCTCTATCGGAAATGAATTCGATTTCTCTTCAAATCCTTTTCTTCGTCGTTGAAAGCGTTCTGCACTCATCAAGACAAAGACACAACACAATAAAATGGCCGCCAATCGGATGGCAGAACTGATATCTCCCATTGAAAACCAAGCACTGAAGATACCCGTCGTTAAAGTATTTATTCCAAAATACTTGACGGCACCGTAATCGTTGAGCACCTCCATACAAACCAAAAAGAGTCCACCGGCAAGAGCAGGTCTTGAAAGTGGAAGCAAAATTCTTCTGAAAATCGTCCACTCTGATTTTCCCATTGAACGACCAACTTCGACGTAATGGGCAAGGCTGCCTCGGAACACAACTCTAAGCGGAAGATAGATGTAAGGGAAAAGGGCGAGAGCAAGTATCAGCGCTAGCCCCGGAATGTGCATCAGATCCAAATGAAATCCATTGCCACCAAATATGGAAACGCTGGCTTGCTTCACAATGCCTGTATAACTGAAAATATTGGCTTGAGTGAATGCCATGAGATAGGTCGGAATGGCCAGAGGGACTACCAATAGCCACTCTGCAGTTTTCCGAAACCGAAATTCATAGTTGCTGACAATGAAAGCCAATCCAACGCCAAGTACCGCTGCAAAGAGTGCAGTGAGGACCAATAGATAAACCGTATTTGTTACGTATTGAAGAAGGACTGTTTCTTTGAGATGAATCCAAACATCTGTAGGAGCTTGAAAAAGATAGGCTATAACAACTAGGAGCGGGAGACTGAGCAACACTGAAACACTCAATGCTGAAAATCCCCAGGAATGATAGCTCTTTCCCAGTATAGCCTTCAAACTCATGCTATTCCCAGCCTGCTTCGTTGAATATCTCTACAGCTCTCTTGTTGTTTTTGCCGAGTAATTCCAATTGAATTTCATCTCTTTTAAAATCACCCCAGCTTTGAAGGAGGGCAGAAGCGGGAACATCGTTTCGCACAGGATATTCGTAATTCGCTTCTGCGTAGGCAGATTGAGATTCTTTGCTCAATAGAAATTCCAATAACTTGATTGCGTTATCCTTATTTGGTGCATATTTCAACAGTCCAGCACCTGAAATATTGATGTGAGTACCTCGATTATCTTGGTTTGGAAATAGTACTTTCACCGCTTGTCCAGCCTTCACTTCTTCTGGATTCTCAGAATTGAGGAGTAAACCAAGATAGTAAGTATTAATGATGGCAATATCGCCCTCGCCTGCTGCAATGGCTTTCACTTGATCACGATCGCTTCCTTTTGGAGCTCTTGCCATATTCTCTCTCACAGCTTTGGTCCAACTTTTTGCTGCTTCCTCACCGTCATTCGCAATTATTGATGCCAATAACGATTGATTGTATAGATTACTTGAAGAGCGAGCGAGAACTTTACCCTTCCAGTTGGCGTCAGCTAAATCTTCATAATCTTGAAGCTTAGATATATCAACCCTCTCAGGAGAATAAGCGAGGATTCTTGCTCTCACTGTTAGACCTGTCCAACGGTTTTCTGAATCTCGCAATGGACTTGGAACGACATCAATCATTACTCCTGATTCGATGGGCTGAAAGAATCCCATATCGCTAGCGCGTACAAGTCTTCCGACATCAGATGTTATGAATAAGTCAGCCGGAGATTGATCTCCTTCTTGCTCCAAACGAACCAATAATTCATCAGCTCCAGCCTTCACAACATTTACTTGAATTCCCGTCTCATCTTCAAATTGCTTGAATAAAGCCTTGTCGATATCATAGTGACGGTGGCTGTAAAGGTTTACAACTCCTGGGTCAACTTCTATTGGAGCAGGCTCTGGCTGAGTTCCGCAAGATGCGAGGAGTAAAATAAAGGCTAGGGAAGCAATGTATTTCATGGTAAAGTTATTTTGAGGACAAATATAACTTAGACCAATTCTAAATAATATACCTTAAATAAGGTATTATTAACCCAGAATAGACATTAGAAAATCTACTACGACCTGAAATGGTTGCGATATCAATTGGTTCCCTGAATTTTGTTTCGGCACCGTATCTTAGGCTGCGTCTTCTCACTAAAGCCCATGATATCATTGCCATTTCCGGCCTCGCAACGAAGTTCTAATGCATAATCTGGGATTAACTATGCGTTTTTAGATTTCCACCTTTCGAGGTGATACAAGAAAATTCCAAGGACTCCAATAATCCAAACGATGTAGCCAAAAGAGGGCAGAACTGTGCTGTAATGGATGTAATCATCTTGAGGCAATCGAGTAATGAATATTCCCATTGCTGCGAAGAGCAAGGCAAGGGTAATAACTACAAGTCTAAAAGTTCTTCTTTTTGGGGAGATGATAAGAGAAAGAAACAAGATTGGATTGGCAATCCACACCAATGCGGGAATTACATCCATGGTATACCAGCAAATCCATCCAAAACACAATGCCTGAATGCCTCTGATTTCAGAACCCCAAAAAACAGGGAGAAATAGAGATGCAATAATAAATACCAGGGACGCGAGTTTCAGATTCCTACGCCCGATTCGTGAATGAATTCGAGATATCAATGATTCAAGAGCTAGTTTGAGCAAAAGTTAATAATTCTTTTGAAGTAGAAATTGAATAAAAGCTACAATTATTGGATTTTAAAACTGCAAATGAGTATTAAAGAAACCGCTTTAATGATTCTTCGGGAATTTCAATACCAGCTTGATAGCCGATGTCGTATGTTTTGTCAGCAGATTTAGTGTCAAGCAACTCTATTTCGCTAATTCCCTGTGGTTCGATATACAAGTCACAAAGTGCTTTTCCTTGATTGGCGGTGACGTCAACACTAATTTGAAAGGTTCTTGTCGCAATTTTTAAGAGGCTGTCTAGAACATCTTCTTGGTGAATAGGACTGATATTTATACCTATTACATTTTCACAAAGTTCAGCAATTGCTTCACTTGGCAGATTGTTTAACAATCCACCATCAGCATAAATTTTTCCGTTTATTTTTTGAGGTGAAAACAAGACGGGAATACTTGATGATGCAATCACCCAATCGCAGAGTTTGCCATTGGAATAATATTCGATTTTCCCAGAATTCATGTTCGAAACGCCTACATGAACAGGAGTTGGGAGATCTTCTAAATTCTCAAACATTATATTGTTTACGAGCCCCGATCTCAAGCCTTCGAGACTCAACAATCCATCGGTAGGCCACTGAACTTTGGTATACGATAAAAGGCCTTTGTTTTTCAAGAGTTTAAAAGCTTCTTTTGGACTGTATCCTGCGGCTAAATAAACAGCGACAATTGCACCAGCACTCACACCTGCAAAAATGTCAGGAACAACTCCGCGTTCCGCGAGCGCCTCTATTAAGCCCAGATGAGCAAAGCCCCGAGCTCCGCCACCACCTAAGACAAATCCTGTTTTATACTTTTTACCGGCCATCGTTCTTTTTATAGTCCAAAGGTATTTATTAATCTGAAGTTAGAACTGCCATGATAGCTTAAGAAAATAACTTCTTGGATCAGAAGGAATAATGCCAGGACCGGGATACCCCGTGGCTCTTCGCGTAAAATAATTTTGATTGAAGGCATTATTCATTCCTGCTGATAAAGACCAATGCTTTCTGGTATAGCCCAACGCTAAATCACAAATGTAATAGGCTGGGATTTCGCCCGCAACTGCATTAATATCAGCGCTAAAAGCTGCATTTCCCGCATCCGAATATTGCAAGCCTGTCCAGTTGATACTTGCTTGAGCTGTCCAATTTCTCCAGTTGATTTGTTGTCCAATTCTCGCCGTGTATTGAGGTACATTTTCTATCAAGTTTCCATCTACTGAAGACGGACCGTTGATGTACTTGGCTTCTATGTAAGATGCCCCGACATCCATAAACCATTTAAAGTTTGAATTTCCTTTAAGCGGTTTGTTCAATAAAGTAATTTTAGTATTTAATTCTACTCCTAAGCTTCGTGCATCCGCCAAATTACTTCGAAATTGCACAGCTTGTGAACCAAGAATAGGATCATTGATTCGTTGATAGATAACACCAATTCGATCTTGGTATTCGAGCCAAAAAATCGTCGCCTCCAAGGAGAGCTTATTCTGATATTTGAATCTCCAGCCTAAATCTCCACTGAAACCAGATTCATCTCTCAAGTCCTCGTCCACCAGCAATCCTGGAATATTGACATAAAGATCCGAGAAGTTCACTGCCCTATAATTTTGGGTAATATTCAGGTAAATTTCATGACTCTTTCCGGATGCATACTGCAATCCAAATCCAAAAAGAGGAATGAGACGGGTATTCGTTTTTTCTTCTCGGGTGATGGCTGGGTAGCCGGGAAGTATATTGCCGGCGCCATCTCTAAGGGTTGTGGTGAAATATCCCTCAGAACCTGTAGCAATTCGTTCCAATCGAAATCCAGGATTTATGCTGAATCTCTCAGATACATAGATGAGTTGTTCTATGAAAAAAGCTTGATTGTCAGTATTGAAAATGAAATCTGACCCGGACAAGAATTCAGCAGCTAAATAGTCAAACGATGGTCCGTCATCGTCATTGGCAACACCTTGTGAATTTGCGGTGTTTCCTCTAAACTGCTTGATTCCCGAAACTAAAACAGCATATTTATTTCCAATTAAATAGCGGTGCTCAAGTTTCAATTCCAGACCGTAGTTCTCAAAGATACCACTGATCAATTCCCGCTCATCTCCGGGGTCAATTCGAGATGGAGCACCTAGGAATCCTAAAGCCTTGCGCGAAGCCAATAATCCAAACCCGATAAACTTAATTTTAGTTCTTTCATTGAAATGATGCTGAAAATCAATTCCTGCCGTTTGCCATTTTACATCAAACCAGTTTCTTGAACGATTCGAAATGGAGGGAGTATTTAGAAACTCTGAATTTGTCAATCCACCGGGCTGCTGAGCCAAATAGTGCATCCTACTCAATTCTATTTTTAAAGAACTCTTGGTATTAAAGTCAATTTTAAATCCTCCAAAAATACTGTTGGACTCAAATCCTGAATTGGGTCTCCAGCCTTCAGATTCTCGGTACGAATGGGAGAGGTAGTAGTTGAGCTTTCCAACTTGCCCGCCGATACTCTGAAAACTGTGAAAAGTGTTGAATGAAGCCATTCCCAGCTCTCCGCGATATTCCAGTTTTTTATCTTGCGGACCCTCCTTCATCTTGAAATTCAGGAGTCCACCGAATTGACTGCCGTATTGCAGAGCTCCAGTGCCACGAACGAGTTCAATTCTCTCTACCGCCTGCATGGGAGGGGTGTAATAACTTTCTGGATAGCCGAGGGGATCAGCGCTAATGTCAAATCCACCTTGGCGAATAGCGAAATTAGAGCTGCGATTGGGGTCTAAACCACGGGCACCAATGCTCAATTGCAATCCTGAAGCATCATCCCAAATGTTCAATCCCGAGAAATTTGAAAAAGTTTGACGGGCCTGGTTTTGAGAATAATTGCTAATCCTGGATTCAGGACTAACTACTTCCGTTTTCTTGGAGGCGTAGATGGCGTAATTTTCAATGGAGCCCATCCTTTGAAGATTTTCAAAACCCTCCTTTTCTGCTTGAATGATTACTGATTGCAAAATCAGAGGATTGAGCTCTATGGTCTGATGAAATTGCGTTACGTAGAGGGTGATTTTTTCAAATCCCAAAGCCGAAATATTGAGCTTTGCCTCTTTCATACTGGTTTCAAACTCAGCGCAGCCGTAACTATCCGTTAACTGGGGATCCATTCCTTCGGCTGAAATAATAGCCCCTACAACAGGTGATTGATCTTCTTCAGAAACGAGGCAAATTTTTTGGAGATTTTGAGAAAATCCAAGAAAGCTTATGAATACGAGAGCGAGCGTGGAGCTAATCTTCATAAGGCAAAATCCAATTTCGATTTCCAAATCCCGTGCTCACTTTCATAAGGTCTACGCTCGGATCGATAAATGTCCGGTTCTCGTTTCCATTCATGCTCACCTTACTGCTGACTCTTACTTCTGCATCTATACCTTTTGATTTTAATTCATTTCCAATGTGCTGCCCCAGTTGCAAGATCATGTCTGGCTGGAAGCTCATTTGCTTTTCTTGAAGAGGAGTGAGGTAATCTGAGGGCAGCGCTATTCCGCGGTTTCCTGAAGATTTATCCTTGATTTCATAAACGACCGATCCATTTTTCTCAACGACCATCACTCGCCATGAAAAACGAAAGCCTTGTTCATTCCAGCGAACATCACCGGGATAAATTAAGAATCGCAGCGGAATTAAGAGCTGAAAAAGAAAATGAATTCCGAATAAGAAAAACACTGATTTTCCTTTTGGAGTATAATGTTCGTTCGAGGACTGAGGAAGATTTAAAAACGACTCTATTCGAGTTAAGAATCTTTCATGAATCTTTTCAGGCAAGAAAATACTGGTGCTGAAAATCATGACCCAAGGAAAAATCCCTATCGGAAAGAGAATCCAAGTTAAAACATGAAAAACAACTACGAGAAGGAAGGCGAGGAGGACCGATTTTTTCCACCAGAGGAATAGGGGGATTAACAAATCGTAAATAGCACCAAACCAACTGAATAGATACGCTGTTGATTTGTATTTGAAAAGCCAGCCGATTAAGGGAATAGATGATTTTGCGGGAAGCCATAATTTCAAGGGTAGCGCATGAAAAATCCAATCTGTATGAAGTTTAGCGATTCCAGCAAAGAAATAGACCATGCTTAATTGGAGCTTGGGAATGGCCATCATCCAATAGGGAATAGTAGCAGCCTTCAACTTGGGATTTTTATACACATCATACGAGCATCTTCTGTGAGCAGGCAGGAAAATCAACAGAAATGCGAGAATGCTAACGAAGTAATAATGATTCAGGTAATTGGTTTTATCCAAAACCTCTACGTAAGTAAAAAGAAGGAAGAACAAGCTTGAAGAGAATCTATAATAGAATCCAAGGGCTATTCCCAAGGCCGCCAGACTCATAAAGCCAAAAACGAAGTACATGCCAATTCCAGGAAGGGGTTTCACCCATTCTAAGCCCTGATATCCAAAGAAAAATTCCGGTTTAATGTAAAAAGAATATATCCAGCCATTGGCCCAAAACCTCAAGGTGGAAAAGACCATCAGCAGTCCGAAAATTATTCTAAGACTCGCCAAGGGCGAAATGCTGACAGCTCTTTTCAAATCGACCATCTAACAATTAATCTCCGTCATTATCGCTAAAATTCAATGCTATTCCTAAGCTGGATGGCATATCTGTTTTCAGAAAGACCACTATTTCCTGAAGTTCTTGGTAGGCAGATTCTACGAGCTCTGCTTCGTCAATAACGCTTTGTGAAAGCGGGTCAGGAATGAGTTCGAGTTGATTTCTTGCCGATTGAAATTGGTTGCTGATTGCAGTCGATAGGTTTTCCCCATTATAGCGAGCAGAGCGTTCATCAAGTAAATCATCAATTCCGAACAAATCAACTTCATCTATCCTGCTTCTTCCTAAAAATAGAGAGTGAATGGCTTTGCAATGCACTGAAGCCAGCTCAACGGAATACTCGCCAAAATAGGCCTCAACTTTTTCGGGCAATACAATGCCTAAGGTCAGCAATCCCAAGGGAAGCGCAATCTTATCGCGCTTTAGTTTCTCAAAATCTTGAATCATGGCATTCACCAGCAAACTCATTCCACTTCCTGCCGCGCTGCCTGTTGCGTTCACGAATTGATCTCTGTAGCCGCTATTCCAAGCGCTGAGCACATTGTTATTGCGAACAGTTATATCTTCAAGAATAGCAGTGAAATAGGACCTATACTGAGCTGAAAGGGTGGCTGTAAATCTAGAAATCACCTCCTCATCATCTCCATGAATCAAATAGCCCAATGCAGGTAGGCCCCATTGCGCATGGGCAAAAGAAGTCTCGCCGCTAGAAATTCGAGTGTTCATCTGCGCATAATCCAAGGGAAACACATTCATGCGAGCTGCTAAGTCAAAGTCTACAGCTGGACCGAAATCAATGGCTGAGCAAAACTGCCAATCTTTTCTGGCCTGCTTTAAAGCTTGTCTGAGTGATTGGAGCTCAGGCAATTCAGGTGAATTGAAGAAACTCTGTCTTGCCAAATTCAAGTTTTCTAAACTTTCACCAAAAAGGGAATAGGAGGGAATGATAAATTGATCTGCTGCTGGAGCCAAGGCAGCATTTGAATCTGGAAAATACTCCTCTTCATCCGTTTTTTTACATGAACTAAATACAAGAATAAAGGAAAATAAGACTAAGATTAGATATTTCATAAGTCGGCATATTCTTGAGTGCTGAAACCACTTTTGTTGAATATAAAAGTGGCTGCTTGGGTGATTTGTTCAGTACTGCAATCGTAGAGGTTGTCTCCAAGTAGCGCATTAAATTCAGCTACTTCAGAAACACTCAGATTGTAGGGAGAGCGATTGAAGATCAAATTCCCAGAAAAGCCTATGGCTTCTGATAGTACATGGCATTTAATAGCTGGGTCATCCATACGATTGGAGGCTTCTTTGAGGTAATGAAGTATACTTCCGAAAATTATTTTTGACCATTCTTCGCGAATGATTTCTATTTCAGCATTCACTATTTCCTGTCGGTCATCTGAAATTGCTGTTCTGGCAGATTTAAAAGCACTGAAAATTATATCTGAATTATTCAAAGCGGCATCCCTTTCTATACAATATTCACCGAAGAAAAGGCAGCCTGTAGCGCTACCGTCAAAATCTACAGGTATTCCAAAGTAGCCAAATGCTTCATCAAATTTATGTTCAGCTTCAGTATAATATTGTCCTGAACTGGCATTAACTGCATCCGTATTTTCATACGCTCCGTTTTCTGATCCCGCCAAATAAATATTCATCGCTTGGTAATAGAAAACATCGCCCATCAATCCTTTTTGAATAAGCTGAAAGAGGTCGAAGCCATTGGCATCCAACAAGTAGGTCTTGGAGGCATCATTGCTGCTCACCAATCCACCAACTCCATTTGAACCTTGCTGATTTGGGGTACTTGTAAGGACTTCTAAGTCGTCAAACCACTGTTCGTATTGAGAGACATTGGCTATAAAGCATTTGTCTTTTAGTTGTTTGCCGGCTGCATTCGAAAGATCACTGAAATAAGTGCTTCCATTGCCGTTACCGTTGCTAAACATATCTTTCAATTGAGCAGCAGAAAGGGCTGTTGAATTCTGAAGGTATGACTTTAGGTAAGTGTTTATTTCAAGAAGCTGGTTCAAACGAGTTTCTTGTCCGCTATAATTGACAGTATTCAGTCCATCTGTAGTGGTGAAGCAGTATTCTGATGGATTGCATGATTGACTTGTCTCTGGGGATTGAGTAGGATTGTCTTTTTTACATGATCCAAGCCCAAGCAGCATCAGAGTGATGAATACAAGTGTAAAGCGCTTCATTTATTTAGATTGATTTTAAATAGCGAAGCAAATGTAGCCTGAAAGTGGAGTGCTATCCAATACCCGATTTAGGGTATTTTAATGTCAGCTTGAGCAAAATCAACTGCCCTAGAAGCATGTTCACTTAATTATTAGTGAGATGTACACGGGTTGGTGGTCGCTAAATTCAAAGTCGGTATTCAATGTTTTCACCTCATTCAGTTCAAGTCCAGGTGAAATCAAGAAAAAATCTATGACTGAAGTGTAACTGTCTTTTGAGTAAGTGGTTGTAAGTTTTCTATTCGTTGGGGTAGATGGGTCAGCAATCCATTTCCAACCTGCTGGAATGTCATCTGAACTGAACAAATGCTCATTGTAAGGTCCATCAGGCTCTTTCGGGCTGTAATTGGGTGGACATTGATTCCAGTCTCCGCCAATCACAACACGGTTTCCTTTGTCGTATTCAGCAACTGCGAAGTCTAGAATGGCTCTCATTTCTGCCAACTTCATCAATCCGCTGGTGTCATAGGCTGAATTGTGTGTGTTGATGACCACCAATTCATTTCCTGTTGGGAGGGCAGTGCGTTGACTGAGGAAGCAACGGTCTAAAAAGAAAATTCGGGTAGGCCAGCTGAATTGAGTTTCGAAGCCATGTCTTTGGTAATCTGTGCAAGAAACCGAGCTATAACTGGCAAGTCCAGATCTGACTTGCCCGAGTGGTTTCAGATAAGGCACCGGAATATAATCCACATTGTAGTTCATAGCGAAAGCAGATTCAAAGTCTTTGAGTTGGCTTCCTATTGCTTCATATTGATTCTCATTTTGACTTCTCTTTGAATCCAAATCAACCTCTTGCAAAAGCATGAAATCAATATTTTTCAGTCCTTCCAAGAGGCTTTTAACTCCTTCAGTATTCTTCTTTGTCCATTCAGCCGGTGGAATCACCATTTCACCTCCGTCATAGAAGAAATCAGATTCTTCGCCCAGTCCTCCGAAACCAATGTTCCAAGTCAATAAGGTAACCGTACTGTCCAGCGTGTTTTTCGCTTCAGAATCTTTCTCTAGCTCAATTAGAAGTTCTGGAGAGTAGTCTGTGAATGTGCCCCAAATCAAAACGGAGGCCAAGTAAAGAAGGACCGCTAAAACTGCCGCTCCGATGTATTTGATAAACTTTTTCATGCCGAAAAATGATCTTTTATCCATGAACTCAAATCATTCAAAACTTCTTCACGGTTCTTTTCATTGTGCATTTCATGCCTGCCATCCGGGTAGATTTTCCATTCTATTGCAGGAAGATGAAGTCGCATCGTTTCAAGAGTTTTAAAGAATTCTTTTTCCTTTCCAACCACAGGATCTTCAGCACCTGCATACATCAATACAGGTAGCTTAGAATCAATTGCGAACAGGTTCTTGCGCTCATACAAGGATGTCAATCCATCGAACAAGGCTTTGAAGTAGCCAACTGACGGCGGATTCCCGCACATGGGATCGTTGACGTATTTATCTACCTCCGCATTGTTTCTGCTCAGCCAATCGAATTTGGTTCTGTTGGGCTTGAATTGCATGTTATACACTCCGAAACTTGCAAATACCAATAGATTAGCACTCTTTTGAGCACCGAAAATGCTTTTTTGAAGTGATGCAAGTCCTTTTCCAAATCCAACTAAAGCAGGTTGATCAGGTGCCAAAGCTGAGAGCACTAGTCCCTCGCATTTTAATCCACGCTGAACAGCTGAAAGGGAAAGTATTGCTCCCATGCTGTGTCCAAAAAGTAAAAGGGGTTTGTTTGGATGGGATTCTCTAATGTGCTTATTGACAAGTCCAAGATCTTCAATCAACAAGTTCCAAATATCCTTGTGATCAACATGACCCAAACTGTCATTGGCTGACATGCTCAATCCATGTCCCTGATGATCGTTTGCAATGACTGCCCAGCCTTGTTTCGCGAATTCCGCTGCTAAAACGGAGTACCGCTTTCCATGCTCTGCCAATCCGTGTGAGACTTGAATAACTCCAACACAATTCTCTGGAATCCATTGGTGAACGTGGATTTGAGCCGAATTGGAAGATTTCAATTTAATGCTAGAATAAAGTTCATCGACGTTCATGGCAATAGAATTTTAATCGCTTCTGGATTCAAACTGATTTTTATCGGAGAACTAATTTCAATCGGCTCTCCATCAACATGACCGATTTTCGATTCCGTTTCAATTTCAAAGTTGTCGGCAAGTATCCGATCAGCGAATCTCGATTCTACGATTCTTCCTGTCATCCCCTTAAAAAGAATGAAGGGGAAAAGGAGAGAGGGAAAGCTTTTCAAATAAACCATATTCAGCAAGCCATCCCGCATTGAAGCTGACTTATCGATGTAGGCATTGTTGCCGTATTGATTGGCATTCGCCGCGGTTGAGATAAATACTTTTTCTTCAATCAAAATATCACCCGATCTCAGTTTCATTTGAGGGGAGGAATATTTCATGCATTCTCGAATGATTAACCAGGCATATTTCCAGAGTCCACGCTTTGATTCTTCCCGAAAACACTTGGCAATATGTGCATCGAATCCGATTCCAGCAACACCAAGAAAGAGGCGATCGCCAAATTTTCCGAGGTCGATTGCGACAGAGTGGTTTTGTGCGCAGACTTGAATGGCTTTTTCCACTTGGAGAGGTATTCCCAATGATCGAGCGATGCCATTTCCAGATCCCAAGGGAATGATGGATAATGCAGTTTTTGAATGGTGAAGGGGAGCCAAGACCTCGTTAATCGTTCCGTCACCTCCAGCAATAATCAAAACATCAACACCATCATCAACTGCTTCTTGAGCCAATTCTGTGGCATGGGCTTGGTAATAAGTTCTTCGTGTTTCAAGCACATGACCCTTTTGGCTAAGAGCCTCTACCAAACGACTTTCTAGCCCGGCTTTTAGCTTGGACTTAGTTCCTGAGATAGGATTGATAAGTAGCCTAAAAGTTGCCATTATCGTGGACTGAGTTTCAATTCGTTGTGATTCATTCTGAAATTGAAGGACTGAATTCTAGCTTTGGCAGCCATTTCGAGATCCTCAGCGATACTTGGTAGACTTTCCCTAAGGTCATTGAGCAAAAGCATGTCTTGTTTGTAGTCATACAAGGATAACAGGGCTTCACCGTCGAAGTAAGCCACGTAATTCTCATTCAAGATTTGATATTGTCCGTTCAAATAGGTCATCACGACATCCACATGATTATCGCCGAATATACTGCTTCCAAAGGATACAAATTCACCCTCGTAATCGAGGAGATCTAGAACACTCGGCATGATATCGATTTGCTGACTCATTCGGGCAGTCATAGTTGGACTTTCCTCCGGAATGAAATACAGCAATGGAATTCTGTACTGCCCCAATTTACTGAGGTAATAGTCAGAATTGCTCAATTGAGTGTGGTCTGCAGTAATCACAAATATGGTGTTGTCGTACCAGTCCATTTTACTGGCAGTTTCAAAGAATTTCCTCAATGCAAGATCGCTGTATTGAACAGTTGGGTAGATGGGTAAATCACCTTCTTTGAATATTCCTTTGTACTGTTCAGGGATGGTGTAGGGGTGATGAGAGGATAATGTAAAGATGGTAGAGAAGAAAGGCTTTTGCTTTTCATCCATAGTCTTAGCGCAAAACTGAAGAAAGGGTTCATCAAAAATTCCCCATTGTCCATCATAATCGCCGTCATTGCCGTATTCCACTCTTCCGTAATAGCTCTCGATATCCACAGCTTTAGCGAAGCGATCAAATCCCATGGTGCCGTTGTTTCCGCCGTGGAAGAACATGGTGCTGTAGCCTTGCTGCTTGAGGATTTCAGGGAGACTGTTCACTTGGTTGGCAGCATACGAAGAAGAGATAAATGGACGAGTCATCCAGGATGGAATTCCAGATAACACAGCCGGTACAGCTTCCATTGATTTTCTACCATTGGCAAAGGAGTGCTTGGCCCTTGTACTAACTTGAATAAGGGAATCTAAGAAGGGTGTGTAGGATTCATTTCCACTTAATGCGCCGATATATTCTTCTGAAAAACTCTCCAACAGAATGATCACCACATTCTTCCCATTGAAACTGGAGTCAGGCTTGAGTTCAGTGACAGGCAAGTAAAGACTATTTAATTCCTCCTCTTCAAAATATGTCAAATCCGGAAGTCTCTCTTTTCCAGCACTGGTGATCATCGAGAAGCTGGTATTCAATACAACAGGCACCGATTTGTTGCCACCATAAGCACTGGCACTGATGGAGGATAGGGGTCTGAGTTGAAATCCACCGCGAATTCCTATAACCGTTAAGAAAACAATCAAGCAGAAACCGAGAGACCAGATTCCCCAGTTTTTCCATCCTAAAATAGCTTGCGCTTTTGGAGTTGTCTTTCGACCTACCATAAAAAGTAAGGCGACTATCCCCATCCAAACTAAAACCAAGTACCAATAATCACGAATGAAGGAAGGAGCGAGGTTCTTCATGTCATCGCCCGTTTGCATCAATTCAATGAGGTCAGAAGTCGATCGTTTTAAGGTGAATTTGAAGTATTCCACATCCGCCATCTCGAAGCCAAAGGCGATGGCATTGGTTAGGATGAAAATGACAAGGAGAATTATTCGGTAAGGCTTAGAATTCTGAAGCCGAGCCCAGGGAATTAAACTGAGTAGTATGAGTAAAGCGTTGATTGCGAATAAACTACTGATGTCAAATCTCCATCCACCTATAAAAGCAATAAGATCAGTTTGGGGAAAATAAGAGTGATTTGACGCCCAAAATAGCAGTCTGCTGAGGGAGAACAGAGCAAAAACAAGTGATAATCTCCACAACAAAGGGCGCAAAAGAGAAAGAAATGGACTCACCCTGCAAAGATATGCAAGCATTTATGAAGAGGGAAGTGCTTCAATTAAAAATCCTGATATTGCGAATTCTAATTGAGGAATGCCCGTAAACAGGCTTGATTTCGAGCTTGGCACAAGAATTGTTAAAACGTTAGAAACTCTTTCATTATGAGAATTTCAATCATTGTAAGCTTATCCGCCCTATTCTTAATTTGTAATGTTGCTCAAGCCCAATGGAGCACCGTTCAGCCTCGACTAAATGTTGGATTGTACTTGGGCTCACCGATTGACGATTATGCAAAAACGACAAACTCGACAGGAGCAGGCGTGAACGTTGGATTAGCGATACCTTTTGGGAAACAAGTTCCATTTTACGGAGGATTCGAATTCGGCTATATGCTTTTTGGAAGCAACACTCAGAACGAAACGCTCACTGCGAGTATCACAGCTAATGGCACTGAAATTAGCCAAATGCAGATTCCTTTGCGTGTGAAGACAACCAACAACGTTTATTTCTGGCATCTTTCGCTGCGGGCACAACTCCCAACGCCTATTATACAACCCTATGTACAAGGATTGGTTGGATTCAGATACATGACTACAAACACCAAGATTTTTGACGATTCTGACGACCAGGTCTGGAGCGATGCCGACAATGGATTAATCGTTCAGCAAAAACAATTGTCAGATTATGTAGGCAGTTACGGCGCAGGGGTTGGACTGATGATTCCACTCGGGAAATCCATCATGATAGATGCGAGAGCTGACTACATGTATGGGGGTAAGGCTCGCTATTACGATGGAGAAGATGTTGACAGCTGGGAAGTAGAATTTATCGGTGATCCAAGCATGATTGATGAGATTGATGGTGATGTGGTAAGCTTTAGCGCTGAACCCAGAGAATCATACACGAATATGTACACCTTTACTTTAGGAGTCTCCTTTTTGCTTGGAGGCGGCAGAGAGTAAACAGCTTTTCTGAAATTATTAAGCCTTCCTCAGTGAAGGCTTTTTTTGTTGACAAAAGTCATTAATAAGTCCTTGAAATTTCAGTTTAGATATGGGATTACTTGAGTAATTTGTATGCTATTAGAAACGCTTAAACTTTTCATTATGAGGATACTCAACTCACTTTTCATTGTTGTTTTACTTTCAATAGTATCACTAGATTCAATTGCCCAGTTTTTAGACAATGGGGATTTTGAAAATTGGACTTTCGATACTTATTATGAAGACCCCAATGGATTCAACACTTCTAATCTCAACAGCTACTCTTATTTTGGAGAGGGCAATGTGAATAAAAATGAAGCCGCATTTGAAGGAATGTTTGCCGCTCATTTGATAACTCCGAGTGTTGATGGGGTTGGTTTTCCTGGGTTTTTAGTCTTGGGAGATGTTGATGATGAAATCAATGCAGGTATTCCGTATTCTTCAGTGCCATTGAGCATTAGCATGCAGGTGAATTATGATATTCCGACCAACGACACGGCCCATGTAATACTCGTTCTATTGAACAATGGTATTAACATAGGTGGGACCTCAGGTGTTATCACCGGAAATTCTGCGGGCAATTATGTTTCATACAGCTTAGATGTCACATTCTTCGATTTTATAGTTCCTGATGAGCTTGTTTTTGTGATGACCAGCGGCGATTTTGAGAATCCTTTGCCTGGAGGAGAAATTCTTGTGGACAATATCAGCTTTGAATACAGCGTGAATGGCGAAGATTTCCCCAACGGTGGTTTTGAAGAATGGACAGCTACAGGGGCAGAGGAACCTGATGAATGGTTTACCAGTAATTTCTTGACATTGCTTGGTGATGGCCCGAGTGTGACGAAAAGCGATGATGCTTATTTTGGTGACTTTGCGGCTAGAATTGAGACCATGGCTTTTGGCAGTGACGAAGGAGAAGATACTGAATACAGCGCTTTTCTTACAGACGGTCCAATTGGTGAAAATGGACCATCACCCGATATCCTCTTAAATGAAGCCCCGGTGAGCATCTCAGGGTTTTACAAGTATTTCCCAATAGAACCGGAAGATTTGGGAGCATGTTATTTCTTGCTCATATCGGATGATGGAATTGGTGAATTTCCCGATACCATTGCCGAATATATTTTTCCTTTCGAGGCTGCTTCGGAATACACTGCTTTCAGTTTTGATTTAAACAACAGTGAATTAAATGAGGTTTGGCCAGAGACGCCGGTGTTCATGTTTACAGGATTTTCATCTACCAGAATTACAGATTCAGTTTATGTTCCACAACCTGGAAGTGTCCTGTATTTAGATCAATTGGCAATGGAGTTCTTGATTGGCGTTCAAGACATTTCAAGTTCTAATTTTAATACCAAATTGGTTCCTAATCCAAGTGAAAACAACTTGAGAATTGAAACAGAATTACCGAATCCAACAGAATACAGTATTTACAGCATTGATGGCAGGTTGCTTGTTCATCGTGCTATCAACAGCGGCACCGAACTGTCGAATATTGATGTCAGTTCTTTAGCTGCAGGCGTGTTTGTTGTTCGAGTGAGAAATGAAGAAGAATCAATTACACTAAGAGGATTGAAGCAATAATATGGATAAGATTAAAAAGGATGTAGGAGAAATCAGAAAGGACTATGCCAAGTCCTTTCTGACCGAAGCGAATGTAGATGTTAACCCGATCAATCAGTTTGGCGTTTGGTTGGAGGAGGCAAAAGCCTCCGATTCCCACGATTACAATACGATGAGCTTGAGCACTGTTGGGCAGAACGGGTATCCCCATTCTCGAATAGTGCTTTTGCGATCTTTCGATCAGCATGGATTCGTGTTTTACACCAATTACGCTTCCAACAAGGGGAAAGAGTTGGAACTGAATCCAAAGGTTTGCGTGAATTTCTTTTGGAAGGAATTGGAGCGGCAGGTCAGAATTTACGGGGAAGTACGAAAAGTCACCGAGAAAGAATCGGAAGATTATTTTAAGTCTCGTCCACGTGAAAGCCAGATTGGCGCTTGGGCTTCACCACAATCGGAGATTATTAGTCGTGAGGAGCTAGAGCGAAGGGTATCGGACATCACCGCCAAATTTGAGGGCAAGGACATTCCCAAGCCAGATCATTGGGGAGGATATAGAATTACTCCTCACCACATTGAGTTTTGGCAGGGGAGGCCCAGCCGCCTTCACGACAGGATTGTTTACAAGGTGGATGAGGATTTCATGTGGTATCATGTGAGGTTGGCGCCTTGAGTTGTTGCAATGGACTATTATCCCTTTGGAATGCCGATGCCAGGAAGGCAGTATAACAGTGATAGCTACAGATATGGCTTCCAAGGTCAGGAAATGGATAATGAGATAAAAGGTAATGGAAATAGCGTAAACTTTAAGTATAGAATGCACGACCCAAGATTAGGGAGGTTCTTTGCTGTTGATCCGTTGGCTTCTTCATATCCTTGGAATAGCCCTTATGCTTTTAGTGAGAATAGAGTTATAGATGCAGTTGAATTAGAAGGGTTGGAAAAAATGGTCCTTTCAGATTCACAGGGCAGTCAAAACACAGTTGAAACAGGTCCAACTTCGATGAAAGACCAAATCAATCAATTTGAGTCAATGCCTCAGAGTGGACCAGAAGAAAGTTATATTTCAGAATTCAATGATGGAACAAATGGGCTCCCACCCGCCTATGTTGAATCAAGCAATAATCCATCTCCAAATTTAAATCCTGGTTCGCCTAGTTTTTCCCAACAGTTTCGGCAATCCTATGAATGGTCTTCTGGAGGCTATGCACAAATTGAAGGGGCTTTCAAATTTAATACATATGCCATTAATTTAAAAGCAGCGGGTTTAAATGTTGGTAGAGAAGATTCAGATGGTGAATTTGATTTGGTAGGAGCACACTTTGGTACTGAAGAAGGATTGAGGTTTTCTTTTGATGGAAATCGCCATGATGGTCAAGGTAAATATACTTCCGATACTCATTCATTCGGCGCAATTTTTTATGGTTATGAGGTGTCAACTTTAAAAACGGCGAATAGCGGCACGGTGATGCGTTCCACTACACATAGTTTGTCCATACTGAATATTACGACAGAAAGAGACTTTCTGAATAGAAAAGAGACTATGAAATTTGGTTTGGATTTAGGATTTAATCTCGGATTTGGAATAGGGGCTGAAGGAAATGCTGCAGCTGGCTTAAAAGTATCTTATCCATTAAAAGAATAATTATTATGCAAACATTAATTAATGTCTCCGTTATTGCAGTCTTATCCTTATTCATTTGGAGAATGAGTGTACTTTCAGAAATATGGACTGGCGAAAGAAGAGGACCGTTTTCAGCGTTTATTGATATGATTGTTCACGTTCGAATTCTTCTTTTTATTAACCTATCTATATTTTTTCCAATTATACTTTTACCAAAGAAAGAAAAAAAATCTAAAAAGGAACTAATAAAGAAACATACACTCATTGTTCTTTCGGTTTACGTAATAATCCTAATCAATGCATTACTTGTGGAGTGATATGGTTAGGCACAGTTCAAGAACCTTTGAAGTAGAATCCTATTAATGACTTCCTAAAGGGCTTCCAAGGCCAAGAAAAGGATGATGAGATAAAAGGTTCTGGTAACTCTGTTAATTACAAATACAGAATGCACGATCCGAGGTTGGGAAGGTTCTTTGCGGTGGATCCGTTGACTGCTGAGTATCCGTGGAACAGCCCCTACGCCTTTAGTGAGAATCGAGTTATTGATGGAGTCGAATTGGAAGGGTTGGAATATGAAGACTTCAAGTATTCCATGAATTACTCGAATCCATTTGCTCCAATTGCGAATTTTATAGAGCAAACTATTTATGAAACTGGAAAGCTCATCGATAGAACTGCACTCAGAATAGAGCAAACATTTAGTCTTGAGAAAAAAGTTGCTTTAAATGCTGCAGGTAATCCCTCTCCAAATGCCAAACTGAAATATTCAAATAAAACAACAATTGGAACCTCAGGATGGGCTGATTGGTTAACACTGACAAATAATACATTTGAAGGGTCTCCAAAGGTCGAGTTTAGCAATGCCAATTCCGTTCAATTAATTGAAGATATGTCTGTGACTGTTCCTTTAGGTAATTCTGGATTAACTCTACAAGAGAATATTAGTAATTCGGTTGATTTAGAGACTCGGCAAACCACAGTTTCAAATACCACAACTGTGGGTACTGTAGCAAATCCTAGTAGTGGAATTTATCATAAGAGGTCTGACACAAATGGAGATGTTAAAAATGAGGTTGGTTTAAGGTTGAAAGTCTCAACTCCCCCTATATCAGGATACAGTGTTTCAAGCACAACTGAAGTTAAAGTTGGTGGAAAATGAAAGAATATTTGAACTTATACAAAACAATGTATATCCTCATCGGTGCATTCTCGTTTTGGAGCGCATCATGTGAATCATCGAAAAATAGGGATGATAAAATTGACGGTGAAATGAGAATTGTTAAGTTAAAATCTCAATCAACAATACTCAAAAACATCTTTGAATACGAAGATGTTCAAGAAGAATCGGTGCTTGTAGAAAGTAATGGTTTGAATTTTAAAACAAGTATCCTCGGTGAATATTTTAATGATTCTACGAATGTTTATATAGCCGTTTATGACAATTTCAAGAAAAATGAATTTCTATTATTAAATAAACAGTTCAAGGCTATTGGAGAAAAGAGTATCTCTAACTGGGAATATCTGGCTTACCTGATTCAGGTTTTGAAAGATGATCCATCAACAATCGACAAGGATATTGGAGTCTATGCTCTGGAAGATAGAAGAGGTGAAACCATATTTGTCCACTATACTCAAAAAGATAAAAACGACGATATATATACCTTGACGTGTTTTGCTTTTCGGGATGAAGTTAAATATGAACTTACGTTGAAATCTAGAGATATAAGTGAACTTAAGCTTAGTAATTTCAAAAAGATTTATACCACTGTTAAAAACGGCAATCAGTCAGTTTTCACCCCTTACAGTTCGGATTCACAGTATGTCATGAGAATTACTGAATAAATTATCACATTAATATGGTAGAACGAGTTGGCGATGTTATCAAATTGTTGATTCCCTTTATCTTTCCTTCACCACCGTTTCACTCCTCTTCCTCAACTAAGTACTCATTTTTCGTTCCAATTCACCAAAGCTGTGATGTACTGTGCCTTTGAGGATGGTAAGTAAGAAGTGACGAAACACCTCTGCACGTAGTAACACGATGAAGATGCGTTCTGCAATAAGATGACAGAGAAGAAGAGATAATCGAAATTTGGCGGCTGAAATAAAGTTTGAACGGAGGGAATGAAGTTTGTTGTTGAAAGCTTTGAATCTACTGTTGCTGTTACCTCTGTATGCTTAAGTCAATAACAGTAAGAGGTGAAGTAACGAAATCCGCTTTCACCCTTTACTGAATTTGTTTTGGATGCGTTGAAGTGGTAGTTGGATTAGATGAGCTGATAACGATTTCAAAATTGGAAGAGGGTGTTCAACCTTCAATTGAAATCAATTGATTCTTTTTGCATTGGAATGTTTGAGCCATTTCTATAAAGCCCGTAACCGTATTTCCTTTTTCATCTGAGCTTCACAAGCTTCGTTAGCTTCACGAGCTTCACCTGACACTACTTTTTTCTATTATACTTTTTTGTGGATATAGATGCAATTAAGCATTGCAGTATCAGCGCTTTATGCTATATTTGCAGAGCAATTCCGTTCGGAATAAGCAGACCGTAAAAGAGACTTTCGTCTCCATATTTTCAGAAGATAGAAAATAGCTGCATTGCAGTACCGACTTGTAATTTCTTAAATTAATTAGGTATGACTGAAAATTTGCAGTCCCTTATGGATAAGTCCGACAATGGACGACTTATTTATGCCGCCATTTTAGGCGAACCCTTTTGTTTGGAAAACCCATCCAGCAAAAGATATGCTAATCCGTGTTATGATGACAGCAATAAAGACTTAGTCGTCTCATGGAATGAAAAAAGTAATAGGTGGAATCATTACGACTTTGGAGATAATTCCTTTTCGGGAGATGCTCTACATTTTGTTGCCTCTGCCTTTAACTTTGATATTAAGAAGGAGTTCAAAAGCGGTGTATTACCAAAAGCATTTGAACTGCTTCAGGACTTCGAGAAAAATAATGCTGATAAACCTCTAAAGGTATTGCAGAAGTGCGGTAAGAAGAGACGTAGGAAAAATCATAAAGCCTTTAAACTAAAAGAATGTGAGTTTTCAGAAGAAGCACTCCAATTTTGGAATAAATCAGGAATCACTTCTTTAACCTTAAAGAATTATAACGTTGCTCAGATTAGTGGCTACTCAGCAGAGAATAACGACGGTGAATTTTATAACGGATTTGTAAAAAAGGACGAACTCGCTTTTGCATATAAAATTGGGAAAGCAGCGAAAATCTATTACCCATTCAGATCTAAAAGTCAAAAGTTCAGATGGATTGGAAATAAACCGACATCTTATATCTACGGTGAGTACTCAGAAGACAATGGCGATGGAACAATCCCTCTAGTTATAACTGGTGGTGAAAAAGATGCATTAACGTTGATTGCAAATGGAATTAACGCAATCACCTTCAATTCAGAAGTAGTCAACATCGATATACACATTCGCAAGATGCTTTATAATAGTGGCTATGATGTGTTTTCCTTACTCGATGATGATAAAACGGGGCGAACATATACTGAGAAATTCAAAAAAGAGTACTCAATCCAACCTATACCATTATGGGCTAAGCTCTCGAGAGGACAGAGAAGAAGAACGAAGGACATTACTGATTATGTTTCAAATGGCTATGATATTGGTTCAGTTGAAGAGCTGATTGCAGAACTTCAGCAGTCCAAAGGCACTTTATCTCAATCCACTATTGAAAAATCATGTGTCGGTGAAGCCCGTGAAGCTGACGAAGCTAATGAAGCTGAAAAGTCTCCTTCGGAAATAGAAGTGTCACCGCTTAAAAATGGTCTTCCTCCGCACTTTGACAGTGAAATTTATAATGAACTGCCATCAATTCTGACTGAACTGACAGATTTTTTTGAAGACCCGAATATTAAGGATACGGTACTATTATCATCAATCACATCAATAGGCTCTATAACCGATAAAGTCTATGGTCAATATGCAGAGGACATCTGCCAACCCAATATTTATTTCTTCATTCAGGGAGGTCCAACTTGTGGAAAGAGTGCATTGAAGTGGGGAAGATTTTTAATTAGCCAAATTGACGATAAGATGTATGCCGACAGTTTAGCTACGATAAAAATGTACAACTCACTACCGATGAAGGAAAGGAAGAAAAAAAGCTGCCCAACAATCAAACGTCTTTTATTCTCAGCGGACACCAGTAAAGCAGCGATGGCGAATCTGTTTAATAATAATAATGGTCGGGGATTGATGTTGGAAGAAGAGGCTGACACAATTTCCTCAAATATGTCTACTGATTGGGGAGACATTTCAACTTTTCTTAGAAAAGCGTGGGAAGGTTCGCCAATAGAAGCAGCGAGAACATCCAATCCGATTCCTGTTAAAGTTAAAAATGCTTATCTCAGCTTCGGAGTAACTGGAACTCCCGATCAGATAAAGAAGCTGATACCATCTCACGAAAGTGGGTTCTTCAGTCGGGTCTGCTTTTATCACTTACCGACCAAAGTATTTTGGAAAGCTCCAAATGGGAAATCACGAATCGACATTGATAAATTACAACCCCTACCTAAAAAGGTATATGAATTGTGGGAACATCTATCTCAGCTCAAAAACAAAATAAAATTCGATCTCACCGATGAGCAATGGGATAGATTCAATACCTATTTTGAAAAAGTTCACAGTGATGAATATCAGAATTTTGGTGAACATGCATTGCAGATAATCCGAAGAATAGGAGGTACAACTTTCCGTATTTCGATGGCTTTATCTATAGCGCGAATGATTGATGCCAAAAAGCCAGTTCGATTTTTAACTTGCTCTGACTCCGATTTCAATATTGCGATGAAATTGGCGGATTATTTCCGTTACCACAACCTTTATGTGATGTCAACTTATCCCGAATCTAATTTGGAGCTAACTGGAATGGATGAGAGGTATAAATCGTTTTTCAATGCACTTCCATCAAAATTTGAAACAGCTGATGCCAATGAAATTGCAGATAAAATGGATATCCCTCGATCAACGTATCAACGAATGTTGAGCAAATTTGGAGCTTTACGATTGATCAACCGTATAAAGCTAGGAAGCTATGAGAAAATTCAAAGCTGAACTCATTAGGATTGTGACCGAATAAATTACTGAAAGCCCCTTAAAATCGAGGGGCTTTCTTATGTTTACAACAATATACATATCGATGACTTCGTAGTTGAAGATTTCTGCTCAGAGAAACCGCCAATTTCAATCGCAATCGCAGGAAAGATTCAGACTACGCCCCATGGGCGGGCGTGTCTGTTCTTTGCGGTTTGGTGCTTGGCGGTACCATCTGAGCGGAACATGATTTCGTCCGCCTCTTTTTTAGATTGCAGCGGAAATGTCGTGAATGTCGATGCATAAAAACAACGACATGGACAATACCAATTTCCAAAGTGTACTTTTTGCCAAAGCAAAACACCTCACAAAAAAAGATGCTGATAGATTATTCACCTTAGGTGAAAAAGCTACTGAGCGTCAGATAATGAGACTCTCTTCAGTTTCAACCACTAACCCGCTTTTATTGACTTTGCTGTTCTGGTTTCTGCCCCCATTCTTCCTCTTCAATAACTTCTTCGTTAGAAATTACCTCTTAGGACTGATTCAACTGTTCCTGTTGGTGATGGCTTTTGGGTTTTTTGCAGCATCAGCAACCAACCACGATATTAATCTGATGAGTAATGGTGCAATGGAATTCAGTCAATCAAAAGCAGATCATGCCAATACATTGAATACGTTAGCTGCTGGAACTTCGATGTTTATAGCGATGTGGTATTTCATTGATGGACTCACTATGTATTGGAGAACAAAGTCATCCAACTTCAGAAAGCTTAGAAAAGCGTTGAAATAAAGCGTTGTTTGGTCAGTAGAGATATAGGAAGTTCATCTTATAAAACGAAAAAAGATGAAGACAATCGCTATCTATGCTCGAGTATCAACCAAAGAGCAGACAACTGACAATCAGGTCATAAGACTAATAGAATATGCCAAAGTCAGAGGATTCAGTTATGAAGTATTCACCGAAACTGAATCAACACGAAAGACCAGACCAATAAAGAAATTGGTGCTCGACCTATTGAGAAAAGGAATCTTTGACGGAGTGATGGTGTACAAGCTCGACAGATGGGCACGAAGTTCGAGAGAGCTATTGTTGGAAATCGAAGAACTGATTCAAAAGGGTATTGAATTCCATTCTTACTCTGAAAACTTAGATTTCACAAGTGCATCGGGCAAACTTCACTTTTCCATATTATCTGCCTTTGCTGAATTTGAGAGAGAACTGATAAGAGAAAGAACCTTAGAAGGACTGCACAGAGCAAAGCAACAGGGGAAGAGGTTAGGAAGACCAAAAGGTGCAAAGGATAAGAAACAACGAAGGACGGGTGGATACTACAAAAGGTAATCAACCTCACCAATCAAGAGCTAAAAATATACAATGGTTATCGCTTAAATAATCCTCCTCTGTGTCCTACAGATGGGAAGCAATGCAAAAACTGTGTGGTTAGGTGGAGCGATGAATAAACGGAGGATTGTTTGATGTCACCGACTTCCTTTTTTATGGAAGTTCATTATTAGAACAAACGTTAAATATAAGAGTTGGTACAACAAAGTGTACAGAAAAACGTACATTTGTAAGAATGATTAATAGTAAACGGACATTATGAATGCCATAACAATTTCACGTCTAAGGAAAGATATGAAGAAATACTTCGATAAAGTGATCTCTTCAATGGATGTGTTGATTGTTCCAAGAGGAGATGAGGATGAAGCAGTTGTGATTATGTCCATTAAGGAGTACAACTCCCTTAATGAGACGGGTCATTTGCTTTCAACTTCTGCGAATAGGAAACGCCTTAGGGAATCAATCGGACAACTGGAAGATGGTAACTTAATTCCTTATGATGTTGAAGATTAATAATTTAAAAGAAGGTGGATGTAAAATTTACACCCCAAGCATGGGAGGAGTTTGAAGGATGGATTGATGAAGATCCTGATGTTGTAAAAAAGATCAGAGTACTCATCAAAGCTATTTGCCGAGAACCGTTTAAGGGGATTGGTAAGCCTGAACCATTAAAACAACATTTGAAAGGCTTTTGGTCACGAAGGATTACCCAAGAACACAGATTGGTGTATAGGGTGGTAGGAAAGAAAGACAAAGACCAGAGAGTTGAAATTGTTCAGTGTAAGTTCCATTACTAAGGAATGGGATGAAAAAGAAAAGAAGAAAGCCCTCACTCAGAGGGCTTTTCCTTTTTCTGACTCCTATACTTCGACAATACCGTATACACAAAGCTATAATGCGAATTGGTCAGTTTGGCTATCTCAGCAGGTTTTGTAATTCCAGCATCATATAGCTCCCTCATCTTATCGCTCTTATTGAGCTTTGGATGATCTAAGATTTCCATCACCTCTTCTGAATACTCAATTTCGGTAGGTTGTTCTTTTGATTCAGCTTCAATAGGTGTTGCACCATTCTCACAAGCCTCAGTCAATACTTGAAGCAATTCATCCTTCTTTTGGTAGGTGTACTTTACTCCCAACTGAGGGCATAGTTTAATCATTTGTTGATAGGTCATTTTCTCAATCTGCTCAACGGTAATCTTCTTCTTACTCATAACATTAAGTTTTACGGTTAGGTGATTAGAACCATTCCAATCCCTTTGATGAAGGGAAGTCCGTAACAATGTTCCATTGAGACAACGAAAACACAAAAAAAAGAGAGGGGATAGTAGTTACATCCACTAAAAGTGCAGAAGGTCGCAGTATGAAACGGCATCTCATTGCCTTAAAAACACAACATTATGCGCCATCTGCAGCTTTCATCAAAGCATTTTAAACATCTCCACAAAGAACACCTCAAATGGTTGAATGTGATTGGATACTCAGACAAAATCATCTACCATTCAGACAGCCTATTGACAGAGTTCCTTCATTACATAGAGCAAATAGGAATTCGCCACATCACATTGGTCACTAAGCAAATCACCAAAGGGTATATAGAGTTCATCAGTGAACGTCCAAACTTCAGAACGGGAGACAAAGTATCCTCCATCACAGTCAATGGACATATTCATATGCTCAAACGCTTTTCCAAATTCCTATGGAGATCAAAGAATATTCGATTATCAGTAGACAGCCTTTCGTGTCTTTCGGTTCAAACTCCTCAAAGAGATATTCTAAGCATTGAAGAGATTCAATCGCTTTTTGATGCGTGTGAAGATGATGCCATTGGATTAAGAGACAGAGCAATGCTCGCTATGTACTATGGCTGTGCATTAAGAAGAAATGAAGGTGTCAACTTAGATATGGTAGATGTAGTGTCCAATTCCGCAATGGTTCATGTGAAGTTTGGAAAGAATTACAAACAGAGAATCGTTCCAGTTATGGACAGTATGAGAGGACATATCCTCAACTACATTGAAGAAGGTAGACCACAGCTGATTGATGATAAAAGAACAAATGAAAAGGCATTCTTCCTATCACAACGAGGACAAAGAGTCCAATCTCAATCGTTATTACTTCGTTTAAAGGAGTTACAACTCAAATCGACGTGTCAATCCATCAAACAAAAGAAAATCGGATTACACACATTGAGACACAGTATAGCAACGCATCTTCTTCAGAATGGAATGCAATTGGAAAGTATTTCAACCTTCTTAGGTCATTCCTCATTGGAATCAACCCAAATCTATACACACATTATCTCTACACTCGATGATAAGAAGATATAGGAATTTCCTCAGATCAAAGAAGCTGCAATCATCAACCATTGAAGCATACATCAGAAGGGTACACATTTTCATCCAATGGAGTAAAGACCAACAATTGGAATTGAGAAAGATTAAGTACCACCATATCATCAGTTATATCGACCATCAGAAGAGTAAAGGATTATCGGTAAGAACCATCAATCACGATCAGGTTGCACTTCGGTACTATTTTGAATCATTGGGGATAAAGAATAATCCATCAACAGATATTCACATCAAAGGAACTCCACGAAATGTAATCAATGACCTTCTCAACGAACAGCAACTACTCCATCTGTATGACAGCTATCCATCACAAACAGATTTTGAGCAAAGGGATAAAGTGATGATTGGACTATTGACATTCCAAGGATTGACAACGGGAGAGATTGCATTGCTTCATCCACACCATATAGATTTAAAAAAGGCAACGATTACAATTCCTCAAAGAGCAACTACCAATAAGCGAATTCTTTGCTTACACCCTTCACAGATAATCGAGTTTCATAGCTATCTGACTATCATAAGACCAATACTCAACAATCAAAGGGAAAATTCATCACAGCTGTTATTCATAACCACATCAACAGGTTCAAAGCTCCACAACACCCTTCAGCGAACAGCAAAGAAACTAAGAAGGAATCACCCATACTTCAAAGACTACCTTCAACTAAGAGCATCGGTAATCACCCATTGGTTGAAGAAAGATAACCTCAGAGAGGTGCAATACAAATCGGGTCACCGTTACATTTCTTCAACAGAAAGGTATCAGAGAGCAGATGTGAGTGAATTAAAGAATGAGTTAGTGAAGTTTGACCCTATGTCATAACTGCATAAGTGTCAGTATGTACTGACATAATCTAAATGTAAAATTAACATTCATGACTGAATGTCAGTAAGCCAGGACTAGATTGAAAATGGAATGTTAATTGAAGGTGTTATTTTAAAATTAACTATGAAGTTACCAGAATTCACAAAAGATCATTTTGAGAGAGTATCTTCTACTATTAGAGAAGAAATATTAGTAGATCTAGATGACACTAAGCTCGAATCAATTGCTACTGAGAATCAGATATCTCAGATTTCAATATCAGAAGAATTTGACGCGAAAAGCTTCGAAACTGAAGTGATGATTTCAGGTCCTTCAAGTTGGGGGCCAAGAGATATGATGATTCCAACTATTGGATATGAGTACTCATTTGATTTCAAGAACTGTTCTCAATCAGTGTTAGATCATCTCTTAGCTAGAATTAATACCCGATTTGAAGAAAACGGCCTCACAAAACTGAACATTGAAGGAGAGACAGCGTCTTTTCAGTTAATTCCGTCACCGAAGTTAGGCACTATAGAGAAGAGAAGAGGGCTTGTGATTGAGGAGGCAGGAAGAATGAAGTCAATAGCTAAGGAGGCAGTAAATACTACGAACTCCCATATAGAGGCTTATAACCAATCATTACACACGTCACTCAAAAATCATCGCAATTTCCTCATAAAAAAGAGAGATGCTGATAACTCCATGAGAGTATGATTTCGAGCTTAATTCAATTTTGAATATTATGAGGTTACCGTCGATTTAAATCAACGGTAGCCCCATTGGGGTTTGAGAATCCAAAAAGAGATGTGAGCCATATGAAGCGGCTAAGATTGACACGATATCTTTTAATTCCTGTGGTACATCCTTTCTTTTCATAAGCTTTCTCCATAGATGAGCTCCCATCAAGGAGAATACGATACTGTGGAAGAATTTCCGATGTTGAGGATTGTGTGCCGGTTCAATTATATCAGGTAGTCTTCCTGCGAAATGACCTAAGCAAACACCTCCCAATAACCATAAAAAGGTTCGTCCACTATCCCATTTCAATTGAGTTCCCTCTTCAATTCGTTTCATCTGTCGAGTGGTATCTATCAGAAGACTTATTACTCCTCCTGAAATAGCTCCTGCTATTCCATGTTCTCTTTTGTTTGGCATAACTTAATTCTTTTACACTAATATAATCGAAAAAGAACGTAACCTATTTACGTTGCCAGATGTGTTTTGAACAATTGAAAAAGAGGTGAAGATTATACCGAACGAATCACAATATGTAAAGTTCTTAAAAGAAATCTACTGCAAACAGTCTTTTAGTATTTAGTTAATCATTCAGAAACAGGGATTTAAACTAAAGCGAATATTGCTTTTAGCCATAATCAGCATTCAGTCCACCGATATAATGTAGCCAAAACAAGGGTGTCCACAAAAAGAAAATTCTATTCCATTACTTCGTTCTAAACATTACATCACAATGAAGAAGAACAGAGTAGAAAAGTGGATTAAGGACAATGAAACAGTTCTAAATGTCATTCTAAAAATCATCAACATTTTCATCAAATTAAGGCTGTAGATCTTTTATTATGAGAATGCCATTCCTTATCTTTACAGTCCATTGAATTGGATACGATCTTTGAAAGACTTCTTTATAAGGAAATGGTCAAGTCACTTCTTCGGACTCTGCATTAATTGCAGGTTTGAAGCAATACTCATACCCCTTTGGAATGCCGATGCCAGGTAGGCAGTATTCGGCTGATGACTACAGATACGGCTTCAATGGAATGGAGAAGGATGATGAAGTGAAGGGTGCTGGGAATAGTTATACTTCGCAATACAGACTTTTGGATCCTCGAATCGGTCGTTGGTTAACTATTGATCCAGCTAGTAGAGAACTTCCATGGCAAAGTCCTTATGTCTCAATGGATAACAGTCCAGTTTTGTACATGGATCCAGATGGAGATAAAGTCAAATATTGGAGTGGTAAGGAAAAGAGAGATGTTAGAAGAGCTAGACGAACAAATGCGGTTTTCAAAGAGCAATTCAAAGCTTGGAAGAAATCACCTGATGTTTTCGTTTTCCATTACAGAAGGAAGCACATACCTGCCCTTGTTGTCTCTAATGCTACATGGTATGGTGGTGCTTCCAGAGGAGGCCGAGGACTTTGGCATGTTGATTATGGTGAAATGAAGATCATTGACTCAAAACCACCAAATATTATTCTCCAATCTTTATCTCCAGAAGTTAGAGGCGGTGATAAAGAGGTTCCTGTCATAGAATTCCTAAGAGATGAGAATGTAGACAAGATGAAGACATTCTCAGACGGAGAATCCTATACTCCAACATCAGATAACTTGGAAATGTATACAACAGGGTTTCTTATGGATGAGACGTCCAATTACTTGGACGATTTAGCAAGTAAAATTAGGGATTCGAATATTACTAACGTGACAATCAGCACGGATATGGGTGATTCTAAATCAGACCCCAGTGGAGCCGGAACAAGAATGGCATTTTCTCGTCAAGCTAATGCGACAATTACTAATTATTTGAATAGTGCATTGCAGGGGTCTGGAATTAGAGTAGTCCAAGGATCAATTACAATAGATAGAGATGATAGACCTCATACAACAATCACTATAGGAACTAAGAAAGAATGACAAGATATATAATGATAATTCTAATCGGATGCCTATCGACTTCTTGCTCCAACATTCTTGTGAAGTATGCAGAAAAGCCTAAACTCGTTATAGAAAGAAAACTTCAAAAGGTTGGAAACAAAATGAATAGTGATGAAATACCCATACATTTCAAAGTCAACGAGTGTGAAGTTAATATTAAGGTAGGGGAAGATAACATTACAATTGATATGTCTAAATTCAATTACGAATATATGGGCTTGTATCCTCTATATGAAATTGTCTTACTTCCTTGTCTTAAAGGTGAGGATTGTATTGTAATAAGAAATGACTCAACGATTGTCAAAGTAAATTCCTATAACTTCTATTCGTATAACTTAAACTCATGGCAGTCACGGCGCTCACTACACGAAATAATTGAGTGCTTTGAGGCTATTGGCTATCAATGTGAGGAACCAGAGTAGGCGGTGTTATCAAATTGTTGATTGCCTTCATCAATAAACTCTTCCCCACCACCTTTTCACTCATCTTCTTCGACTAAGTACTTAATTTTCCATTCCAATTCCCAAAAGCTGTGATGTACTGTGCCTTTGATGATGGTAATTAAGAAGTGACGAAACACCTCTGCACGTTGTAAGACGATGAAGATGCGTTGTGCAATACGATGACAGAGAAGAAGAGATAATCGTCCTTCGACAGGCTCAGGAACCGTCCTTCGAGACACTCCGTTCCTCAGGGCAGGATTTTGACGGCTGAAATGAAGTGAGAGCGATGGTTTGCTAAGTTTGTCGGAGCCCCTGGTTAAAGGGGGGGGCAGGTGCTAGTAGCATGGTAGGGCCTTCGATGCTTCGATGGACTCAGCAACAAACGCCCTCCCTCTGGTCGGACTACTCAGGCACCTCCCAGCGAAACATGCTTAAGCAGAAACAACTACTTTGAGGTTGGTGCCTGAGTAGCGCAGCGTTTGTTACTGAGTTCGTCGAAGTATCGAAGGCCCTATCCGAACTTGCGAAGCAAAGTCCTCAATCAGCTGCTAAATTATTTGGCTTGTTCATACAAGCTGTATTTAAACGCCTAATTCCTGTTCTAAGAAGAGGTTACTTTAATATTATCGTTTCTCATCTGCTATTCTCCGCGAGATTTTAAAACTATTCGCTTAATGATTTTTAGCTTTGACTATGCCCGCATGGTTTTACATCCTAGAATGTGCTGACGGAAGTTATTATTCTGGGAGTACGATTGACATGGAGCGACGGTTGATGCAGCATCAAGAAGGAAAAGGTGCAAAGCATACGGCCCGTTTTGGTCCAGTAATTCTTGTTTATTTTGAAGTTTACATCTTTGCACATGATGCCTTTAGAAGAGAGCAACAGGTGAAGAAATGGAGTCGGAAGAAAAAGGAGGCGTTGATAAGCTCTAATAGATCAGAGCTGAAGAGATTAGCTTTGGCAAAATGGAAAGTGGAATCACAGAATGAGTAGAAGTGATTGAATTCTTTTTGTGAGGTTCAAGGGACTACGTCCAGCCCCTCCCCATCATCAAGTTCGTGATTCCCTGAAAATTAGTCGTGCGGTAGATGTTTGTTTACGTTTAAATTCTAGTGCTAAACTTTTAACTGATTTAGTACGAGTCATTATTGATTCGTTTAGATACACCTACAATGCCATCAGTTGCTGAATTCTTGACTGTTTTCAGTTTTTGGAATTGTACAATCCCACTAAATACAACTCCAAACGGTCACAATGGTGTAAGTTTCATAGAATCTAGCTTCATACTAGACTCTTCAATGACAATTCATTCATTTTAAGCGGCCTTCTTGTTAAAAATAAGATTGCGGATGAAGCCCATTAAAAGAAACTAATTAGTTACCTTTATGCTCGAAAATGTGAGAACAATTGAACCTTATGGGGACTATTTTTGGGAATTTTATTCTTCTCAAGCAATAGCAGTACAAACAAAGATTGATTATGTACTACAAATTGTGATTACTGAAGAGAAAATTCCTCAAAAGTTCTTTAAACACATTGGAGAAGGTGTTTTTGAGATTAGAATAAAGTCAGGAAATGATATTTACAGACTGTTTAGCTTCTTTGATGAAGGAAAGCTGGTAATCCTCTTGCATGGCTTTGCTAAGAAATCTCAAAAACTACCACGAAGACAAATTGCCAAGGCAAACCGTTTACGAAGAGCATATTATGAAAGCAAAAAATCCAAAGACAATCAATGAGCACTTTGATGTTAAGTACGGTGCGGTTGGCACTGAAAGTCGAGATAATTTCACTCAAAATGCGGAGCTTTTTCTGATTGCTGAATTAATCAAGGACAAACGAAAAGAAGCGAACTTGACGCAACAGGAGCTTGCCGATCGCTTGAATGTAAACCGGGCATACATTTCCAAAATAGAAAGGGCAGTAGGGGACATTCAAATTTCTACGTTACGAAAGATAGTAGAAGTTGGCTTGGGTGGGAAGCTGGAGATTAATATAAAGCTGTAAGCGATTAAGAACAATAAATTATGAATTGTGGTAAGAACCAAGAGCTAACTTCATTCTTCGTGAAAGCCCATTCTTGCTTTGCAATTATCCTGAAGGCAAAGGAATAGGGCACGTTAAGTGTACGGAAACGAAATATGAACATGGGAGAATCCTGGTCATACAATTTTTGTTATATAACAATATTGTATTTCTTTTCGTTGTACATTTATATCTGCAAAACTACATTTAGTTGTAGTCTAAATCAGTATTCAAAAATGACCGAGAAAGAAATCCAAGATATTATTGATTATATGAAGGGAAAAAGTAAAGCAAAGACTTCTAAAGAAAATGCTTTAAAATTCCTTCATGACTTGGGTGTCCTTACTGAAAAAGGTAATCTCAAGCAAAAGTATGCTGGTTTATGTATACTCGAAGATCGGGCCTAATTCTAGGGTTTCATGGATGTGACAAATCTATTGTCGACAAAGTAATATCAGGAGAAACTACCCTCAAGCTTTCAGAGAATAAGTACGATTGGCTTGGTCATGGCATATATTTCTGGGAGCATAGTCCAGCTCGAGCATTAGAGTTTGCTGAAAAATTGAAGAAAAACCCTCAACAAGCTAAGAATCCTATTAAAGATCCCGCTGTAATTGGTGCTGTAATTGATTTAGGAATGTGTTTAGACCTTTTAGATTATGGAAATCTCAAGCTTGTAAAAGCAGGATATGATAGTCTCAATGAGATTTATAAAATCGCAGGAAGACCGGGATTACCAATGAATAGATCTCCAAAAAATTCTAAGGAAAGACTTTTGAGAGAGTTGGATTGCGCGGTCATGGAAACGGTACATTTGGAAATGAAACAGGCCGGGAAGCCCCCTTTTGATTCTGTACGCGGAGTGTTTTCTGAGGGTGAAGAACTATATCCTGATGCCGGATTCAATGAAAAGGATCATATTCAAATCTGTATCCGAAATCCCAATTGCATCAAAGGTTATTTTCATCCACTATTGGAAAATGGTAGGTTCCCGTTGGTATAAAATCATCACTTTTAATTCTTACCTAACGAGCTTTAGTTAAGTTATTCTGTGCTGCTTCGAGCATGTCCTCTGCCAGAAAGAAGTTATTCCGCTTAGACATACATCAATTCGTCTTTTATGGAATGAAAATACTTGTCTTTAATTCCAGTCTTTGACACAAGATCCACTTTTCTGCCCAGAACCTTTTCAAGTTCTAAGCTAAGACTAATGAATTTAGAGCCAATTCTTCCTTCGAGCTCTACCAAGATGTCGATATCGCTTTGAGTATTGAAGTCACTGCGCAGTACGGAACCAAATAATGCAATGGTCTTGATAGGGTAACGCTCTTGAAGCGATGATTTTATCAAGCTTAACTTTTGTATTATTTCTTCCGCCGACTGCATAGTACAAAGATAGTCAAGTCGAGTGGTATCGGTTAATAGCTCAATAAAAAAATAGGAAGGTGAATTCTAAAAGTGCGGTATGAGTGAAATCCGTTCTTCGCGGAATCGCGTTTATCATTCAAAATTTCAAGGGGATTACGTCAAGCCCCTCCCCGCAATCAAGTTCGGGAATCCCCGAAATTTAGTCGTGCGGCAGACGTTTGCCTACGTTTAAATGCTGGCGCCAATTACCGGCCTATTTCAGGACTAACTTTAAAGTGTAAATTTGGGCTAGGACTTTATGACATTTGAGAATGATGAGGCAAAGAATAATTCAGAGAAATAGCTTAGTATTTATTATTCTAATACTAATTAATCTGTGTATTTTTTCTTGTGGAAGCGGAGCTGAAACTGAATGCAAGTCATCAACTCTTGTTGACCTGATTCTAAAGTTGGAAGAAAGTGACTCTGTCATTGGCATTCTACCACATAAGATTCCGTATTTGTTTGCTAGAGAGGGTGTAGTGATCGAAAAACACTCAATTTCTATGTGGCTTTCACTTAATGATGAAGAATTAATGACAGATCTGACTTCACAAGACTTGGATCTTTCGGGATATGAAACAGGAGCAGTTTGGTCTAGACAAAATCTGATACTTGAATTAAAAGATGAAGGATTTGCACATATTGATGAATTTCAAAGAGAAAACTTTTTCAAAGGAATAGACACCTTAAATTATTCGCCTGTTTTATGTGAATTTGGAGTCCCACTATTTTCAAATGACAATAGGAATGCAGTGATGGTTATAAGAATTAGGCGTTATGGCACTCTACAAGCAGTAAGGCACTTCTTCACCAGACAAGGCGACGACTGGATAATTGACAAGAAAGAGACTCTAGTTGTAGGGTGACGAAAAAAATTGTGACAGCAAAAGCGCGACGGGAATTTATCCGTCAAAAATTGTGAAGGGAATTTTTCACTCCACAAACAACACCAAACCCTTCAAGTATTCTCCTTCAGGATGGTAAATGTTAATCGGATGATCTGCAGGTTGATGCAGCTGATGAATAATTTTCACCACTCGGCCTGAATCAATTGCTGCCGAGCGAATGGTATTGTTGAAGAGCTCTTTGTCGACGGCCTGTGAACAGGAGAAAGTGAAGATAAATCCCCCTGATTTTACCTGCTGAATAGCTTGGAGATTAATTCTCTTGTATGCCTGTACCGCTGCGTGTTTTGCACTTTGATGCTTGGCGAAAGCAGGAGGGTCCAAGACGATGATGTCGTATTCTTCCTCAATATTTTTCAAGTACTCCACAGCATCTGCCTTGATGACTTTGTGGTCGAGCTTCTCGAACTTATTGAGTGCGATGTTTTCTAAAGTTAGATCGAGGGCTTTTTGTGAGCTATCCAAAGAATGGACAGTCTTCGCTCCAGCTTGCAAGGCACTCATAGAGAATCCACCGGTGTAGCAAAAGGTGTTCAGTACTCGCTTGCCGGCACTCATTTCGCCCAACAACTTTCGGTTTTCCCGCTGGTCGATGAAGAATCCTGTCTTCTGACCGAATTCCCAATCTACCTTGTACTTAATTCCATACTCTAAAGCTGTAGTATTTCCGATGAAATCGCCGTGCAACTGAGCATTTTCAGAATCGTTCAAGCCAATCTTCGACATGGTTTCAGCGCTCTTGTCATACACCGAATGGACGACAGAACCCGAGCATTCTAGAATAGCTTGGGCGAAAATCTCCCGCAATAAATACATTCCCATGCTGTGGCATTGAATCACCGCTGTTCCGTTGTAAACATCAACGATTAATCCGGGAAGTCCATCTCCTTCGCCATGAACCAGTCGGAACATGGTCGTGGATTTAGAATTGGTCAATCCAAGGCCAGCTCGCAGATTCCAAGCTTTGGCGATCTTCGATTTCCAGTATTCTTCGTTGGGTTCTACCTGTTCGAATGAAAAAATGCGGAGGGCAATACTGCCATTTCCCAAATGCCCGAGAGCCAAGAAACTTCCATTTCTATCGCAAACTTCAGCGATATCGCCTTCTACAAGTTTGCCGTCTGCCTTATCAATTGCACCAGAAAATACCCAAGGATGTCTTCGTAGGATGCTGCTTTCGCGTTTCGATTTTAGAAATAGTTTTGGGAATTGCATGCCGTATTTTCGGCAAAGGTATGATTTAGTTCAGCTTCCACTTGCCATTTTCTTCGCGGACAATGATTCCTTGGTCTTCCAAGTCCCGCAATTGACTGATCAAACTGTATTCGTCGGTCTTTAAAGTCTGCGCCAATTGCTGCAGGTCTTGGGCTTCTTCTTCCAAGACTTGTAGCACATTTTGCTCATTGTTATTTCCTCTAGCATCTTGAATGCAAACATCGCAGTGACCACATTTAGGGCTATCCATCTCCCCGAAATAAGAAAGCAGAAATTGACTGTGACATTGCTTTTTAACGGCGTACTCCATCATGAATTTAACGCGTGAAAAGGCGATTTCACGGCGATCTTCATAAACTTCTGGGGGGATGCGGAGGAATTTCTCGTCAATCCGATCTTCCAATAATGTAAGTGTCGGGTCGTCGTTGGCAGGGACAAAATCTACCAAGCCATTTTTACTCAATTGCGCTATCTGCGACCTCAGTTCATCCCGATTGATTCGCAAGGATGTGCTCAATCTATATTCATCGATTCGGGTGTACACATCGAAGAGTCCGCCGTAATTTCTCAACAGAATTTTGATGATGGGATCTAACTTGGGATTCCTGATTTGGAAGTCGTAGAGGGCTTCGCGAGAACAATTGAAGAAAATTCGAGATGCTTGGTGGACACCTTCTGAAAGTCGGAGGATGGAGGCGAGCTCAAGAATTTTTAGGGAGTGATAGATGTCGAGGACAGAAATCCCGGTAGATTTAAAAAGTTTAGGGATATCGAGGCCCAATTCCACTTCTTTTCCTGCGCCCAAGGCGATTTGATGCTCGTTGCAACAGGCTCGGTAAACTTGTCGGATGATCTTTTTATCTGGGAATCGCTCTTCGGCTTTATCAATCAAGGCCTCAACTTCTCGCTTGTTGCAAATCAAAAGGGCATGGGCTTGTTCTCCGTCTCGCCCAGCTCTTCCAGCTTCTTGAAAGTAGGATTCAGGCTCCAAAGGGACATCCACATGAGCGACCAGCCTCACATCGGGCTTGTCGATTCCCATTCCAAATGCATTGGTAGCCACGATTATCGGAAAGACTCCCTTGATCCAATCGGATTGTGTTTTGGATTTGAAATCTGCCTTTAGACCTGCGTGGTAGGGAAGAGAGCGAAATCCAAGTTCATTCAAATGCTTTGAGAATTCTACTGTCCGCTTCCGAGTTCCGGCATAGACGACGGTGCTTCCACCGGTAGATTTAATCGCATCAACCAGCTTGCCGAGCTTGTCATCGACCATAGCAACGCTGTAAATGAGGTTTGCACGGCGATAGCTTCCGATAAATCGCTTTCCATCTTTGAATACGAGCTGTGCTTCAATATCATCTCTCACTTTTTCAGTGGCGGATGCTGTTAAAGCCAATACTGGCACGCCGGGAACCAGTTCTCGCAGTTCTGAAATCTTTCGGTAGGATGGTCTGAAATCATGTCCCCACTGTGAAATGCAATGGGCCTCATCAATGGCGATCAGTCCAAGCTTCATTCTTTTAAGTCTCTCCTTAAAGAGGACAGTCCCTAACCTCTCCGGAGATAAATAAAGAAAATCCAATTCAGCTTTGGCAGCCGATTCGAAGATCTGATCTATTTCTCGTGGCTTCAACAGGGAATGAATGGCAGCTGCTCGAACTCCGCGCTCGACTAAATTTTCAACCTGGTCTTTCATCAGGGCGATGAGAGGGGATACTACGAGGGTCAATTTCCCGGTCATCAATCCAGGTACCTGAAAGCAAATGGACTTTCCTCCACCCGTTGGAAGCAGAGCCAGGGTGTCATTACCGCCAAATGCAGAAAGCACAATATCTTCTTGCATGGGGCGAAAACCGTCGTATCCCCAATACTTTTTAAGTATGTCTTTCGCTTCCTTCATTGTGGATGGTGAAGATACTGAAGGCAAGTTACACTGGTGTCATGTAAACGTTTATTCATGGGATTGAGGATAAATTTCCCAGCTAATTCTAGTAATTTGCAGCTCATTAGAAATTGAAACCATGTCGAGAAAAGTTGTTGCTGGAAACTGGAAAATGAATAAAACTTGGGATGAGGCGGAATCCCTATTGAAGGAATTGAATGCTGAATCATCAAATTTCCCGGCTGATGTTCAATGCATCATAGCTGTCCCTGCTCCTTATTTGAAGGCATTGGCAGAAAAGAGAGCAGAAAAAGTCTTCATAGCGGCGCAGAATTGCAGCGAGCATGAATCTGGTGCATTTACTGGCGAGTTCAGCACTTCTATGCTGGTTTCATGTGGAATTACACATTGCATAATTGGACATTCAGAGCGAAGGGCGATGTACCATGAGAGCAATGAAACTGTTGGTTTAAAGGTGCAGGCTTGTTTGGATGCTGGAATAACTCCATTGTTTTGTTGTGGAGAAGTGCTTGAAGAAAGGGAGTCAGGAAACCAGGAGAATATTGTAAAGGCTCAGATGAAGGCGGCCGTCTTGGGATTGAGTGCTGAAGAATTGTCTCGGGTGATCATCGCCTACGAACCAGTTTGGGCAATCGGAACGGGAAAAACAGCTAGCGATGAGCAGGCACAAGAAATGCATGCTTTTATTCGAAGCTTGTTGAGAGAGAGTTTTGGAGTTTTGGCTGATTTAATTCCCATTCTCTACGGCGGAAGTTGTAAGCCATCCAATGCCCAAGGATTATTTGCTCAAGCTGATGTAGATGGCGGATTGATAGGAGGGGCATCCCTCAATAGCAATGATTTTAGCGCAATAATACAGGCAAATGGCTGACACGAAATACATAGAGCTCAATTGCAAAGTGAATCCATTAATTCCAGGGCGAGATATCTTGACCGCACTTTTGGCGGAAGAAGGATTTGAAAGTTTTGTAGAAACAGCAACTGGACTTCAGGCTTTTATTCCAGAGCCCGATTTGAATAGGGAAGAGGTCTCCAAAGTAATTGCTGATTCACCTGAAGGTATTGATTGGGAAGCCGAGTATATCGAGCATCCGATTGTCAATTACAATGCCCAATGGGAATCGAATTTTGAGCAGGTTAAGGTCGGAAAAGACTTGTTAATCCGTGCGCCTTTTCATTCGGAAGATTCATCCTTTGCCCAGCAAATAATTGTTTCGCCAAAAATGGCCTTCGGCACTGGTCACCATGAAACAACCTGGCTGATAGCTAGAGACATGTTGAACTTTGATTTTAGTGCGAAGCGAGTCTTGGATATGGGTTGCGGAACAGGAGTACTGGCCATTCTAGCTGCCAAGCTCGGCTCTACCGATGTTGTTGCAATAGATATCGATCCTTGGTCTACGGAAAACACCGAAGAAAATCTATCCCTCAACTCCACCCAGCATGTAGAAGTGAGATTGGGAGATGCCAGTGCCATTGGAAATGATCGTTTCGACAGTATCCTCGCCAACATCAACAGAAATATTCTGACCAATGACATGGGTGCATATGCTGATGCGTTGAATCCAATGGGTATGATTTGGTTCAGTGGATTTTTCAAACCCGATGCAGAGATTGTTCAAGCCTGTGCCGAGGAGCACGGATTAGAGATTCAAGAGGTTTTCACGAAAGGGGATTGGGCGATGATACGGGCGGTAATGAGGGTGTAGGCTACCGCTACTTTTCATATGTAAAGCCTAAATTCTATTTCCATTTCTACGTTCAATTTCTGATAGTTATAAGCAGAAGCACCCTTCGACAAGCTATTAGATTAGCATTCTGTAAAATCAGGTATTTTTATTAAGATATATCTGAAGAACCAGAGGAGGTAAGGAGAACTATCTCGGCAATTAAGTCAGGACTTATCCCGAGCATTAGTCCTTAAC
>Ga0222689_1000057_pt1 | contig 72271 bp, 59 predicted proteins | sample AntAcemetage1231_FD_179838 | JGI IMG/M metagenome (GOLD analysis project Ga0222689, IMG submission 179838) | Saline water microbial communities from Ace Lake, Antarctica - #1231 | ecosystem: Environmental > Aquatic > Non-marine Saline and Alkaline > Saline | place: Antarctica: Ace Lake...
AGCAATTGGATATAGGAGCTTACTGGTCGAAGAATGCCTTCATGTTAGGCATGTGGTACCGAGGAATTCCAATCAAAACAACTGATGATTTTGATTACTTAGATCACGACGCCATCATATTAATGGCAGGAATTGAAATAGATGATCGCTTCAGAGTTGGATATAGTTATGACTTAACGGTATCAAGACTTGTAAGTCGCACAGGCGGGAGTCATGAGATTGCATTGGTCTATGAATGGCCAAATGAGGAGATGAAGAAGAGGCAGTTGCAGAAGATCATTCCTTGTCCGAAGTTCTGAGAAGGTGGGTGGAATTATTAATTATCAATGCTGAATTATGAATTTCTGTATTTCCTGGATATAGGTTGGTTGTAATTTTTAATCCAAGGATTCAAAAACGCTGAAGAAAAAAGGAGTAATATTCTTTTTTTGAGGAAACCCATTTATAATTAATAATTCAGCATTTATAATTTTCGTTTCCGGGGACTACGTCCAGCCCTTCCCCGCAATTAAGTTCGTGAATCCACAGAAATTAGTCGTGCGGTAGACGTTTGTTTACGTTTAAAGTTCGCTCTAATAAGTCCTCAATGAATGAGTTTCGGGACTCGAATTAAGTGCTATGAAAGTGGAAGTTGTTCGACTAGAATTAGACTGTAGATTTGGATACCAGATGTATCTATTTCTATTTCCCTTCTAGAAATCTTGTCAATTCGGCTGGTTCGGCTCTATTGCGATAATCTGCATCTAAAAAGGCATAGAGGATCTCCCCATTTTCAGCGATGATATATGCAGCCGCCAAAGGAAGTTCATTCGAAGTGTCACCATTGTAGTCATTCATGCCAAAGGATTCGTTATACATGCCTGCCACTTCATCCGTGAGTTTAAATACAATGCCGAATTCCCTTGCAACTGCATTTCCAATATCGCTTAAAACTTCAAACTCTAAGTCGTTTTTTTCTGTGGTGCTCAATGATTTGTCTGGAAGCTCTGGCGTCAATGCAAGCAACTGCGCTCCATTGGATTTGAAATTTGGCAATTCCAATTGCAATTCGTGAAGTGTTAAATTACAATATGGACACCAGCCCCCTCTGTACCATGTTAAAACCACTTTCCCCTTTTTTAAATGCTGGTACAATTCAATGTTTTCTCCAAGTGCATTAGTTAATATGAAGTTTGGGGCAATGTCACCAACGTTCAAGGCTTTCTCCAGAATGCCACTGTCTTCAACAGACTGGATACCTTCTTTGTACACCTGTTTTTTATGATCATCAGCTTTCAATTCAAAGGCTTCTTTTTTAGCATCCAATTGAGACTTTAATGATTGTTTACCGCTTTCTTCAATGTTCATTTTTGAATCTTGATTTTCTGTGTTCACAGATGGTTGATTGCTATTGTCACATGAGGTGAAAACAATTGAAAGTATAAATAGGATATATAAAGTATGTTTCATGATAATTCTTCGGTATTTATATAGATTTAATTGTCATTTAGGAAGCTCATGTTGGGGGTGTGCTTGTTCCTTTCAATGAATTCGGAAAGTACTATATCTGAAAATGGTTGGCAAATTTGAACGACAAGCTGTGATAAGATTTGTGATTTCTTTGCTTTATTCCAGCATGTCAGTAAGGATAAGTGTAGACACCCCATTGCTGCAACATGTTTTATGAAGTCTTGAATAGATTGCAAGCCTTCCCACTATGTTATCACACAAAAATGAGGAATGTAGCAGGAACATGAGTCTGGACCATTGTAATCTCTTCATTCTGAGTGCTCTAAGCAAATACTCGTTGATTTTCTTCTGATAGCGCATCTTGCTATGAAAACAAAGCAGAAAAAGAAGAGAATGAGATGTTTTTTGGGCAGATGAATATTAATTTTAAGTTAGTTAACTATAGCGCTAGCGGTTTGGCTAAGTTTTGACTTAATCCCATTGCTATCCTCAGCTTCTATTTTGTAGTAATATGTCCCACTAGACAACCCATCATGTATAAATGTATTCGTTGCTTCAACAGTAGAATAGGAAATATTACCGATCAAATTGGAATTTACAGAGACATTTGGGCTATTGCTCCAGTATAAATTATATGACACATACAAATTGTTGCTTGCAAAGTTAATTTGATTTTGATCTTGCTCAGGTAGAATATTTAGACTCGGTGGAGTATGAACTGGATAGGAAGTGAAAGCTACTGCTCTAAAGTTGCCTATAGTCCCTATGCCAAAGCTAGAGACAGGGTTGTAAGGTGTTTGATCTCCAGCACTTGCTATGCCTCTGACAATTTTCTCATACATGTTAAAATAGTCATAGGTTGTCTTGTCTATCTCAGAAACCCTAAAATATGTGTGCTCATTCTCATAAATATCTCTTTGCGGATTAAATAGAGACAGACCTTCATTTGCATTCACTACCCGATTGTCATCAATAGCCCAATCAATTCGAGTATTGTGCACCCCGTTCGTATACCATTCAAAAAGATAGCGATTTCTGTCTGCTGATGGATCATTTACAACCCAGTTTTCTGAATATGCATTTACTGTTCCTCCTTTTCCATCATTGTTTATATAGTAGTTTGAAGTAATATCTCTCATGGTCGCAGGAGCATTCATGATAGAGCTCGCAGAATAATTTACTCCACTGATAGTAATGTTTATGGTATAGGTAGAGCCTACTTGTCCCAAGATGTTGCTGCCCTTGTAGGTTCCATTCTGGAAATACACCAATTGCTCGCTTATATTACCATCATTTATTTCAACGATTGCATTTGCCTCATAAACCGGGTTGGGAGAAAACAGGGCATTTATGTCTTGTGAATAGGAAATCTGCACCCATGTGGCACTGTCCTTTTCTATTTTTGCGTCAATCACTGTAATTGTGCCTATATCATTAACATTCAAATCTAATGGCACAAGCTCTTCTTGTAATCCTTTTCTACATGAGTTTATGGTAATAGCAAGGGCAATCAAAATAAATAATTTATTCATGTAATTAGAATTTAAGATTGAATTGAAAGCTTGGAACAAAACCAAAAGTGCTTCTTCCTTGCGCATTAAATACAGAAGAAGAATTTGCATCTCCTTTTCCACCTGTTTGGATAATGTCAATGGTATAAATATTTCTTCGACCATAAATATTATAAAGTGAAATGTCTAAGCTTGGTTGAAGGCTGCGATTAGATTTTTTCATCTTGAATGCCAAGTGTTTAGGCTCAAACTGTATTCCTAAATCCATTCTGTGGTAATCAGGTAATCGGTATTGATTTCTTCCTTCCCAATAAGGAAAAGCAACATCGCCTATGTAGTAAAAACTTTCTGGTAGAGTTACTGGTCGGCCTGTATAATAAACAAAATTTAAGGAAAATGTAAAGTCTTTTAGAAGCTTGACGTTTGACGGATGATAATTAAAAGAAGAATTCAAACTGTGGGTAATATCAAACATGTTATGATAAGCCCTGCCTTGATTAATCTCGTCTATTTGCCACAAGGACTCTCCTAGGTTGTAGCTAATCCGACCTGTAAAATCTCCTTTAGGTTTTTCGATAGATACTTCTATACCATACGATCTTCCTGTTCCTTGCGCTAAGTAGGCCTCTAGGTTGTCAACTAAGTAGTTGTGCAGACCATCTTCAAAGTCAGAAACTCCATTTTGAAACTTATAATAAATCTCAGTTGAAAATTCGAGTTTATTTTCTAAGAAATTACGGAAATATCCAAGAGCAACTTGGTCTGTTAGCATCGGTGTAATATTTTCTGTGGATGGCATCCAAATGTCATACCATGTAATGTCCGATCCGAGTGTCATTAGTCGGAGATATTGAGCATTCCGGTTGTATGAAGCTTTTACTGAATTCTTGGAGTTTATGAGATAAGTTGCTGAGGCTCTTGGTTCGGGATTTACATAGGTGGCCATTACATCTGAATTTCTATTGTATTCGACTTGACTTAGGGCTTCGTTGGTAACCTCATCAAAGACGGTTGTTTGTCCTGGGCCTAAACGATTGTACATAGAAATTCTCAATCCGAAATGTGCAGATATTTTATCTGTAAACTTTCGCTCGTTTTCGGTGTATAAAGCACTTTCAAGTCCTTGCATCGGAGGCATGAATTTGCCTGCGTCATCTTGACTGGTGTCCACCAAGGAACCGTGATTAAAATCTTGGTATTCACTTTGAATGCCAAATCGCCAGCTTGACGAAACTGAAGGGAAGTAAGAGAATTCTTGTTTAAAGCTATACGTTCCTATTCCCGAGAAAAACTGATAGTTCCCACCATCTCCGAAGGTGTTATAACGGCTTGCTATCAGTGATGTATTAGAAAGAAGCTTGTCCTTGAAGGTATGTGTCCATTTTAAATGACCGGCTTGATTGCCCCAATTTGTTAAGCCAGCTTCTGTAATTGCATAATCTTTCCCGTAATATCCTGAAAAAGTTAAGCGATTTTTAGCGTTAAGCTTGTAAATGATTTTAGTGTTAAAATCGTTCCACCTTTCTTCCGGCTGGAAAAATGTAGTTCCGTCAGCTCCGTTTTTTCCTCCTCCTTTACCGTCATACCCTCCGCTTTCACTCGTCATTTGGTCAATCCAATAACCAAACCCCCATCGGGTCCCTCGTCCCGCAATAAATACGGATAGTTTATCTTCGATTAGGGGAGCTTCAAGTGAGAACTTCGAAGTAATAAGGCCGAAGCTTATTTCGCCAGTGTAATTTGTAAAATCACCATCTTTCATTTTCACATCCAAAACCGAAGAGCTTCTCCCTCCGAAACGGGCTGGAACACCTCCTTTGTAAACTGTTATTTCATTCACTGCCGCAGAGTTGAATACAGAATACAACCCTCGCATGTGGGAGGCATAATAAAGGGGCATCTCGTCCATTAGAATTAGATTTTGGTCTAAACCCCCTCCCCTCACAATAAATCCGGCCCTTCCTTCGGCTACGCTATTTATTCCTGGAAGAAGTTGAATTGTTTTCAGTATATCTGTTTCACCCATGATAATTGGAATACGCTTAATCTGCTGAATATTGAGTTTTTCAATACCGATTTCTGTTGAAGTGACATTTTCGTTTGGTCTTTCGGAGCTCACCATTGCCTCAGATAGAATAGATGTCTTTGCTTTTAGTTTAACATTAATATTCTTATTAATAGAAGTAGTAATTAGAGTGTCAGTATATCCAATAAAAGATATATTAACAGATAATGGGGAATTGCCGCTAATTGAGAATCCTCCATCACTATTTGTTGTAACTCCTGTTTGATCCCTGACGTTGATAATGTTAACACCAACAAGAGATTCGTTATTCTCTGAATCATTTATTGTGCCTGATAAAGTGATTTTTAGTTCCGATAAAGATTCCGTTTTCTGGAACAGAATAATCTTATTGCCATTTATTTTGTAATCAATGCTAGTTTGATTATTTATTTCAGAAAGAAGTTCATTTGCATTGAGATTCGTTTTTGGCAATTGGATGATTTGACTTTGATCGAAACCGTTTCCATAGGACAGCACAAATCCTGAAATCTCTAACTGGTTGATGGCTTCATCCATAGTGATTTTAGTCTGCTCAAAATCAATAACGCTCTGTGCCTTAGCATTATCAGGCGTTAGCATCAAAAGTGACAGGCTGAATGATAGTATTCGGTAGAGCATAAATTATTTCTTAAATAGTTCGAAGCCATTTACAGTTGTTCTGTAATCCAGATTGTGAATCAGACAAATTTCATCTAAAACCAATTCAATGGGCACGTTATCAAAGCTTGACGTAAGTTGAAGTGGTGAAAAGTCATTTTTGGCGATTATATCTTGCTGGTAAAAATGCTGAATTTCACTGATGACATTTGTTAGTGATTCATTCTTAAACACCAGTTTTCCTGTCTTCCAGGCAATAGCATTTGGATCAGCCTCAATTTCATTGGCCCAGCCATTTGGATTGAGCACAGCAGCCATATCATGGTGCAATAAAAGCTCATTTAGAACTCCTCCAAATTTCACTGTTCCGTGTTCAACATGAATGGTTGTTTCATTTTCTGCTGTTGAGATATTAAATACGGTGCCAACAACTTCTGTCTTAGAATCGGCTGTAAGCACGAAAAAGGGTTTTGTTGTATCTTCAGCAATCTCAAAGTACCCTTCTCCGAATATTTCCACCGTTCTATTTTCTGTATTAAAATCGTCATCTATTCTGATTTTAGAATTACGATTAAGCCAAACTTTACTTCCGTCTTGAAGTAGGATTTCCTGAATTTCAGCGCTGCTCTCAAATGAAGTAGATGCGATTTGAATTTCCTTAGAATTCGTAATGTAAAATTGAAATAAACCAATCGCAACAAGAATAGCAATAGATGCAGCAACAGATCGCCAGGCCAAAGACATAGATTTTTTTGGGTGAATTTTTTCTTTTACTACATCCCAGTCTTTTTTAAGGTCAAGCTGTATCAGTGATGCTGCTGAGCCACTTTTCATCCAGGTATTTATAACATACTCACATTCAGCTCTGTTTTTCTCAGTTTCTGCGAGCCAATTGTTGAGTTGAATTTTTTCATCTTCAGTAATTGTTCCTTTGAGATCTGAAATAATAAGTAGTAAATAGTGTTCGTCCATGAGATTATAATTGCTAACATTGAAGACATAGCTATCAATACAATGACAGACATGAAATCAAATACACGTATCGTGATTGGGAATATTTTAGATGAAAAATTGTAACAAGAAGAATATCAATAGTTTACTGCGTAATATTTTTAATGCTTTTGAAATCTGAGTTTCTATAGTTCGTTTGGAGAGATTGAGCTGCTCAGCGATTTCATCATTACCCAAATCTTCAAAACGACTCATTTTAAAAATGAGTTTACACCTATCTGGGAGATCATTTATTTCTTGCCATATTCTTGCTTCAGATTCGGCCTCTTCCAAGATATCTTTATGGTCAACGCTGAGCAGTGAATTTTCATTATTATCTTTTATGAAATGAATATTATCAAGTCTTTTTTTGTGGTTAATGGAAGCATTGATCACTGAGCGATTCAGGTATGCCGCAATAGAATGTGTTATTTTTATTTCTTTTCTTTTTTGGTAAAGATTTACAAATACGGACTGAGCGCAATCACGTGAATCATCGATATTTTCAACAATTCTAAAAGAGATACTTACCAGCCTGATATAGTGTTCGTTGAAAATTTCTCGATATGCCGAGTCATTTCCTTTTCGGAGTTGCGCTCTCAGTATGTCTTCATTTATTTCCTTCATGTTATAAATATCGAAATGATATTGAGGATTTGCCTTTAAACGTTAGTCTAAGCTTAAATTAGATCTTTTTGAAGTTGCTTTCTGTAAATATGCTTTCATAGTATTCCTTTATAGAAAATTTCACTTGATAATTGGGCTATGATTTTGATTTTTGCATTTGTATCAAGAAGAAGATACTTCAGAAATACCATGAAGCCATTCCTGGAAAGTAGTCTGTGTGCCCCAAAAAATATTCTAGCTTTAGGGGCGTGTTTTCATCAAGAGTTCAGAGTGTATTTAATAATTCAATTCTTTTTCAATTTGAACTATTGTTCAGTAGCCAAATTCAATATCGGAACTTCGAAAATCCAAAAGATTGGTTTTTGATCAATAGAGGAGATTTGAGCTCCGGCGGGCCTTATCGCTTCTACATTAAGAATCCATTTGTATCTTTAATTGGCTCTGGTATGTCAGAATCATCAATCATTTCAAGTAAATCGATTTCAATTCCTCTAGATATTGAAGTAATAGGAACATCATTATAGGTTCCTTCAAATGGGTTTTCCGAATAATCACCAATCATTTCCATCAAGAAGAAGACCCAAATAATCAATCCGCTTAAGAGGGGGCATACCCAGATCATATAGGGTTGGTCAACATGCAAAACATCTAAAAGTCCAAAAGGAACAAATGCGCAGAAAACGAAGGTGAGCCAAACTGCCACAGAGGCATATTGCCTTGGGAATGGGAAGTTCTTAATTCTCTCCGCTCTACCTTGGTCAGCATAGAAATTAGTAATGATTTGATGGAATTCCATATGTCTGAAATCCTCAAAATACCCTTTGTCTTTTAGTTCTTGAAGCCGTATTGATTGAATTTTAAGAATTTGGGTTGCCATATTCGATTTTCCCTGAGTCTGTTTTTGTTCAGTCTCACTGAGATACCGAGAAATTTCATTGTCTAGTTTGTTGTGGAAATCTTCACAAATCGTTGGAGAGTAAAGTGCTTTGACTCGATTCTCAACATGCTCCCACTCCTTGCTTAGTCGAAGTTGATGCCTAAGTGCTGTCATCCATGCGATATGCCTATAGATCAACTCCTTTTGAACTTCAGATGCTTTGTCGCCCTGAACAAAACTAACAACTGCTGCACCAAAAGTCCTGCTGTTATTGACTATTCCTCCCCATATTTTACGAGCTTCCCAAGTCCTGTCGTAAGAGCTGTTATTTTTAAATCCCAAATAGAATGCAACGGCAATTCCGATTATACCTAGCGGACCCCAAGGAAGTCCAACTTTTATTTCGAGGAAATATGATAGTGCACAAACAGCACCTCCATAGATGGCTCCAAAAATAAATGGCCATTTCGACCAATTGAAGGTCATCCAAAATCCGTATTTCCTTTTGACGTACATAAGCGGTGCTTGTAGGTTGTTTATTGAAAGGCATACTTTGAATGCAAAGTAGCTTTGAAGGGGATGAATTTACAAAGATAAATTATGAAACGAGTATCACAATAACTGGAGAAGAGGTACGATAAGATTAATGGTAAATGCGAATCACGACGAATTAAATAATCAAATTATTTATAGCCTTATTTCTTCCCCGTGAGCTCCTTAAACACCTCTTCCATACTCGCATTTCGCTTGCTCAATGTCAAGACCTCTACTCCTTGATCTACCGCAAATCTGAAAATCTCAGGTCGAATATCAGATCCTGATTGAGCACGTACTTCCAGTTCGTTGGCAGAGAGTACTTTTACCTCTGAAACACCAGGAATGGTCTTGAGGCTTTCAGCAGGAACAGGACGATTAAATTCGACCAAGAGAATTTGTTCCGTGCCCTTACTAAGACTGCTGAGTTGAGATGCTGGCTGATCAGCGACAATTTGACCTTGATTGATAATCATCACTCGATTGCAAATGGCTTCAACTTCTTGCATGATGTGAGTAGAAAGCATCACGGTCTTTTGACGTCCAATATCCTTAATGAGCTCCCGGATTTCAACCAGTTGATTGGGGTCTAAACCACTCGTTGGTTCATCTAAAATAAGCACTTCAGGATCATGAAGTAGGGCTTGAGCCAATCCAACCCGCTGACGATAGCCCTTTGACAAAGCTCCAATCAATTTGTGAGATTCAGGACGGAGTCCGACAGTGTCAATCATTTCCTCCACCCGAACAGCGACACCATTGATTTTGTGAATTCCACCTATAAACTGTAGGTATTCTTTTACATACATATCCAAGTAAAGCGGATTGTGCTCGGGCAGGTATCCCACGCGCTTTCTCACCTCCATGGCATCATTCAAAACATCATAGCCACACACTTTTACCTCTCCATCAGTAGGGGGGAGGAAGCAGCTTATGATCTTCATCATGGTTGATTTTCCGGCTCCGTTTGGACCAAGAAATCCTACTACTTCACCACTTCCTATGCTGAAACTTACATTGTCTAGGGCTTTTTGCTCCCCATAGATTTTGCTGATATTGGATGCTTGAATGGACATAGTTCAAAGATAGCCATGCTAGAGCTTCTCAAACGGTATTTGTCAAAGAAATATTTGCAACAATCGCTGTTGATGATATGATTTTTGATTTGGAGCTCAGTGAATTAATAGGATGAAGACTGTTTTTTCTTGGCTACATTTGTCCAAAGAATAGATGTGAAACGAGGAGTTGTAGTAAAGTCTACTGGGAAGTTTTATCGTGTGCTATCTGAAGATGGCGAGGAGATGGAATGCACTATTCGTGGGAAGTTTCGAACTCAAGGCCTCAGAACTACAAGCCCTGTGTCGGTGGGTGATCATGTGGAAATTGATTTGGAGCAAGGTGGAATTGGGGTGATCACTCGAATTGAAGAACGCAAGAATTACATCATTCGAAAATCTGTTAATCTCAGCAAAGAAGCCCATATCGTTGCGAGCAATATCGATCAGGCCATTTTATTGATAACACTAAAAGCTCCCGATACTTCCTTTGGATTTGCAGATCGATTTTTAGTGACTGCTGAAGCATATGGAATACCAGTTAAAATGGTCTTCAATAAAATGGATTTCTACGATGAAAAGACATTGCTGAAGCTTCAAAAGTGGATTGAAATTTATGAGCCAATTGGCTACCCTTGTTATAAAATTAGCGCTGAAACCGGCGAGGGGGTTGATGCTGTTGTTGAGCTGATGAAAGACAAGGTTACTTTAATTTCTGGTCATTCAGGCGCTGGTAAATCAACTTTGGTCAATCGCATAGAACCTGGCTTGGATTTAAAAACTTCGGAAGTTTCCGAATCCCACAACAAAGGAAAGCATACCACAACTTTCGCGGAGATGTTTCCCCTGAGTATTGGCGGATTTATCATTGATACTCCTGGTATTAAAGGCTTCGGATTGGTAGATATGCAGAAAGAAAAGCTCAGCCATTATTTCCCTGAAATGTTCAAGCTGTTGAGTGAATGTAAGTTTCACAATTGTCAGCATCTTAATGAGCCGGGATGCGCTGTTAAGAAAGCCATGGAGGTCGGTGAAATCGCCGAGAGCCGCTATAAGTCCTATTTATCGCTTCTGTTGGATGAGGAGGCTACTCATTATCGCCAGTGATTATTTCGCGATAAAATAGGGACTCAACAAATCGGCTTTGTTGTATTCTAGGGGCAATCCGTCGCTCACTTTTAAGACATTCTTTCCAACACCCATAAGCAAGGCATGACCTGCGCCAGTGTCCCATTCCATGCATGGGGTAAATCGAGGATAGATATCCGCAGCACCCTCAGCCAATCGACAAAATTTCAATGCACTACCGGCTTGTATGAACTCAATATTTTGGTGGGATGATTTTAAATTCTCGATATAATCGGCAGTCTCCGCGCTGAGGTGGGAGCGACTGGCAACAACTTTATAAGCTTTTCCTGATTTATGATCCGGTAATTTCACTCCATTGATACTCGAGTATCCCTGAAACAACTCATCTTCAGTAAATCGCCTGGATTCACTACCTGAAAATCCGACATAGACTAACTTTTGCTCGGGAACTGCGATCACCCCAAAACTGGGAATCCCTTCTTCGATTAATGCAATGTTTACTGTGTATTCCGGTCGTCCGTGAATGAATTCCTTAGTGCCATCCAAAGGATCAACCAACCAAAATGATTTCCACGATTGTCTTTCAGCAACAGGAATTACTTTGCCCTCTTCACTTAAAATTGGAAATTCAGTTTTCTCGAGTATGTCCCAAATAATGCGGTGGGCATCTCTATCTGCTAAAGTGACTGGACTCTCATCAGCTTTGTACTGCACCGAAATTTTCCGCTTGCTCCAATCTCTCAGTATTTCCGAGGCTTGTAGAGCAGCTTTCACAGCAGCATTGATGTTTTCTATTGAAATCATGCGCGCAATATAGTTCCGAGTATTGGTCATAACAAATAAGCGTATAACTTTGCACCGTCTCGACAGGGGTGCCCATCGATCTTGATTTTCAGATCGAGTAATTACGGGCTGAGATTACACCCTTTGAACCTGCTTGGGTAATGCCAGGAAGGAAGGAGGTTAAATAATAAATCCGGCGGTTGACCCCTTTACGGTCGGCATTATTTAACGTTAAATATCAAATAGTATGTACCGAATTCTTTTGGTATTGACTTTTCTGGCTTTGCTGGGAGATGTGAATGCCCAGAACATCATCAAAGGTAAAATCCTTGATGACCATGATTTACCACTTCCTGGAGCGATCATTCAGGTCAGTGAATCTTTTTTAGTCGCCAGCTCAGATCGGGAAGGGAATTTTCAATTTGATCTGGGTAAAAAAGACGAGATAGAACTCAGCATTAGTTTCATAGGATTTGAGACTCAAAAGCTAATTGTTAAATCTCCTTTCGATGAGCTCGTAGGTGTTCGGATGGAGAGATCTCCCATCCTCACTCAAGAAGCAGTGGTAGAAGCCACTCGGGCTGGAATGAATTCGCCCATTGCTTACAAGGAACTGAGTGCAGAAGATGTCGAAAAGCTAAACAATGGACAGGATCTGCCTTTCTTGCTGAGATTTACACCATCAGTTGTCGTGACTTCAGATGCAGGAGCAGGAATTGGATATACGGGTATGAGGATTCGAGGTAGCGATGCATCTAGAATCAACGTGACTATCAATGGGATTCCACTGAACGATCCAGAATCACAAGCAGTGTATTGGGTGAATGTTCCTGACTTATCCTCTTCCTTGAGTTCGGTTCAGCTCCAACGCGGTGTTGGAACTTCTGTGAACGGAGCTGGGGCATTTGGGGCGAGTATAAATTTATCTACTTCTACCATACAGCCAGAAGCTTTTGGGCAAATCAGCAATACTTACGGTTCATTCAACACTTGGAAAAACAGTGTTGAATTTGGTTCTGGATTATTGAATGATCATTGGGCATTTGAAGGTAGACTCTCACAGATTACGAGTGATGGATATATTGATAGAGCAAGTGCTGATTTGAAGTCTTATTATCTCTCTGGAGCCTATTACAGCAAAAACACAACGATTAAAGCTGTTGCCTTTGCTGGTCAAGAGGAAACTTACCAAAGTTGGTATGGAACTCCACAATCGAGAATCGATAACGACGAAGATGCCATGTTATCTCATGCGATAAACAATGGCTACGATGCCGAACAATTGAATAACCTCATTAATTCAGGGCGAACATTTAATTATTACCTCTATGAAAATGAAGTTGATCACTACAACCAAGACAACTATCAATTGCATGTAAGTCAGCGGATAAATGATGAATTGGATTTTAACATTTCTGGACATTATACTTGGGGAAGAGGCTATTTCGAACAATATAGAAAAGACGATGATCTTGAAGATTACGGGTTGAATCCCATTCAAATTCAATCTGGGTTAATATGGAGTAATGCCTTAGACGCTGATGGAAATCCTTACAATGCCAATTGGGGACAAGAAATAGATATAGAGAATGTAGAGCTGAGTCAAGAAGTTATTTTAGACGGGGGAGGGAATCCTGTACTAGATAGTCAGGGCAACACTTTGCTTTCTGCAAATGCAGCCCTGAGCAAGAGTGATGTAGTCAGAAGGCGTTGGTTAGACAATGAGTTTTACGGGGCAACTTGGTCATTGAACTACCGTAAGAAGCAAGTCTCAGCAACTTTTGGTGGTGCGGTGAATCGCTATGATGGTGACCATTTCGGTGAGTTGATTTGGATGAGGTATGCGGCAAATTCAGAACCGGGAGATTATTTCTACCTCAATAATGGCTTGAAGGACGATGCTTCTGCATTCTTAAGAGCTAATTATCAATTGAAAAATAAAATTGACTTATTCGCAGATCTTCAATTTCGTAAAGTGAAGTATTCAACCACTGGTATAGATATCGATCAACGAAATATCAGCCTTGAAGATGAAATGAATTTCTTCAATCCAAAATTGGGAATCAACTACCAAATCAATCAAGCGAATAGAGCCTACGTCAGCTATAGCATTGCCAATCGCGAGCCAACACGAAACGATTACATAGACTCACCAACTTTAGAAGGCCCTAGTCCTGAGCAAATGCAAGATATTGAATTGGGCTACCAAAGACGATCAGCCAAGTACTATTGGGGAGTGAATTTCTACAACATGAATTACAGTGATCAGCTCGTTCTCACTGGCGAGTTGAATGATGTAGGAACACCAATTCGAAAGAATGTTGCTTCAAGTTATCGACGTGGCGCTGAGTTTGAGTTTGGTTGGAACATTAAAAAAGACATTCAGTTTTATGCAAACCTCACATATAGTCAAAACAAGATTGATGACTACGATGAATTGACCTACAATTACTTATCCTCAGGGGATGTTGAGATTCTTACAGAGAATTTCACTGAAACTGACATTAGTTTTTCACCGGAAATTATAACTTCTGCAATGCTCAGTTGGAAATTCATGAAGAATCCTAAATCTGATATGGAATTGGCTTGGATGACACAGTATGTGGGCGAGCAATACTTAGACAATACTTCCAATTCGGAGAGAGCATTGGACGCCTATTTGGTTAACGATGTTAGGTTGACTTATACCTTCAAGAATGAAAAACTAGATGGCTTGAGTTTCAATTTATTGATTAACAATATTCTAGCAGAGGAATACGCATCGAACGGATATACTTATTCCTATGCTTACGACGGATTTGGTGTTACTGAGAATTTCTACTACCCCCAAGCCACAAGAAATTTCTTGTTGTCGATGACTTTGAAATTCTAATTAGGATTGTGAAGATCGGAGCTCCTTGCTGAAACTAGCGAGAAGTTCCGGTTCTTTTTCGAAAAGCGTTCCGATCACAACCAAATCGGCTCCAGCACGAAAGGCTGCATCTGCTTCACTGACAGAACGAATACCACCCCCCACAATCAAGGGGATGTCGGTGTTTTTTCGCACCGCTTTGATGCTGTCGATTGGAACTGGGAACAATGCCCCGCTGCCGGTGTCCATATACAAGCAATGCATCCCCAATAACTCGCCAGCCATAGCAGTAGCAGCGGCGATTCTCGCTTTGTCACGAGGGATTGGTAAGGTGTTAGAAATGTATGATGCGGTGGTCGGTTTTCCTCCATCTATCAGCATATATCCTGTTGAAATAGCTTCCAGGTTCAGTTCTTTAATTCTAGGGGCCGCGATAACATGCTGGCCAATTAATAAATCGGGATTCCTTCCACTGATGAGGCTCAGGAAAAGCACTGCGTCAACATGCTCGTTCAGCTGTGTTGGACTACCTGGAAAAAGAGTTATTGGCAGAGGGCAGTTGTTTCGCAACCATTTCAATTGATCGTCGAATCCATCTCCAGTAACCAAACTTCCGCCCACAAGAATTAAATCTATTTCATCGCGTTGAATGGAAGCCACCAGAGCAGATCTATAATCTTCTCGGTGCAATTCATCGGGATCAACCAGCACTGCCAGGGCTTTCTTGCCTTCAGCTCTCAGCGATTGTAGATATGATTTTACAGAACTCACGGCGATAAAGGTAGAAGTTATGTTCTATTCACCGAGCCAAAGGCCATTTTCTTGAATGAATTTTTTTGTGGATGGATTCAAAATGAGATGCCCAGAATTCAGGATATGCATTGATTTTGCTAAGTCATCCTCAAAGAAGTCTAAGGCAATTTCAGGGCGAATAATTCTATCAAATTTACCGAACAAGGCATTGAACGGAATGGAAGATTGGGCCAGAATTTCTTGCAAGGCTCGTTGATTAATTTCAAAATCTCGATAAATCAACCAGGTATCGTAAACCAATTTCCGCTGATCGTAATCACGCATGTGGTGCATCACGAATCGGTGTAATCCGTCATTAATAATCCCTGTTGAGTTTAAAACTTTACTAAGGTTAAACAGCGGATTCGGGTTGTTCAGGATGTAGCGATAAATAGATCTTCCAACGGCTGTCTTGCTGGTGAAAGAATAAATTCTATTGTTTTTGAATCCATCAGGCGCTAGAAGCAGAACACCTTTAATATTTCTGGGGATGGATTCGAGGAGATTGAGACATACTTTTCCGCCAAGACTATACCCCAAGAGATAAAATTCTGAAACCTGAAGGAAGTTGATGAATTCCTGAATCACCAAGGCAAACTCTAGTTTTTGTAGTGGTTGATGAGGGATTCGTTGCTCTGGAAATTGACTGTTACCGTGTTGAAACAAGCGAATGCTCACCAAGCGTTGGTGTGGTTTTATCAAGCCATAAAAAGGATTGAAATCATCGATGGACTGTCCAAAACCATGAAATGCTAAAATGGTCTCGGTTCCGCTACCTACAATGCGGTATTCCAATTGCATGCCATTGGTTGTGAATATTGAAACTTCGCTTTCCATTCGAGGATAAAGATCACAGTTTTTTGGAGAATTCAATGTCCTTTTAACACTGGTACTGGGATTTCTTTCCTCTTGTAAACCGTGAATTGGTATTCGATACGAAGCCAATTGCGAGCTCTTTCGTTGAGATTTTTTAATGCGATGTGCATATCTTTTTTTTTGTGCTGATTGAGATGGTGTAATTTTGCAGCCGGAATCAGGGTGAAAACCCTTTGAAGACTTACTCCGCTGCCTAACTCGAATTGGCGGCTAAAAAAAAAATGCCGAGAGACAGAAGCATTCGCTCCGTGTTAATCGTAGGAAGCGGTCCAATCGTGATCGGTCAAGCCTGTGAATTTGACTATTCAGGATCACAAGCAGCCAGGTCATTAAGAGAAGAAGGAATTGAAGTTACACTCATCAATTCCAACCCCGCAACCATAATGACAGACAAAGTAGTAGCAGATAATGTTTATCTGGAACCACTTGAGCCTGAGTCGATTGAAAAAATACTCCAAGCCCATAATATTGATGCCGTACTTCCTACCATGGGAGGGCAAACTGCCTTGAATCTTTGCATCAAATGCGATGAGATGGGATTGTGGGAAGAGTATGGTGTTAAGATGATAGGGGTTGATGTTGGAGCGATAGAAATCACCGAAAACCGCGAACAGTTCAGGTTATTGATGGAGAGAATTGGGATTCCCATGGCTCCCCAGGCTACGGCAAAATCCTTCCTCGAAGGGAAGGAAATTGCTCAGAGATTCGGATATCCAATGTGTATTCGCGCGTCTTTTACCTTAGGAGGTGCAGGTGCGGCTATAGTGCATAATCCGGAAGAATTTGAAACCAATCTGACTCGGGGACTGCATATTTCTCCCATCCACGAAGTGATGATCGACAAGGCATTGCTGGGATGGAAAGAATTTGAATTGGAATTGCTGCGAGATGGAAATGATAACGTCACAATTATCTGCTCTATTGAGAACTTCGATCCAATGGGAATCCATACAGGTGACTCGATTACCGTGGCTCCTGCTATGACACTTTCAGACACTACTTTCCAGCGAATGCGAGATATGGCGATTCACATGATGCGTAGCATTGGTGATTTTGCTGGAGGATGTAACGTCCAGTTCGCCGTTAGTCCTGATGAAAAAGAAGATATAATTGCCATTGAAATCAATCCAAGGGTTAGTCGTTCATCAGCTTTAGCATCTAAGGCTACAGGATATCCTATCGCGAAGATTGCAGCCAAATTGGCCATCGGATATAATTTGGATGAGCTGAAGAACCAGATTACTGGCACGACTTCAGCAATGTTCGAGCCTACCATGGACTATGTTGTTGTAAAGATTCCCCGCTGGAATTTCGATAAATTTCAAGGAGCTGATCGCAGCCTAGGCCTACAAATGAAATCGGTAGGAGAAGCGATGGGAATTGGAAGGTCCTTCCAAGAAGCATTGCAGAAAGCTTGTCAATCCCTTGAGGTAAAACGAAACGGATTGGGTGCAGATGGGAAAGAATTGCGCGACCAACAAAAGATTCTCCATTCATTGGAAAACCCAAGTTGGAACAGGTTATTCCATATTTATGATGCCATAAAACTTGGAATCCCTTTCAAAACCATTCAAGAGAAAACGAAAATTGATTTTTGGTTCCTCAAACAAATCGAAGATTTAATAAAGCTTGAAAATAGAATTGAGAAATTTAATATTGATTCTATTTCCAAAGAGTTGATGTTTGAAGCTAAGCAAAAAGGCTATGCTGATCGTCAAGTTGCTCATCTGTTGAGGTGCTTGGAAAGTGAAGTGTATACCAAGAGAACAGAGATGGGATTGAAGCGGGTATATAAATTGGTAGATACTTGTGCTGCTGAATTCCCCGCTCAGACACCTTATTACTACAGTACTTTTGAAGATGAGAATGAATCAATTCCATCCGATAAAAAGAAGATTGTAGTATTAGGCTCTGGCCCAAATCGTATCGGTCAAGGAATTGAATTTGATTATTGTTGCGTGCATGGAGTTTTAGCTGCTAAAGAATGTGGTTACGAAACCATTATGATCAATTGTAATCCAGAAACTGTTTCAACAGATTTCGATACGGCCGATAAACTCTATTTTGAACCTGTTTTCTGGGAACATATTTACGACATCATCCTACACGAAAATCCAGTTGGAGTAATCGTTCAATTGGGTGGACAAACAGCATTGAAACTCGCTGAGAAATTGAGCCGATATGGTATTCCGATTATCGGGACGAGTTATGAGGCACTGGATTTAGCTGAAGACCGAGGATTGTTCTCTGGAATGTTGAAGGATTGCGGAATTCCCTACCCAGAATTCGGTGTGGTAGAGAGTGCAGAGCAGGCAATCGAACTTTCAAAAAATCTCGGATTCCCATTGTTGGTCCGTCCATCTTATGTGTTAGGAGGACAAAAAATGAAGATTGTCATCAACGAGCAGGACTTGGAAACTCATGTGGTAGACATACTCCATGACATGCCAGACAATCAAATATTGCTGGATCATTTCTTAGATGGAGCTATTGAAGCTGAAGCTGATGCCATCTGTGATGGAGAAGATGTTTACATCATCGGTGTAATGCAACATATCGAACCTGCAGGAATACACTCGGGAGATAGCTATGCTGTTCTTCCTCCTTACAATTTGGGCGATTTAATCATCCAACAAATAGAAGAAATCACTCGAAAAATCGCTGTCGAATTGCGAACTGTTGGATTGATTAATATTCAATTTGCAATAAAAGACGATGTGGTTTATGTCATCGAAGCAAATCCAAGAGCATCTAGAACAGTGCCATTTATAGCCAAAGCCTACGACGAGCCTTATGTGAATTACGCAACAAAGGTGATGTTGGGCGAGAAGAAGGTGAAAGACTTTAAATTCAATCCCAGAAAGATTGGCTATGCTATAAAAATCCCTGTATTCTCCTATGAGAAATTCCCGAATGTCAATAAGGAATTGGGTCCAGAAATGAAGTCTACCGGTGAAGCAATTCGCTTTGTTGATTCCTTAAAAGATCCATTCTTCAGGAAAATATATTCAGAACGTAATCTTTATTTAAGTAAGTAAGAATTCCATTTCATGGGATTCAAAAGGTGTGAGTATGGAGGTAGTTGAATTCGGAATTCCTAAAGTGATTATCGTTATCTTGATTTTAATCGGAGCGAACATCCTTTGGTCTTATTACAAAAGAACGAAAAGAAGAGCTGAAGCCAATGCCCGCAATACTGAGCCCAAGCGAAACAGCTCTGGGAAGAAGAAGCCGAGCGATTCACATCTAGGGGAATATGTAGATTACGAGGAATTGAAAGACGATTGATGAGATGCTCTCGTGCAAGTTCAATTTCCTATCTTACCAACTTAATTCGAAATCACTGACATGAAGGTTAAACTCCTCAAAGCATTACCGCACATTGCGGCTGTAATCTTATTTGCCGCAATTTCAATCGCGTATTTTAGCCCTGTTCTCGATGGTTATACCCTGAAACAAGGTGATATCGAAAATTTTATGGGAATGTCAAAAGAAGTCCGTGACTTCCGTGACATGACTGGCGAGGAAGCGCTTTGGACCAATGCCGCTTTTGGTGGAATGCCCGCTTATCAGATTTCGGTGATCCATACTTCCAACCTATTAAAACATGTCGATCGCCTGTATTCGCTCTATCTCCCTCGCCCAATAGATTTAATGTTCATCGCCATGTTGGGATTTTACATTTTACTTTTGTGCATGAGGGTGAATCCCTGGTTGGCGATTCCCGGTGCGATTGCTTTTGGATTGGGCACCGTACACGTGCTCTACATGGGGGCAGGGCACGTTAGCAAGGTGAAAGCTATTGCGTACATGGCTCCGGTTTTAGGGGGGATGTTATTGACCCTGAGAGGGAAATTAATTGCGGGTGCTGCAGTGACAGCCTTGTTCGTGGGACTTCAATTGAGCGCGAATCACCTCCAAATGACCTATTATTTATTGTTCCTATTGCTCTTTGTTGGAGTAGCAGAAGCAATCCGATTGATCAAAGAAGGACAATTGAATTACCTGCTAAAAAGCGCTGGGGTGCTTGCCATCGCTGCATTGCTAGGTGTTATGCCGAGCATGAGTAATCTGCTGACGACCTATGAATATTCAAAATATACCACACGTGGAGAATCTGAGTTAACCATCACACCAAATGGCGATCCTCGGAACGATCAAGTTGGATTAGATAAGAACTATATTTTAGATTATAGCTTGGCTAGAGGTGAGTTTTGGAGCATGTGGATTCCAGATGTAAAAGGAGGTGCTTCAGGATATATCGGCAACGATAGAAAGTTATTGGGTGTGGTAGATAAGGAGTTTCAAGAACCAATTTCTCAACAGAATCGGTACTGGGGTGAACAGCGATTTGCAGGAGGCTCGTTTTATTTTGGAGCCGGAGTTGTACTGTTATTCCTCCTGTCATTGGTCTTCCTAAAAGAGACAGCATTAAAGATTGCCGGTGGATTGTTGGTCGCGCTCTGTGTATTGTTGAGTTGGAAAGTACCGAACGGAATTGGCAATTTCTTCTTAGACAGCTTTCCGATGTACGCTCAATTTCGAGACACCAAAATGATATTGGTATTGGCCATGATCATTATGCCGTTTTTTGGATTTCTTTTTCTAGATCGTTTGATTGCTGAAAAGGAGATTTCATTAAAGAAATTACTCATTTCATCTGGGGCTATTTTGGCTGTCTTGCTCTTGATTCTAACAACTCCCACTTCATTTTTCGACTTCATGAGTTCAGCAGAGAATGAGCAATTTGGGGAGATTTTAAGCCAAGATGGAATCGATAGCCAGCAAGAAAGTTATATCTATGGAATCATAGATGGGCTGCAAGAAGTAAGACAGGAAATCTTCAAGGCAGATGCGATCCGAAGTTTCATAATCACTCTCGTTGCTATCCTGTTGGTTCTACTTTTAGCCTTAAAGAAAATCGATCGAAGAGTACTCATTCCAGCACTTGGACTGTTAATGTTGATAGATCTTTGGGGAGTGAACAGAAGATATTTGGATGCTGAAAATGTGAAGCGAAATCCACGTTGGCAAGAGAAATGGGAATATTTGCACCCCTTCTCACCGAGTAGTGCTGATATGAATATCCTCAACATCGAGCAAATGTCAAACCCCGAAGTTGCTGACAGAATAGCTCAAGCAGAAGATGCGGTAGAGGCACCTAGCGACAGAAAGAATCAAAAATATAAGGAGAGATTGGTGAACGAAGCGGCCTTCTCCACTTTGGGATTTGCAACAAACTTCAGAGTATTGAATTTGGGCAATCCATTCAATGAAGCGCAAACCTCGTATTGGCACAAGTCCATTGGCGGTTATCACGGAGCCAAACTCAAGCGCTTCCAGGAAGTCGTAGAATTCTATGTGCAAAAAGAATTGGCTGGATTTGGTGAAAACGCTCAAAATACAGGTGTTATGCAGGCATTTTCTGAAATGAAAGTGCTGAATATGCTCAACTTGAAATACCTCATTTACAATCCAGAGCAAAGTCCTTTGGCGAATCCATTCAACAACGGAAATGCCTGGTTTGCCAAAGAAATTAAATGGGTGAAAGATGCCGATGAGGAAATGTTGAGCTTAGGAAAGAGTGATTTGGCGAGAACTGCTATAATCGATGAGAGATTCAAAGAGCAGATTGCTGAAGTTGCTATGGTTGACAGTTCAGCTCAAATTGAAATGACAGCTTATGCTCCAAATGAATTGAAATACAAGGCGAACTCTTCCACAGGTGGATTGGCAGTTTTTTCTGAAATCCACTATCCAAAAGGTTGGCAAGCAAGGATTGACGGCGCAGACGTAGAACATATTCGTGTGAATTATTTGTTGAGAGGATTAAAAATTCCTGCTGGAGAACACGAAGTAAGTTTCCATTTCATGCCAGCCAGCTTCCAAATGGGTTCCATGATTTCTTTGATTGGCTCATTGTTGGTGATCTTACTTGGCATGGGAGCACTGTTGCAAGAGCTTCGCAAAAAAGCGACTGAAAAAGCTTGATGATGGGAGTTGTACTGAGCTTAATTTATCTATTCCTTTTTCTATGGATAATAAAGCGAAGTAAGTTTCTTCAAGCGGATGGAATTCCCCTGAATTTCCACTACTTGGTCATGGTATTGAAGGTGGGAGGGGGATTCGCGGTATGGGCGATTTACACCTATTACTACACCGACAGATCGACCAGTGATACATTCAAGTATTTCGATGATGCTATGGTAGTATTCAGCGCCCTACCCGAGAACCCTTCGCATTATTTTCGATTGATTTTTGGGATAGGCATGGATAGACAAGAGCTCCAAGTCTATTTCGATCAATTTGTTTCCTGGCATTCCTCCTACAGCTATGGAATCATCAATGACAATCCAACGGTAATTCGGGCCAATGCAATAGTCGCACTATTTTCACAAGGGTATTACGCCGTTCATATCGTTTTCATGTCCTTCATTTCCTATGTTGGATCGATTCTCATTTTCCGTTTTCTAAGCGATTTGAAATCAATTTTTCGTCCATTTTTATTCTTATCCTGTTTCCTTTTGCCTACTGTTTTATTGTGGTCAAATGGAGTGATGAAGGAGCCTTTACTCATCTTCGGCCTGGGTCTATTGTTATTCAGCCTTCAACAGCTTTGTTCTCGAAAATGGAAATTCATCGTCTTATTTGTCCTTGCTTCTTGGTTGATGTTGTGCATTAAGCCCTATGTTTTTTTATGCACACTTCCGGGGATGCTGATATACGTCTTGATTTCAATTTCAGGAACCAAACGATGGGCAGTAAAATTTACGGCACTTCACGCCTTACTGTTTCTAATTGCCGTCAAAGCAGATTGGTTCTATAAACCTGGAAATTTAATTTACATCTTAACTAAAAAGAGAGAAGACTTCTACAATGTGGCTCGTGATCAAGAGGCAGGGAGCACAATATCACTACCTGAAATTGGTCGCTGGTGGGAGTGGATTCTACACTGGCCAGAGGCTCTGTGGATTGCCTATTTCCGGCCACATCTTTTCGAAGTTCGAGGATTGTTTTATCTGCCCGGATCAATCGAGAATGCCTTCTTTTTGATTCTCATTGTACTTTATTTTATAAGATTTAGAAAGCAGGAATTAATCATGACTCCAAGTTGGTTTTTTTCCTTAAGTTTCGTCCTGAGTATGGGGATTATTATTGGTTCAACAGTCCCAGTTTTAGGCGCTATTGTGAGATATAAAATGCCAGCATTAATCTTTCTTTGTGCTCTTTGCTTGCCAGCTTTGAATGGAGTGATAGACAAATTCAATCTAAGAAATAAGAAGTTTCTTCAGCGGTAGGAATTCGACAAGTATCTGATTTGCCAAACCAGCGGTATCGGTTTCGACCTATCCAATCATAAACACCATTTCTTATAAATTTTGGGAAGATTAGAAACACGGCGCAGATACTCCAAAGTCCACCTAGATCTACCAAAATCCACAACGCTGCATCACTTCGGTATTTTAAAATTCCCTTTCTGGAATAGATTACGCTATTAAAAGGCTCCTGCGGTTTCTCCGGTAAAACCGAATTGGCTGTTCTCCCTTGCAGTGCAGCAAATTTGAATTTGTAGACTTTCTTTCGCTTCAGAATAAAGTTGACACTGGAATTGCACAAGCCGCAAACACCATCAAAAAAGATGATTCTCATTTCGTTTGCCTCTTTCATTTTAACAATCCTTTTACCTTGAACAATTTCGACTCGGAAAAGTTAATGTAATTTAGAGCTCTAATTTAAAAACAATGCCTCCAGCGATTTGCTGCCCGTTCGAAAGTAAATCATCCTTTACCTTAACCATGACTTTAGAGTTGTTTCATAGTGTGAAAGAGTTAAGCGATGAGGTTCTTAACCGATTGCGTGAAAGTCAGGAGACTCATTTAGATCCAGCTTATTTATGGTCATTAGAGGCGGCGAGCATTCGAGGATTCAACCAATACATCGCTGTTTTTAAGAAAGGTCAAAGCGTTTGTGGATTCAGTGTTTTTCAAGTGGTTGATATGGAGAGTGATGAACCTTCAGGCTACTTGAGCATTATTCCTGCATGGAAATTGCTTTTCCCAAAGACAAACCACAGTGGCGATTCAATTCGCGCAAGAGTGTTAGTAGGAGGTGATGTTTTCGGAACAGGGGTGAATCTTTTTCGATTTGATGATGGAATTACTGAATCTGAAATTTGGAATTCGATCAACGAAGCTGCCCAGGCAATTTGTCAACTGGAAGAGGAAAGCATGGATTTCTGGTTGATTAAGGATTTCAAAACAAATGAAGATCCTGTTCCTCCTTCTGCTAAAAAAATCAATCTTACACCAGTTTCTTCTGAGCCACTAATGATTCTGGATTTGAATCCAGCATGGAAGTCTTTCGATGACTATCTGGCCGCCATGAAAACTAAATACCGGACTAAGGCGAAAGCAGCATTTAAAAGATCGGCAGACTTGAGGATGGAAGAATGGAATGCTGAAAAGACAAAGCTCCATTCTGACAAATTGATCGGATTGTACCATCAATTGTGGAAGACAGCAAGTTTTAGACCGGGCGAGATTAACGCGAAGGTTATTGAAAACTGGGTGGAGTTTATGCCCGAAAAATGTAAGTTACTCGTCTACTATCTAGAAGATGAAATTCTTGCTTTCCAACTCGGATTTGTAGAAGGGAAGGTTTTAGATGCGATTCTTGTAGGCTTTAACATTGAACTCAATCGAAATTACTCGCTGCTTGAAACCATGTTATTGCAATTTGTGCAATGTGGTATTGATGCAGGGGTGGAAGAAATTAGATATGGACGTACAGCCGGCGAATTAAAAAGTGGTGTCGGGGCGAAAGCCTATCCCGCTTATGGATTGGTGCGCCACGGGAAATCAAGCCTAAATAGAATTGTTAAATGGGTTGGTCCGAAATTAAAACCAACAGTTTTCCCTATTCGCGAGCCTTTTAAATAAACTGCTCAATTCGAAAGTGGCCAGTTGTCAGCGACAATAAATCCTCGGTCAACTTCTAGAAGTACATGTTCACGGACTTCAACTCGAGCAAGAAGTATTGCCCGTTTTTCGTTTTTAAAGTGAGTATTAATAAACTCCAACAGCACTGCGCCTGTGAATACTTCTCTGCCTGCCGAGTTATGAATTGTGCTTAGCCAACTGTCTTTTTGAAGCTCAATCCACAATCCACTCTCTCCCGGAAAAATATGTGCTTCACTTAATTTACTGAACCATCCTGAGCAGTAATTTGTATTGCATAATGTTGGACTTTTATGTTGAAAGAGATGACTGAAATGATGAAAGAAATATCCTTTAATCATTAAGCTTGGGTCCGGTTTGGGGATGCTCAGATCCAACATGATGTCAGTACCTTGGGAGGTGTTGAACATGTTGAGTTGCTTTTTCAATTTGTCCATTTTCAAACCAAGATTGTCGTTTCCATTTGGACCAATCCAGCTATCCCATTTCGAAGAATTTAAAGAGCTTAAATAGAATTTGCAGGCTACTTCGATGTGAAAAACTTCGTTCGAAGCTATTTCCCGCACTACAAGGTCAATTTCACCAAGGGTCCTTCCATTCTCAACAATACTGTGATTACTAATAACCAATTCGAAATAAGGTGATTGATCAAACCAGAAAATAACTAGCCGCTCAAATCGCTTTCCCAAGAGCATTTTGTCAGGCATAAATGAAAGCAATGCCTCTGGATTTTTATCCAAATCTAAAAGCCAATCGGAATGAAGACGGAGCTGTTCTGCATACCAATCTCCACTGAGACAATGGCTAGGATTGCCTGGAACCTTAGATTGCATCAGGGGCTCAGAACCTATGATCCACGCTAATTCTGCAACAAGCGGATGCGAGTATTGATGATGTTCTGTATGATTTGGCCGATCATCCATTTGAACCTTTATCTTTGCCGAAAGATAATGAGATGCGCGTAATAGCTGAAATTCCCCATCCCCAATTAAAAATCACCATCTTCAACTGGAATGAGAAGTACGTGATAAAGATTGAAATTGGGCAATTTGAACAGTCTTATAAAATTGGCACCTTAGATATCGAAGGCTTGGAAGGTGTGAAAGCACTTCTAACTGAAGAGTTTTTAGAAAGCGCAATGCAGCGTTTTCTCAGTATGCGTGAAGATTTTCACAAAACATTTACATCAAATACCTAAAGAATGATTGCAAAAGTATCATTGGCATTGAACATTATTTTGGCAGCTGCCGTTATTTATCTCTTTTCAGCGATAGGAAACAAGAGTCATGAGCCAAAACAAGATTCAAGTGATAAAATTGTCAGCGAAAAGTCACAAGAACCATCAGATTCGTTAGATTTTAATTCAGCTGGAGCTCCGAAAATTGCTTATGTCTTGGGAGATTCAATCAACGAGAAATACCAATATCTCCTTGACAAGCAAGATGATTTAATCCAGCGCAACAGAAAGAGCGATGCTAAGGTCAGAAGAGAAATGGAATCGGCTCAGGAACGTTACATGGTGTTGATGCAAAAGGCACAGCAGGGTGGATTTTCTAGTGAGGCTGAGGCAATGGCTGCTGAAACAGAATTGCAACAAATGCAAATTAGAATAGAAGAATTGCAGCAAGAAGAATCTGAGTCTTTAGCAAGAAGCGAACGAGCTCTTCAATTGGAGTTTTTTGAAAGAGTCCAGAAATTTTTGAGCACGTATTCAGAAGAGAATGATATCGATATGGTCATGAACATTCAAATGGGAGGTTCTGTGCTATATGGCAAAAATAGTTTTGACGTTACTTCTGATGTGATTAAAAAAATGAATCAGGAGTACGCCGCTGAAATAGCAGCTAAATCAGTGAAATAATGAATATCGCAGAGCAAAAGAAGAACGAGAATATCGCAGAATATATTCTCTATGTGTGGCAAATGGAAGATTTAATCCGTGCAACTCATTTTGAAAAGGGATTGATAGAGCAATTTGTACATGAATTTGCTGAAGACCCAGTTCAAATTGAAGAAGAACAGGAATGGTTCATGGGATTGGCGAAAAAAATGAAGTTAGAAGGGGTTGAGCGAAGAGGGCATATCAGTGATGTTCTTGAAATCACCCACGAGCTTTCTTTGTTGCACCATACTTTGATAAATATTTTAAAAGACAGCAGCTATCTCAGCGTATACAAAGACGCTAAAGGGTACATCGGTGAGTACCTGCAAAAGGCTGGAGGCTCAACAACCAATGATGTGGAGACTTGCTTAACCGCTTTATACGGGTTGTTAGTCTTGAGATTAAAGAAAGCTGAGATTTCAGAAGAAACGGAGGAGGCTATGAAGTACTTTAGTCTCTTGATGGCTAAGTTAGCCCTGGAGTATAGGAAAATGAAAAAAGGAGAAATGAACTTAAAGTTCAACTAAATAAAAAAGGGCCTTTCGGGCCCTTTTTTTATTAACTCAGCAATCGCTGTCTGAGTAAAAATTCGAATTGTTGATTTTGCTTTTTCAGGGCGTCAATCAAATGGTCTTTTTCAAACTTACTTTTTATCTGCTCATAGGCATCTACCAGCAATGTTCTTATTTCTTCAGTGTTGAATGGCTTAGTGATTACCCGATAGATTCTGCCCTTATTCACGGCTTCTACAACTGAAATTAATTCAGCGTATGCAGTAATTAAAATACGCTGTACTTCAGGGAAATCAGTAGCGACAGTCTCTAAAAACTCAAGCCCAGACATGGATGGCATATTCTGGTCAACGACAACAATATCAATTCCTCCGTCAGCCAGCATATTGTATGCTTCTATAGGAGAATCTGCAGTTAAAATGGTGAATTGCTTTCTGAAGTTCGCTGTGAACGAATCCAAATTGGAAGCATCATCATCAAGATACAGTACGGTCGGTTTAACTTCAATATTTTTCATGGTCGCGATAAATTCTATACCCACTTGTACGTGAACTTTAACTTGCTGGTTACAGAATAAGTCGAATTTTTATTGAGCTCCATCATATTTATTATTAATCAGGTCGAAAAATCCGTTTCCATTCTACCTGAAACTCGCTTGAATTGACCCTTTGATGTGAATAACTTCGGGCTATTCAGAAATTAAAGGTGGTCAGTTTATGTACTTTGCATAATCTAGGATTATACCAAGACTTGACATGTTAAACGTTGTGGAGGAGAGAATAGTTCGACCTGTTTTCTTTGATTTAAGTGATTCTCAAGATCTTGAGGCATTGGCTAAATTGAAGGGAGAAGGGCGAGTATGGCGTGAATCAGACCAAATTCGAACTCAGATTGCCGAATTGATTAAGCTCAGGAATCCTTCGATTAAACGAGATACGGCAGGCCTTGAAGCAGAAGTAGATACTCATTTGGGCGATCAAAAACCTGAAGAATATGGTGTTTGGGTTTGGTATCCTTGGAGTGGAGAACTCGTTCATTTACTTCCGGAAAAAGAATTCATAGAGGTACGAACTAACCGGAATAGAAATAAAATCAATACCGAAGAGCAAGAAAAGCTCGCTGAATTTAGTATTGGAGTAATTGGACTTTCCGTTGGTCAATCAGTGTGCTTAACCCTTGCCATGCAACGTGGGTTTGGTGAATTGAGGATTGCAGATTTTGATTCTCTTGAATTGAGCAACTTGAATCGGATCAGATCAGGAGTTAGTGAGCTGGGACTTTCGAAAGTGGCAATCACAGCGCGGGAAATCGCCGAAATTGACCCTTTTCTTCGCGTAAAATGCTTTTGGGATGGAGTCAATGAAGATAACCTCCACGAGTTTTTAATCGGAGAGTCGAAACTTGATCTTTTGATTGATGAGTGCGATGACTTGAAGATTAAAGTGATGACAAGAATTCAAGCTAGAAAGCTGAAAATTCCTGTTGTCATGGAAACAAGCGACAGAGGAATGCTTGATATAGAGCGATTTGATCAGGAAACTGACTTGAAATTGTTTCATGGCAGGGTAGGAAGTGATGAGGAAATTCGTCAACTCTTAAACACAAATCCAATTGCCTTGGCCACCTCTATCATGAACTTGAGTGCAGTGTCAAGGCGAGGATTAGAATCATTTCAGGAAATGGGTAAAACCCTTTCTGCTTGGCCTCAGTTGGCTGAAGACGTGATTCTAGGTGGAGCAACGGCCTCGAAAGTGGCGCGCAGTATTTGCTTGAATGAACCAATAAAAAGTGGACGATATTATATTGATGTGAATGAAATCATTTCCTCATCATAAGAAAGAAAAGTTGGAGGATGTAAGTCCACAACCGAAACAGCTCAGAATATGGGCTTTTCGTGCTGTCGAAAATCCCGAAGCCTGCAATCGATTTTTAGAAGGACATAAAGCCGTACTTCTAAATCATGGGGTGAAAAATGTCGTTTCGGCACTGCCAGATTGGATGGAAGATGATCATGTCTGGGTGGTTTTGGTTGAATCTCCCGATGGCTCCAAGGCATACGGAGGAGCAAGAATTCACAAGTCAACAGGAACTAATAGATTGCCAATTCAAGATGCTGTCGGTTACCTCGATCCTAAAATTGACGAGTTCATCTCCGAACACGCAGAAGAAGGAATAGGTGAGATATGCGGACTGTGGAATTCAGTAGAGGTAGCCGGAATGGGAGTTGGTAGCGTGTACTTGATTCGAGCAGGATTATCATTGGCGCTTCAATTGAATATCATGGGAATGTTCGCCCTTTGCTCTCCCTATACCTACAAAATGGCAGCTAGTTTTGGATTTTTTCCTCTGACTCAAATTGGCAAGGGAGGGAAATTCCCGTATCCTACGGAAAAGCTTGTCGCTACTGTAACTTTTCAAGAAGATACAGAACACATGGAAGGCGCCAGCAGCGAAGAAAAAGGCATCATTCAAGATCTTAGAAATAATCCTTTACAACAAAATATTGAAACCGCACGTAATGGTCTTAACGTAGAAGTGAACTATCAACTTAAAATTTGACCATGCGAATTTCCATCGTTGCAATCTTTTCAGTGCTCTATTTTGCATCTGTTAGTTTGCACGCTCAATTGCAGTCATTTCGATTTGTGAATGACAGTGAAGTCCAGTTGGTAGACCATCCGGTGTATCACTACATTGGCCCGGAATCGCCAACTGAAACTGATCTTCTCAATGAAGATAATTATGAAAGACTTCCAGCAAAAGTCCCAAACCTTGGCGTAGTTGATCATTCTGTATTCATCCGGGTAAGTATTGAAAATCTATCTCGAAACACCGCTTTAGCTCTTAAAGTCGATAATCCTGTGCTCGACAGAATGAGCTTGTATGAAATTGTGCCGGCTGGACTGATCCGAATTGCAGAAGATGGTGAAGAGTTTGAATATTCGATTAAGAATCGTCACCTCCCTGAATTTATGTTCAAACTGGAAATGCCGATCGGAAAAGCACGAGATTTTCTTTTTGAAGTATCCTCCGGTGAGCAACTCAATATCCCCATTCAAATCGGCACCCCTGAATTATTGATTGATCGACAGCTCAATAAGAATATATTCTTCAGCATCTACCTCGGGATTGTATTTGTAATGCTTATTTACAACCTGTTCATTTTTATTTCTGTAAAGGATAAAACCTACTTGTTCTATGTCCTCAATGTTGCTATGGTCGGGATGGCGCAGCTCGTGCTGAACGGTTACGGTAATAAATTTATGTGGATGGAATGGCAGTGGTTGAGACTGCACGACACCTATATTTTTGGTGCTCTCAGTGGAATTACAACCGTTGTTTTTGCCCAGTCATTTTTGAAAATTCGCTCTTACGCCAAGAAACTCAATGTAATTTTAAATATCTATTTGGTGCTTTACCTGGTGAGTTTGGTATTTACAATGTGTAATAAACTCACCTGGAGTTTTCAAATTATCAATTTTAATGCCGCCGCTTCAATCTTATTGCTGGTGGCGGGTATTATTGGATTGAGAAAAGGACTGAGGCCAGCAAGATTCTACCTGATCGCCTGGACGATATTCTTGATCGGTGTTACGTTTTTTGTAATGAAAGATTTCGGTCTACTGCCGTACAATGCTTTCACGCTTTATTCACTTGCGGCGGGCTCTGCACTTGAAATGATTCTGATTTCTATAGCTCTGGCAGATAGAATCAACACCCTTAAAAAGGAGAAAGAAGACTCCCAACTAAAAGCGCTCGAAATCTTAAAGCAAAACCAGAAGATCGTGAAAGGTCAGAATGTTATGCTAGAAGGTAAGGTGGAGGAGAGAACTAGAGAATTGAAGCGATCTAACCTTGAGCTGAAAGATGCACTCCAAAACCTAAAAGAAACGCAAACACAATTGGTAGAAGCTGAAAAAATGGCTTCCCTTGGTCAACTTACTGCTGGCATAGCTCATGAGCTGAACAATCCAATAAACTTTGTCTCATCCAATGTCACTCCGCTCAGACGCGATATTGCTGACATCATTGAATTGGTTGAATTGTACGGTCAGGCGCTGAATGACGGCACTTTCGAGGAACGAAAAGACGAATTGCATAAACGCAAAGATGAAATTGAACTTCCTTTCTTGAAAGATGAAATAGAGAAACTCTTGAACGGAATTTCAATCGGTGCATCTCGGACAACTGAAATTGTGAAGGGACTAAGAATGTTCTCTCGATTGGACGAACAAGATTTAAAGAAAGCTAGTATCTCCGATTGCATTGATTCGTCATTGGTCATTCTTAGATCTGAAATCAAACACAAAGCAACTGTTTTGAAGGATTTCAAACCTGTCGATCAGATTGATTGTTATCCAGGGAAATTAAATCAAGTCTTTGTAAACCTTCTTAGTAATTCCGTGCAGGCTATCACAAAAGCAGGATTGTCAGCCGAACAAGGAACTATTCTGGTGAAGGTAGATCAAGATTCCAACTTTATCTATGTTTCAATCAAGGATAATGGGGAAGGAATGGACGAGAAAACTCGGACTAGAATATTTGAACCTTTCTTTACCACCAAGGGTGTTGGAGAAGGTACAGGCCTGGGCATGTCTATTGTTCTTGGGATCATAAACGACCACCGCGGAAAAATAGAAGTTCAAAGTAGTCCTTCGGTAGGAACGGAAATTATAATAACTTTACCACGGAACCTCCGTTGATTACCACCTTACATGCAGGACCGTAAAACTTCTATTCTCTATATCGATGACGAAGAGAATAATTTAACTTCGTTTAAAGCTTCCTTTCGCAGGGACTTTGATATTCACATTACCAGCAAAGCCGATGAGGCTGTTAAGCTGTTGAATGAGAACGATATTCATTTGATCGTAGCAGATCAGAAGATGCCTGACATCAGTGGTGTTGAGTTCTTAGAATTGGTGAAGTCTGAATTCCCTGATCCCATTAGAATACTTCTTACTGGATATGCTGATATCGAAGCTGTAATTGACGCTATTAACCGCGGCCAAGTGTACAGGTATATCACCAAACCTTGGGACGAGAATGAGTTGAGAATGGTGTTTTCAAATGCCAGAGAATACTACGACACGAAATTCGAACTCAGCGGTAAAAACAAACAACTAAGGACTGCATATAAAGACTTAGAACGATTTGTATATTCCGCATCACACGATCTCAGAGCGCCTTTGGCCAGCATTAGAAGTATTGTAGATCTTGCTAGAACTGAAAATGATCCTTCAAAAAGTTTTGAGTATTTAGAAATGGTTGAAACCAACGTGCTTCAGCTGGATTACTTCACCCAAAACCTGATCAACTTCTACCACAACTTAAACGAAGAGGTAGTCATTCAAAATATTACAACCTCAGAGTGGTTCGAAGATGTATTGAATAAAGCGAAGGCATTTTCAAAGAATACTCAATTTGAATTGAAGCAAGATGAGATGCTGCCTCAATTAAAAAGTGATCCTAAAAGATTAGGCATTGCTATAAATAATCTTTTAGTTAATGCTTTTCAACACGGAGCAAAAGATAATCCCCAGCTTTCAATTAAATTTAGCACTATTGAAAACAATGACAGCATAGATTTAGTTATTGAAGACAATGGACCTGGAATTAGCCCGAAGAAGATGACGGAAATTCAAGAAATGATGAAAGGGATGCACGAAAAGCATGCTGGATTTGGACTTGGCTTGTTCATCGTCGAAGAAGTGATGAAAAAGTTAGGTGGAAAGACAAGTATTGAATCTTCACCTGGAAATGGCTGTAAAGTGATTTTAACACTCGCGAAAAACAATGGCTGAACCTGAACTCAATATCATACTTATCGATGATAACGATATTGATATAGTGGTGAACTCAAAACTCTTGAGACTGGCTAGAATTACAGATAATATCACAACATTTTCTCAATGTGATGATGCATTGGTTTATTTTCAAGACAATGAACTGGAATTAATTGCCAAAAGGAACGTCATACTCCTAGATATTCAAATGCCGAACATGGATGGATTCGAATGTGTAGAGCACATGAGTAGTTTTCCAGAGGCATTGAAACAATCCCTAACCATTTTCATGCTCTCTTCCAGCATCGATAGAAACGACATCCGCCGAGCAGAAGAGCACGAATACATCAAGAAAATTCTAGAAAAGCCCCTTGATGTTTATCAACTCAAGAGACTCTTAGAATCTTAATTATTTCTCTTTGAAATAGCGGAAATCTTGGCCCTTCTTGATGGTCAAAATTGATTCGTAAATCAATCGAATAACATTCTCAACATCATCTTTATGCACCGATTCAACAGTGGTGTGCATATAGCGCAAGGGTAGTGAAATCAATGCACTCGCTACACCCATATTGCTGTAGGCAAAAGCATCAGTATCAGTTCCGGTAGATCGTGAAGATGCAGAACGTTGGAATGGAATTTTCTTTTTCTCAGCGGTAGATATTATGTGCTTCAACAAATTCATCTGAACAGCCGGGCCGTATGTCAACACTGGACCTTTACCTCCGAAAATATCTCCTTGCTCAATTTTGTTCAGCATAGGAGTCTGAGTGTCATGACAAACATCAGTGACAATAGCAACATCTGGTTTGATTCGAGCTGCAATCATTTCTGCGCCGCGCAATCCAATCTCCTCCTGAACACTGTTTGTGATGTACAGCCCGAATGGTAATTTCTTGCCGTTCTCCTTTAACATTCTAGCAACCTGGGCAATCATAAATCCACCTACGCGATTGTCTAAAGCTCTTCCGACATAATACCTGTCGTTCAAGACCATAAATTCATCCTCATAAGTGACAACGCAGCCTACGTGGATACCCATTTCCAGCACTTCATCTTTGGTGTTAGCACCGCAATCCAAGAATATATTTTTCACAGTTGGAGCTTCTTCCTTGCCCGCCGTTCTAGTGTGAATTGCTGGCCATCCGAAAACTGCTTTTACGTATCCTTTTTCTGTGTGGATGTTGACGCGTTTTGAAGGAGCGATTTGGTGGTCAGAACCGCCATTTCTTCTCAAATAAATGAAACCTTCACTAGTGATATAATGCACATACCAGCTGATTTCATCCGCATGGGCTTCAATCACCACTTTATAATCCGACTTGGGATTGATCACAGCACAAACACTACCGTAAGTGTCAACAATAAATTCATCCGCATACGGACGGATGTAATCCATCCACATTTGCTGTCCCTTGTCCTCAAAACTAGTAGGAGAAGCATTGTTCAAGTATTTCTCTAGAAACTTAAGTGCAGATTGATCTATTATTTTCTTGGATTTTGTCGCCATGAGATGAATTTTGACGCAAGTTACAAACTGCAATCTGAGAAACGAGTATAATCCATCAGCTTTAACTTATTTTTGATTTGTGGAAAAGAGACAAATTTTAAAATTGATTGAAACGGGAGATGGATCCAGCTCGTTGGAACTTGAAGGAACGGACGAAACTTATCATTCCCGCCATGGCGCTGTGACTGAGTCGAATCACGTTTTCATTCGACATGGAATAGATTCGATTTCTTCGAAAGCTCAGATTTCCGTTTTCGAAATGGGATTTGGAACAGGATTGAATGCGCTCTTAGCTCAAGAATGGGCTGAAGAAAACAATGTTCCTGTTTCTATGACTAGTATTGAAGCATTTCCTTTAGAAGCTGAGATTTGGAAGAAATTGAATTATGTTGATTTGAATGAGGCCAATTCAAAGATCTGGAAATCAATTCATGAATCCCCTTGGGCAGAACGGACTAGAATTTCTAAGAATTTCGAATTGCTGAAAATGCATGCTAAGCTTGAAGATTGGGCGCCAGAAATCAAAACTTTTGATATTGTTTTTTACGATGCTTTTGGTCCAAAAACGCAAGCTGAATTGTGGGAGCTTTCAGCACTACAAAAAATGCATGATTCCCTTAAAACAAAAGGAGTTTTCGTGACCTATTGTGCCCAGGGACAATTCAAGAGAAACTTGGCCCAACTTGGGTTTAAAATCGAATCTCTACCCGGACCTCCGGGAAAACGAGAAATGACAAGAGCCATTAAACAATGATCGAGCGATTCAATGTTCGTGTTTACTTTATTCTTCAGCATCCTGAGGAGAATAAAATTCTAGTCAGTGATGAAATTATTCGAGGCTCTTTTTACACGAAATTACCCGGCGGCGGACTGGAATTTGGTGAAGGTCCGGAAGACGCTGCTCGACGAGAAGCAATGGAAGAACTTGGTCAAGAAATAGAAATTATTCGTCACCTTCATACCACTCCGTTTTTTCAGCAATCGGCATTCAAAAATACCGACCAAGTCATTGCTATTCACTATTTGGTAAAACTTGTTCAAGCTCCAAAGTTCAAGATTTCAGAAAAGAAATATAATTTCAGCCAATTGGAGAAAAACGAAGAGTCGTTTCGTTGGGCTGAGAAAAGCGAAGAGTTAATTACTGAATTTTCGTTTAAGACAGATAGGGAGGCAGTCAAATACTTCTTAGCCTCAAGAAATCTCTCCTAATCTCCGCATTACCATCTTATCTACTTTGTTGTACAGCTGTATTGGGGTCAAAGTCCTCCAGCCGATGTCATTCAATTTTCCTCCCATCACGAAATAGGAATCTACATCTGCCGCTTCAAAATCATCTAGAACATGTTCCCTGAAATTGAGCAGAGAAATCCATCCTCCCATATCCTCAACATCATCAAACCACTCTTCGTAATAGAGCTCGTCTGAACTGTGGAAATTCAATACATTTTCCCCAATTAATATAAATTTAGAAATACCTTCTTGCATCATGATTTCGATGATATCTCTTTTCAAAGTCATGATATCGTTGTTGATGCAATCGTTCCACTCGCCCATGATCTCAATAATGGCAAATCCATCTTGATAGTCGGCAAATAGAATTTTAATAAAGAGGGTAGGGGAACCAATATTGTCCCATTGCGGGTGAATGTAATGGTCGTAAATAGCTTCCGAATAATAGATTTCGCTGTATTCTCTATTGTAAAATGGAGAATAAGGATCTTCACTCGCGACATAATAATTGCGCCAATTGTAGTATGGTTCTATTTCGTGCACTTAACGTTGACTTTCTATAGCTTTTCTTACACTTCCATGCTTTAACAGCAATTCTTTGGCAATTGTTTTCTCAATCTCCAGTTCTTCCATGATCATTAAAGTACCGCGTTCAACAAGTTTGGCATTGCTCAATTGCATGTCGACCATTTTATTTCCCTTCACTTTTCCCAAACGTATCATTGCAGCTGTCGAAATCATATTGAGCACTAATTTTTGTGCTGTTCCTGCTTTCAATCGGGTGCTTCCTGTCACAACTTCAGGACCTACTACGACTTCGATGGGAAATTCGCAAGCCTCGGCAACCGGACTGTTTTCATTGCAGGTAATACAAGCAGTGCCTAACCCATGTTGACGGGCAGATTCCAATCCTCCGATTACATAGGGAGTCGTTCCAGAAGCCGCAATTCCGATAACGAAATCATTGGAATTGATTTTATGCTGCTCAAGATCTTTCCAAGCTTGCTGATTGTCATCTTCCGCAAATTCTACCGCTTTGCGAATGGCAGTGTCGCCACCAGCAATGATTCCTATGACCATGCCGTGCTCTACACCAAATGTCGGCGGGCATTCTGAGGCATCTACAATTCCAAGTCTTCCACTGGTGCCAGCACCAATATAAAACAAGCGACCGCCTTTTTTGAATCTGGAAACCACCTCCTCAACCACCAATTCAATAGCAGGAAGGACTTTCGATATCGCAATCGGCACTTGAGCATCTTCACGATTCATGGCCTCAAGAATAGAATTGATCTCCATCTTTTCTAAATCCTGATAGTGGGATGCCTTTTCAGTATGTTTTTCTTCTTTTTTCAATACTGCAAAAATAGGAAATCCCATGTTCGAACCTCAGTTGAAATTAGATTCTTTACGGCACGAATCTTGTTAATTCTGAATTCGAAACAAGACATTAATTTTTGTTACTTTACCTTAGATTCAATAAAACCGAATACATGCGTCTGCTAATCATACTTGCCCTTGCCTTAATTAGTGTTCAATCATCCGCTTCAGCCGTTGAAGTGATGCGACCTGACACCACAGATCCTGGAATTTTCAAACAGGGATCCATCCCCGCAAAAATGTTAGCTGCAAGACATGAATTCTTGGAGAACAACATTCGTGGGGCTTTAACTATCTACCGCGAAGTGCTTCAAATCGAACCGGCTAATGCTTCAGCATTGTACAGAACTGCTGAATGCCACTACCAATTGAAGAAGTATGATTTGGCCTATGAGTATTTGAATGATGCTTTGGCTTTGGATGATAATGTAAGCAAAGAGAAAGATTTTTTCCGGGGACAAATTTATCACCGACTTTCAGATCTTGAAAAGGCAATAGCTTCTTTTGAGACTTATTTGGCAACCGATCCCGGCAAGCGCACCCTTGAGTTTGAGCTTTGCACTGAATACATTGAGCAATGCAAATACGCCCAAGAAATGATGGCAATTCCAGCCAATGTTAAGATTAAAAATCTTGGGAGATCAATCAATACCCGTTATGACGATTACACCCCAAGTGTCACTGCAGATGGACAATTGCTCGTTTTTACATCACGAAGATCTGATACCAAAGGCGGTGAGATTGATGAAGGAAATGATTACAAATTTTTTGAGGATGTGTACTACTCAAAATGGATTAGTGATGAGGAGGATTGGAGTCAGGCAGAAGGGCTTAAAGGAGAGGTTAATACTCCTGGCTACGATGCCGTGTTGAGTATTTCTCCTTCGGGTGATGAGCTTTTCATCTACAAGAATAACATCAGTAGCGCAGGCGATATTTTTACTTCGAGCTACAACAAGGCTGGCGATGATTGGAGACTTCCTGAGAAAATGGATAAGCCAATCAACACTTCTTATTTCGAAGCTTCCGTGAGTATTACTGCAGATGGATCGACTTTGTATTTTATTTCTGAACGCCCGGGTGGATTGGGACAAGGAGATATTTATGTGAGCAAGAAAAAAGGCGGAGAATGGGGCAAGCCTGAAAACTTGGGCAAGGATATCAATACTGAACTCGATGAGAAATTTGTGTTTATCCATCCGAATGGAAAGACCTTATTCCTAGCATCAAATGGTCACCAAACCATGGGCAGTTACGACATTTTTAAATCTGAATTTATTAATGGGAGATGGTCAGTTCCAGCGAACTTGGGCTACCCAATCAATACGGTAAATGAAGAGTCAACTTTTTCATTGACCAGCGATAACAAAACACTATTTATCGCCGCTGAATATGAGGATACCTACGGAGAAAGAGACATCTACAAAATTGACGTTTCGGAATACAAACTTCTATCAGAGGGTTATGACAGAAATAATTTTGGAGTCCTAATTTGTAGCATTACCATTGATGGTAGTCCAGGTAAAAATGCAACAGTTGTCGTATATGATCCTCAGACCGACAGAATTGTAACCCAAGAGGATACAGACCGAGCTGGTCAGGTGAAAATGAATCTTCAGGCAGGAAAGAAGTACATGGTTTCAGTGGAAACGAAGTCGGGCAAGAAAGAAGAACTCATTGAGCTGTCTTCTCGTGAAGGTGAACCGATGGTAGTGAAATTGGATTTTGTTTTCTAGTTTCATGTGTCCTTGAATTCTTCCGAAAAAAAAAATTAGAACTGCAAAGTAGTGGTCAGGCTGTTTTGCCTGACCTTTCTTCATTTCAATCGTTAAATTCTCACTCTTCGACCAAGAGGTAGACACAGGGAATCACAAGTAGATTTAGAATTGTTGCAGAGAACAATCCCCCTAGAATAACAATAGCCATAGGACTTTGAATTTCATTGCCGGCTTCGCTTCCTTTAAGTGCTAATGGAATGAGCGCAAGTCCTGTTGTGAATGCTGTCATTAAAATCGGGTTCAATCTATTTAAAGCACCTTGTTTAAGTAATTCTACGCCATGAAGTCCTTCTTTCTTTAAATCTTCATACCGAGAAACCAAGAGAATTCCGTTTCGAGTTGCAATTCCAAAAAGGCTTATAAATCCGATGGTGGCTGCTATACTCACTATTCCAGAAGTGAAATGGACGATGAGTATACCACCAATTAATGCCAAAGGCAGATTGATCAGAACTATGAAAGCAAGTTTTAAATTTTTAAACTCAAAATACAGCAATAGGAAGATGACAAGAATTGCCAGAAGTGCTGAAATCAGCAGTAATCTTGAGGCTTTTTCTTCACTTTCAAATTGCCCTCCATATTCAACTCGATAGCCTTCTGGGAGTTCAATTTCATTTTCGATGATGCCTTTGATTTCATTTACAACACTTCTCAAATCGCGACCTTGAACGTTTGCTGCAACCACAATCTTGCGTTGAACATTCTCTCGACTAATTGTGTTCGGGCTACTTACAGATTGCACATCTGCTAACTGAGTTAATGCTATCTCACCGCCGTAGGGCAAGCTAATCAAAGCCGATTCTATTGCTTCTATGCTATTTCTTGACGATTTATCGAATCTAACTACTAAGTCAAAATACTGTTGTCCCTCATAGATTTCACCTGCATTTTCACCTGCGAAAGCGAGATCAATTTGCTCCATTAAATCTGCGACAGTCATACCATAAGCAGCTAATAGTTGTCTTTTTGGAGATATTCTTATTTGCGGAATTTCGACTTGTTGTTCAACAGCTACATCTGCGATTCCGTCAATATCCTTAATTTTTGTTTCAACACCCTTCCCCAATTCAAATAGTCGTTGCAAGTCAGAACCAAATATTTTCACAGCGATATTGGCTCTTGTTCCAGAAAGCATATGATCAATTCGGTGAGCGATAGGCTGCCCAAGAGTTATATTAACCCCAGGAACTACACTGAGTTTAGCTCTTACTTCTTCAAAAAAGGCATCTTTACGCTTACCGTTCAAAGTAAAAGGGACATCAATTTCAGCTGCATTTACGCCTTGTGCATGTTCGTCTAGTTCTGCCCTTCCTGTTCGTCTTGTAGCGACTTCTACTTCAGGTAACTCCAACAAAATCCGCTCAACCATTTGCCCTGTATTGTTGCTTTCTTCCAACGACATGCTTGGAAGACCAACAACACTTATTACTAGTGAGCCTTCATTGAATTCTGGTAAGAAACTCCTGCCCAAATTAGAAAAGAGAAATAGACTCACGAGAAATGCTATGACCGTTAAGCCAATAACAGTTTTGGGAAATCTCAGTGTTTTGAGGAGCATGGAAGAATAAACTTTTTCTAACGATCGCTCAACCAAAGTTCCGTTGGCTTGCTTGGTCAAAGTTTTTTCGCTTTTGAGGAGGTATGAACATAAAATTGGTGTCACAGTGACGGCAACTACTAGTGAAGTCAATACCGATGTGATAAAAGCAATACCTAAGGGTTGTAATAACTTCCCTTCCATTCCACTCAAGAAAAACAATGGAATGAATGAAACAATAATAATAAGTGTAGCAATTATAATCGAACTTCTAATTTCAATCGATGCTTCACGTACTACTGTCAAAACCGTTTTGCGCTCGGCTTTTGGTTTTTTAATGTTTTCCCGCAATCGCTTGAAGACATTTTCGACATCAATAATTGCATCATCAACAAGGGCGCCAATTGCAATTGCCATACCCCCTAAACTCATAGTGTTAATGGTGAACCCGAGCGATTTCAATACAATTATAGATACCAATAATGAAATCGGAATAGCGATCAATGAAATGATGGTTGTTCTCCAATTCATCAAGAAAATGAAGAGTATCAAAACCACAAAAAAGGCTCCTTCCCACAAGGTCTTATTTAAATTATTAATTGATGCCTCAATAAAGTCCGCTTGCCTAAAAATGTGATTTTGAATTTCGACACTTTCTGGCAATGTTTTTCTCAAATCAAGAATGGCCTGATCCAGCAAGGCAGTGAGCTCCAATGTGTTTACATCCGGTTGTTTTGAAATCGTTAAGATTACCGCAGGTGAGGCATTCATAGATCCGTCACCAATTTTATCAGCAGCTCCAATTTGAACTTTTGCTACGTCCTTTATTTTAACTGTTTGTCCATTAATTTGCTTTATTACGGCTTCCTGCAGATGATCTACAGAATGAGCCCTTCCGCTCCCATTTATTATGTATTGATTGCCATATTCATTGATGAATCCTCCAGAAGAATTCATGTTGGCTTCCTTCACTTTTTTATGCAATTCCTGGATACTTACTTGGTAATACTTGAGTTTTTCTGGGTTAGCAAAGACTTGGTATTGTTTAAAATCACCACCAATTACTATAACATTGGCTATACCGCCTATCGATTTTATTCTTGGTCGTATTGTCCAGTCTGCAAGGGTTCTGAGCTCCATAGGAGATAGGCTGTCTGAAGTAATTCCAAGCAGCATGATCTCCCCCATAATAGAGGAGATCGGCGCCAATGTGGGCGTTCCTACGCCAGAAGGTAAGTTTTCAACGACCATCGGAATACGTTCACCCACAATCTGTCTTGCCCGGTATATGTCTGTTTCCCATTCAAATTCAATCCATACAATTGAAATTCCGGCAGCTGAAGATGATCGAATTCGACGAACATTTGGGGAGCCATTCATCGCGGTTTCCAATTGATATGTAACCAATTTCTCAACCTCTTCTGATTCCATTCCATGGGCTTCAGTTAAGATAGTTACTGTTGGCGCAGATAAGTCTGGAAAGACATCCACATTCATGTTATTCGCAATGTAAAGTCCTGTTAAACTTAAAATTACTGCTCCGAACAGCACGAGTAATCGATTGTTCAGGGAAAGTGTTAATATTTTATTTAGCATTTCGAATGGAATTAATGTGAGTGACCGTGAGCCGGAACTTGTCCTGACATCGAAGCCATCTTTACTTGATAGGCGCCTTTACTGACTACTACTTCGCCTAATTCTAAGCCTCTTATTACTGCGACTTTATTGCCATTTCTAGCGCCGATAGTTATAGCCCTTCTCTCAAAACTTTCTCCTGATATTTGTACTATTACTGAGTAGTTTCCAAAATCCTCTAACAGTGCTGAGCTTGGAATAACCATAGATTCCATACCGTTTCCAAAGGCTAACTGCACTTCGCAAAAGCTACCTTCAGGCACTGCAACCGCTTCATTAGTCTCAGCAAAAACAGATAGCATTGGTTGGGTGCTTTTCACAGATTTGCCAACCGAAAGGATACTTCCTCCAGTTTGATTTAAACTAGTCCAAACACCTGGTTTTGATTGATACCAGACATCTTTTAATTCTTGTATTTGGAAGAAGTTTTCTGAACTTACATGAGATTCAAGAACACTGGATTTTGCTGTAATTATTGCTAGTAGTGGTGCCCCTTGATCGACAAACTGACCATTTTCTATTGAAATGGATTCTATATATCCATCAAATGGAGCAGTAATCTGTTTTCCTCCATTTGAATATCCGGCAGTCAAAGCTTCATAATTCGTTTTTGCAACTTCAAACTTTCGCTGAACTTCTTCAAACTCAGCATTGGCAATAATTTTCGACTCGAACAGCTGCTTCTTTCTTTTAAATTCGGCATTAGCTTGATCATACACTGCTTTGGCAGTTGCCACCTCAGTGCTTAGGTTGTTTTCGCTCAATCCCTGACTATTGATAGTGAGAAGCGTTTGACCTTTTTTAACTTTACTCCCTACTGTCAAATGAGATGTTGGGATTGACACAGAACCGCTTCCTGTTGCTACTAAAGATTTAAATCCGGATGCAGATGTTTTCCATCTCCCTGAGGTCGGAATTATTGAATAAATAGTTTCTTTTGAAACGGCATCTGTATGAAACTCCATTTTCCAAGCCTGCTCTTTTAAAAATGTAATGGCACCGCCTTTTTCCTCAATAGTATCGGCCGCAATTGCCTCTGACTCTGTTTTATATACTTGAACATCTTGAATCACAATTCGATCAGTAAGTGTTGGAGTTTCAATTTCAAAGACCAATTGAAATAGACCTGACTCTTGAGGTTGTAAAGTGGGTTTGAAAATTCCTTCAGAGGCTGGGGATTCTACTTTATTGCGAAGCCCTTTATCACCTTTAATCAAACTGACTGTTAACGTACCTTCTCTGACAGGTTCATGCTTGTCCAATACAGTGAAATGCGCAGCGAAACGGCTTGTCTTGCCTACGATTAGCACTGGAAACTCCACAAAGAGCTCCGTTTTATTTGTCCAAACGGTATAGTCAACTGTAGGTGTTTCTGAACTGTCGATAACATGGCTTCCATCCGAATTGTGGGCATGACCATGTTCTTCGGAGCTTTGGCAAGAAGCTAATGTCACTACTATTATTAGGAATAAATATTTCATAATATTCTATTAAAAATTAGTGATCTTGGTGTGTGTTACCATCAGAATGTGAATGGTGGGTAGACTCATTTATAGCTGAAGTGTCGGCAGCAAGAGTGAATTCTTCCTGTGTTGAATGCTCATGATTTTCTCCAGCGCCGTGCTCATGAACATGTTCTTCAATATCATGTGTGTGCTCATGATTGTTGGATTGGTTACCAGCACAAGAGCTGAATAGGACAAGGCTTGATGAGAAAATGATATTTGAAATTTTCATAGTGTCTTTCTTAAGGTTTATAATTGATGTTTGAGCAACTCTGCCTTCAGGAGCTGGTACTGTTTCTCCATATCAAGCATCACCCGATAAGCTTGCTGATAGAACTGAATTTCAATAAAGTATTCCATGAATGAGATTTCTCCAAGTTGATAGGCTTCAAGCAAAAGGGTATCACTATTCAACCCATCTAGAACTTGCTTGTATTCCTCATGCCTCTCCCGGAGTAATAGGTATTCAGCATATTGCTTTTCAAAAGTCATTTTAGACTCAAATGAGAGAGCGTTTGAATAAGATTGTTGAAATTGAAATTTTGCCTCAGCTGCTTTTATTTTAGTTTTGTTTCCGAATAAGGGAATGGTAATTCCACCATAAAAACCAGAATAGTACTCTCCTGAAAATCCTTGCTGATTGAAACCTGCGGCTAGATTTGGAAGTGATTTATTCTTGTTTACCTTGATTTCATGTAAAGCGATTGCTTCTTTTTGTTGTAGGGATATTAACGAAGGATCACGACCTAGTTTTTCTTGCCAAAGACTTTCAATACTTGATAGTTTAGAAGTGTCATTCACCTCTTTTGATGACAGCTCGATGGCAATACCCCCATTGAAGTTTTTAAGTTCAATCAATAAGCCTTTTTGTTGTAGCTCTATTTTTTGAAAGTTGAATTGTTCTTGAAGCCAAGCGACTTTAGCTTTATTGAACGTTAAAATATCTATTTGTTCTTTTTCAAATAGTATTGTGACATGGTCTAATACCTGCTTCGCTTGAGCAACACGTTCCTGTTCAATGGTTAGAGTTTTGTTTAGAATGATTAGTTCCAAGCATGACTTTTTTGCGGCGAGTAGAACTTCCTGTCTTTTGGATTCGAATGCCATTTCTAAATCCTTTTGTTGCTCAATAATCAAGTTTTTCCTTGCTACATATACGGAGGGGAATTCAAATGATTGTGCAATTTCAAACTCAGTATAGTCACTAGAACTATGATCGCCAAAGGGCAAGTAGTAAGCGCCAAAATCTGGATTGTTTAACTTATTACTAGCTATCAATTCAAGCTTTTTACTCTCAATAAGTGATGAAAAAGCTTTGATTTCAATGTTGTTTAGTTCGACGTTTTCAAGCGTGATCGCAATCTCATTGTATTGAGAAAAGATCGACAACGAGAAGAGGCATGCGCTGAAAGCGAACATACATTCTTTTAACATGTAAAGTAATTTTAGAATGAATCAAAAACGGAATCAGGATATGAAATATCTGATTTGTAGAATGGCCAAGGCCAATCCAATTTGATTAAACGAATTGAGGAGGTGCCCTTAGTGAAGAGCTTAGTAGAAACTGATTTTCAAGTTTAATACCTTTGAACTGTTCAGGTATTTCTTGTTTCTGGGGAGTTTGAAATGATTCCTTATGAACGAAGATTGCAATAGAAAAAAGCAATTGTTTTACATTATGCTTTTTCTCAAAATTACGGCCTACTTCAATTGTACGGGCTTCATTGAAACATGAATGTGTGTGATGACCAAAATCACAATCGAATGGAAACTGAAAACCATCCTGATCCAAAGGAGATTTTTCATTCGAATGGTGGTGATGACTAAAGTTATCGTGGTGATGATCTCCGAATGAAGAGGAATCCGAATGTGAGTGATGAACATGCGGAATTATAGCATGTACAAGTGGCATGCTAAAAAGCACGAGCAGGAGAATCGAATATAATCTACCTTTCATCACTAAGTCAAATGTACAGATAAATCCCTAAGAGTCATCAAGAAGTGTAAGTATAATAATTGCGTCGACACTGTGTTACCCATATGAAATACAAAGGTGTAATCTACTTATACGCTTATAAAAGCACATGTCAGAACTGTCTTAACTTTTATTTCTCAATTTACTTTTTCAACTTCGCCTGAAGTGTATTCCAACACTTCACTTCAAAATCTGCTTCACGGGAATTTTCCGTTTGAATCACCTTTATTATTTTGGGTTCGAAAGGAAGGATGTCGAAGAAATTATCACTCAATTTCCCAGCACCATTCCATTCGATCCAACAGTCTTTAATCAGGGTTTCAGATATCAATGTTAGCTCATAGCCATACTCTGTTCGCTCAGCAAAAACGGCCGGTTCGACCGGTACCAATACAAGCTCTTTCGGAGCAGTGAAAAAACGATGGTCCTTGAATTTTCCATAGACAGCATCCTCAAATTCTACAGCCAAACATGTTTTCGTTGAATCCTGTTTTTCTGTGATACGCTTTGAAATGGAAGCCAAGTGAGTGACTGATTCAGCATTGATTTCTGTGTCAAGTTCCTCCGTCCACAAAACATCTCCGCCGAAATTAATTAAACTCAATTTTAATTTCCCCTCTAACACATGTAAACTGTCGTTAATAGCATAAATTGAAATGCTGTCTCCTACTTCAACGGTAGATATTTTTACATTCGAATAAGATCGTTTCACAGCGTATTGAAGCGGTTTCCATCTTCCTTCAACGTCAATACTACTCCAACTTGCAGCTGGCCAGCAATCGTTCAATTGCCAATACAATGTGCCCATACAATAAGGACGTGCTCTGCGGTGAGCTTCAATTCCAAGTTGAATTCCATGTGCTTGCGTTGCTTGACTCAAGAAAATATAATCATCGAAATCAGTAGGAAGATCATACCAGCGACCCATATATTCTGTAATCAATGCGGTGCCACGAGGGTGTTTTTGATGCTGTAGTACAGATGCAGAATTCAAATTCAATTCACTTTCAGGAATATATTTTTTCCAAGTGTTCAAAGCAGGCATGGACTGAAATCCGAATTCGCTCATAAACCTTGGGACTTTAGTCGTGTAGTTTTCAAAAGGTTCAGCATCGTGCCAAACACCCCAATAATGAGCATCGCCATTGGACTGATGAAGAGGATCGCCTCTGCCTAAAAGTGGAGAAGATTCCCAATAGTCTATACTCGTGTTTTCAGATACAACCTGAGGCAACACCGTTTTAAAAATTTGTCGGTATGCCTGTTCTAATTTCGCAAGTTGATCTGTACTTAGTCCATCTTTCCATCCCCATCTTGCCCATCCTTCAGAAATTTCATTATTGCCACACCAAAGCGCCAAACAAGCATGTCCTGACAGTCGACTCACTTGTTCCTCAGCTTCTTTCTTGACATTTTCAATAAATTCTCGATTGCCGGGATACATCGCACAAGCAAACATGAAATCTTGCCAGACTAAGATTCCAGATTGATCACAGCGGTCGTAAAATTCATTCTCTTCATAGATTCCTCCACCCCAAACACGCAACATATTCATGCCGGAATTTCTGACATCGTCAATCAGGTTTTTGTAATCTCCGCTGCTGACTTCTGCTTGAAATGGACTTTGAGGAATGTAGTTTGCCCCTTTACTAAAAATGTCTTTTCCATTCAATCGAAATGTGAAAGCACGTCCAAGGTCATCCACCTCAGAAATTAATTCAATAGTTCTCAGTCCAACTTTAACTTTCTTCTTCGAGGCCTTGGTTTCTGAGCCAACAAAAAGCTGAATATCGACTGAATACAAATAGGGCTGACCGAGATCATGTGTCCACCAAATTTTCGGAAAGGAAAGCTTGAAGTTGATGCGGTATTCATCTTGTCCCGGTTTCAAGCTCAATTCTTGTATCGTCCAAACTTCCTGACCGCTGCTAATTTGAATTTCTGCCCTTTCTTTTTTCTTTGATTTAATTTTAACAATAGCCTCAACTTCAGCTTGAGAATTACTGATAGATTTTGTCTCAAACCGAATCGACTCAAAAAAAGCATCCTCAAAGGCAATGATTTTCGGTTGTTTGAGTAATCCAACGCCTGCCAGTTTTGGTCCCCAATCCCAGCCAAAATGAAAAGGAGGTTTGCGCAGAAATACGCGTTTGTCTCCCGGCGGAGTGAAGCCATAATCGTCAGCTCGTTGATTGGTTGTCTTTTCAGGAGAGCTAAATTTCACATCAAAAATATTCCCCTTGGACTTCAGTTTTCCTTTGATATTTACCTCCCAAGTTCTGTAGTAATTATCTACATGAAGCAGGAATTCATCATTCAAATAGATGTCAGCCTCACCGTCAATTCCAGGAAATTGTACAAGCAAGTTTGAGGCAGAAAGGGTTTCTTCATCAATATCAAAAGGGAAGGATTGGTATTCCCAATCGATGGTGCTCACCCATTGAACACTGTCCTCATTTATTCCATGAAAAGGATGCGGAATTTTTTTAGCCGAAACGAGATCTAGAAATACATTTCCCGGAACTTTCGCCGGGTACCAAGTATTCGATGCCGGATCTTTAAATTTCCAGTTTAAGCCCGGAATTTCTTTTTGGGCTATGCTCAGTGTTGTCCATAGTAAACACCAAGCTGAAAAAATCAACTTCAACATAGGGTGGTGCATTGCACAAAGATGGTTAATCTTGCGTTGAACAAAGAGAAATGAAAGCTTCCGATTTCAACAAACTATCAAAAGCGAAAAAGTTAAGTCTCCTCAAGTCTGAAGGAGAGTACTTGGTGGCTAGAATTTACGAGGGATTTAATGTTTCGCTCTTCGCTTGTTCAGGCTTGTACGTTGAGGTTTGGCAGCGCTTTGGATTGAATTATATCGAATTTATTGATGTGTTAAACACCCACAGCCAGCTCGGTCCTTACCTTGATAAATTGAAGATTGATCCAGATTTATTGGATTCTTAGCTGTTCCAGATCTCCCAAGCTTTTTCGGCTTGTAGGACCAGCATGTTATAGCCATTGCTCACTTTTGCTCCCTGAGCAAGCCCTTTTTGCATGAAAAGTGTTTCAGCAGGATTGTAAACTAAGTCGAACAATAAATTTCGTTCAGATAAATACTCGTATGGAATGTCAGGACAGCTATCAATATTCGGGGAAGTCCCCAGTGGAGTAGTGTTTATAATGAGTGGGAAATGGTACAAAGCTTCCTTATTCAATTGCTCATAGGAGACTTGTTGATCATTCTCAGGATTACGAGACACTTGCAACCAGCTTATTCCAAGATCATTTAATGCAGCTACTACGCTTTTCGATGCCCCGCCAGTGCCTAAAATCAAGGCTCTTTCGTGGTGCAATTGCAGCAAGGGAGCAAGGCTTTTGCTGAATCCATAATGATCAGTATTGTAGCCTATCCAGCCCTCTTCAGTTTTTTTTAAGGTATTTACCGCACCAATTTTTAATGCTACGGGGTCAATTCCCGCAAGGTAATTGAGCACCTTTTCTTTGTACGGAATGGTAACATTGAGGCCAGTTAATTCCTCTCCCAATTTCTTTAGCAATGAAGGGAAATCTTTTATTTCTTCCAGTTCATATTTCTCATACGTATATCCTTCTATAGATTCTGTTTTGAATTTTTTAGAGAAATATTGAGGAGAGAATGAATGTGAAAGTGGAAATCCGATTATTCCTAATTTATTCATGATTGGGCGGTTTTTGGGGCAAATCTCTCAATGACCATGATAAGTAAAAAACCTAATACAATCATTGCAAGTGCAAAACCTACCTGCGGATCCAAATTTGTGCTCATGGCCCAATCTGAAGGGACTGAATTGTGCTGAACTAAGGGTACAATTTCTTCTTTCGGGGTTCCTTCGTGTTTGATGAATACTTCATCGGTAATTTTCCAGGGCCATACTTTATTCAAGGATCCAATTAAAAATCCTGTGAGGATACTAATGGTGAGGTCATGTGCATGCTTGAACATCCAATTCAAGACTTTTGAAAAGCTCAACAATCCAGTAATACAGCCCAAGGCAAACACTCCGAGAATACTTCCACTCGATAGCATCAACGTCATATCCGACGATTTCAGACTTGAGAAAAAATCATTGATGCTTCCCAGAACTCCGCTATAAGCTCCAAGCAAGAGCAAGATGAAGCTACCAGATATTCCCGGAAGTATCATGGCCGTAATTGCCAGCATTCCGCAAAGAAATACATAGGGGAGGCTTAAATCTCCAGTGATAGCCGTGGCAATTGTAATGAAGTAAGCCACTACAGTTCCTGCGATTAATCCGAAAATATTTAGTGCTGTAAACCCTTTCTTCAGTTTTTTTGCGACAAGAATTATGGAAGCGATGATCAATCCGAAAAAGAATGCCCAAACGGGAATGGGGTGATTCTCTAGCAAATAGGTGATAGCAAATGCCAAAGAGGCAATGCTGACTATGATTCCGAGAATTAAATTGAGAAGAAACGGGCCGTTGACTTGTTTCCAGGCGGCGGAAATCCCTTCTTTTCGTAAAGTGCTTATGGTTTTGGGACCTATCCGACTGATGCTCTCTAAGAGTTCCTCATAAATTCCAGTAATGAATGCAATTGTGCCGCCAGAAACCCCAGGAACAACATCCGCAGCTCCCATGGCCATCCCTTTCAAAAATAGAATTGACTTTTCCTTGAAATTTCGAACCGCCATGAATCAGTAGGTTGCCATTTGAGGATCCACCGATTCCGCCCAGGCGATGATTCCACCTTTCAAATTATAAACATTGCTAAACCCGTGTTTTTTCTCGAGAAGGTGCACAACTGCCGATGCTCGGTCTCCGCCTTTGCAATGAATGACAACGTCAATGTCAGTGCGAATTTGCTGAAGATTACCCATGATCTGATCCATAGGAATATGCTCACTTTCTAAGCAGCATATTTCCCTTTCGTGATCTTCACGAATGTCGATAATTTGAATTTTTTCTCCCCGATCAAGACGGTCATTAAGTTCTTGAGGGCTGATACTCTTCATGGCAATAAATCTTGGGTGGTCGTTTCAACTATTGTTTACACTTGGCAACGATGTCTTCTGGAAGGTAGTTGAAGAAAGTATCTCCACGCAATCCAATTCTAAGACATTCCAGCGGAATCACTTCTTCCGGAGCAATATTTCCAAGATTAACATTTGCACCAATGTGATTGATGAACCAAACTTGCTGATCTTTTTTAGGAGCTTCCCAGAGAATGTTTTCGGCTTTTACCTTGTTCAAGATCTTGTTGATCAACATGACATGGGCAGTGCCATTCGGGCGATAGATTCCTACCGTTCCGCTTTCACGAGCCTCAGCTATAACTTTCCAGCTTCCCGCTTTCAACTCATTCAGCATCATCCTGATCCACTTGGCAGGCGAAATCAAGATTCCCTCTTCTTTAGATCCTACTTCAGAAAGAATTTGACGGTCTTTCGCCATCATCGAAATGATTTCGCACTTTTGATCGTGAGGTATGGTCATTGAACCGTCACTCACCTCTGCCAATTCAAGCCCCAAAGTATCGAGTAATTTCCGATAGTCATCAAGTTGGTTTCTCACAAAAAAAGCTTCGAAAAGGGTTCCCCCAAGGTAAACCTTCATGTTAGCTTCGTGGTAGATCTTTATTTTTTCCTTGAGATGGGGAGTGACAAATGAAGTTCCGAATCCTAGTTTGACCATATCGACCAAGTCGGCATTCGATTCTACAAAATTGTGCGCTTCACGGAGGCTAAGGCCTTTGTCCATGATCATATTTAAACCATTGTTACGTGGCTTAGTAGTGCGCTCTGGAATATGTTGTAAGTTGAAGTTGTTCATTTACTTGCCGTATAGCTGGCAAAGGTCGCGATAATTCGGGTCTTTCCGAATTTCTGGATAATAATCCGTCAATTCATCCGATTGATTCCCATGCACAGGAAGTAATTCTTGCAATAATGTGTAGGCATCGTTCTTTCTTCCAAGGGAATGAAGGTATGCTACCTTGCGAAATTGAAGCGGAATGCTCAGTGGGCAGCGCAACAGTGCAAGTTCAATTTTTTCACTGGCTTGCTCGAGCTCTGCATTTGCAGCGAGGAGATCTGTGTACTCAAGCCAACCTTCTTCATTGGAAGGCTCAATGGTAATAAGATTTTGATAGACCTCTTGCGCTTCTTGTAAGTCCCCATTTTTTCTCAAGCAATCTGCCAAAAGAAATATGAAATCGACATTCTCAGGCTCGAGCACAAGAGCATGTTTGAAGAATTCTAAAGCTTCAATTCGCTTGTCCATGAGGTCGTGAACTACTCCCAAGCCAACATAGGACTCGCTGTAGGTGTCATTCATTGCTACAGACTTTCTGTAATACGAAACGGCCTCATCAAACTTACCCAGTTTCTCTAAACACTCACCAATGTAGCAGTAGGTAGATGCCTGTGGAGATTCTATTCTAATCGTTTCTAGAAGATCTTCAATAGCCTCATCAAATTTTTCCAACTCGATAAAAGCCATGGAACGATTGAAATATGCTGGACCGAAATCCTCTTCTATCACAATGCTGTAATCGAAGGCATCCACCGCATTTTCGGCATCTTCTAATTTCATGTAAGCATTTCCGAGGTTGTACCAAGAAATATACGAATACGGGTAGCGATCAATGAATTTCTTATAGTAGGCGATACACTCTTCAATTTGCCCGTTCATTTCGAAACAAAAGGCAAGCTCATGTATAGCAGTTTCATTTTCCGGATTGTGGCGCAGGGCTACTTTGAGGATGTCAACGGCTTTTCCAAAATTGCCTAGATTCTCATATTCAAGAGCGATATCAATATAGATGTCATCTCGCAGCTCTTTATCCGATAGTCGAAGAGCCTCCTTTAAATGAGTAACTGCTTTGTGGTGATTCTGAACCTGGCTGTATACTGAAGCCAAGCTCAAATGAATTTCTTCATTGTTTGGCTCAAATGCCAATAGATTCTTTAACCTGACCAAAGCCCGATCAAGATGCCCATTGCTAGCTAGCAATTGTGCTTCTCTCAGCATAAGGACAGTAGAATTGGGAAACATTTCAGAAGCATAACCGATAACTTTGGAAGCTTCGGTAAACTTATTGTCTGAGATGTAATACTCTATGATTGATTCGAACTCATCAAGGTCGAAATAGAAGTTGCTGTCTTGAGCGAGCATGTCTTCAAACTTCTGCACCAATCCTTCAATCTCGCTATCATTTCTGTAATATCCTTCTTCACTCATAACTGGTAAAGATTTGGGTTCCTTTCAAATCTAATAAATGAAGTCTCGAATTTCGATAATCCATCAAATAGGTTTTCCACAATCAAACTAACAAATCGTGTGCCTTGTTTTAAGAAACGACAAAAATACGGCGAAAAGTCTGGCGAAGCGTTTAAAAACTCTTAAAACTCCTGACAAATTGTCTTCGTTGATCAGACACACAGTCCTTATCTTTGCCCAATACAAGCTATGACTCTAATAAAATCAATAAGTGGAATTCGCGGGACAATTGGAGGGAAGGCCTCTAAAGGATTAACTCCTACAGATATCGTTCGATATGTATCTGCCTATGCCGCTTTTATCAAGGAAAGTAGAAATCAATCGCGAATTAAAATCGTGACGGGTAGAGATGGTCGTATCTCGGGCGAAATGGTGAGCCGTTTGGCATCGGGAACACTGATGGGGATGGGGGTAGATGTGATTGAATGTGATCTAAGTACTACTCCGACTATTGAAATGGCGGTGATGCATCACAAAGCTGACGGTGGGATCATTTTCACTGCCAGCCACAATCCCAAACAATGGAACGCCCTTAAACTCTTGAATCACAAAGGTGAGTTTCTCTCTGCAAAGGATGGAGAACGAGTGCTGGAAATCGCAGAAAGTGATGATGTTGAATTTGCGGAAGTTGATCATCTCGGAAAATTGTCGAAAGATTCAAACGCCATCGAAAGACATATTCAGGCGATATTGAACCATCCTCTCGTTGATACAAATGCAATTAAGGAATCCAAGTTTAAGCTGGCTGTTGATGCTGTTAATTCCACAGGAGGGATTGCTATTCCAGCATTACTAAGGGCACTTGGAGTGACGGAGATTGAAGAACTCTACACTGAAGTTACAGGCGAATTTCCGCATAATCCTGAGCCTCTGCCTGAACATCTTTCAGAATTGTCTGCCTTGGTGCAAAAAAAGCAGTGTGATTTTGGAATTGTAGTAGATCCTGATGTAGATAGATTGGCTTTCGTGTGTGAGGATGGATCTATGTTCGGGGAAGAATATACTCTGGTCGCTGTCGCTGATTACGTATTGCAGCACAAGAAAGGAAATACAGTGTCAAACCTGAGTTCTTCGCGTGCTCTTCGTGACCTCACGAGAAGTCACGGAGGTGAGTATATCGCGTCGGCAGTTGGTGAAGTGAATGTTGTGACTGCGATGAAAGCGAACAATGCTGTAATCGGAGGTGAAGGCAACGGTGGAATTATCGTTCCAGAATTGCACTACGGAAGGGATGCACTGATAGGAATTGCCCTATTCTTAAGTCACTTTGCCAAGATGGGGGTGAAAGCCTCTGAAATGAGAGACAGCTATCCCCCTTATATTATTGTAAAGCAGAAAATGGATCTCCCGGAAACCTTAAACGTTAAAGCACTTTTGACTGCTATGGAATCCAATTTCTCAACGGAACAGATTACAACAATTGATGGACTCAAAGTAGATTTTGAGACAGGTTGGGTACATTTGAGGGCTTCTAACACCGAACCAATTATCCGTGTGTACGCAGAAAGTAAGAACAGGGAAGAAGCAGAAGCGCTCGCGGCTATGGTGAAGTCAAAAGCTGAATTATTGATTGATACTCTTGTAAAGTGAAAAATATCTACCTAGATAACGCAGCGACAACTCCAATGGCTCCTGAAGTTTTCGATGCTATGGTGCCCTTTATGAAAGAGCATTTCGGCAATCCTTCTTCTAGCCATTCCTTTGGAAGAAAATGTAAGTCGGCATTGGAGCAATCGAGAAGAAGCATTGCTTCCTATTTGCATTGCTCGGCCTCTGAAATTTACTTTACTTCCGGTGGCACTGAAGCGGATAATCTAGCAATTCGTTCTGCAGTTGATGACCTCGGAGTGACCAGAATCATCATTTCTGAAGTTGAACACAGCGCAGTCATTAAGACGGCTGAGGTATTGAAGGCGAACCGCGGAATCGAAGTGAGTTATGTGAAGCTTCTTTCCAATGGAAGCGTTGATCTTGAAGATTTAGAAAATCTACTTCAAAAAGGCAACAAATGCCTCGTCTCTTTGATGCACGGAAACAATGAAATTGCCAATTTACTTCCCCTCGAAAAGGTGGGTGAATTGTGTAAGAAATACGATGCTTATTTCCACAGTGACACCGTTCAAACTATGGGTCACTACTCGTTTGATTTGTCCAAGTTAGACATTGACTTTATCACTTGTGCTGGACATAAATTTCACGGTCCAAAAGGAACTGGATTTCTATACATCAATCGCAAGCTGAAGATTAATCCTATTATCACTGGTGGAGGTCAAGAGCGTCAGCTCAGAGGTGGAACAGAGAATATTTATGGTATCGTAGGATTGGCTCAGGCTTTTGAAAGTGCCTACACCAATCTTCAAGAACACCATGCTCATGTTTCTGGCTTGAAGCAGTACATGATTGAAAAATTAAAAAAGGAGATTGTTGGAATTGAGTTCAACGGTGATTCTGCCAGTGTAAATTCACTTTACACCGTTTTAAATGTTACGTTTCCTCCGAGTTCCAATGCGGGAATGATGTTGTTTTTATTGGATTTGGAAGGAGTCGCTTGCAGCGGCGGCAGTGCCTGTTCCAGCGGAGCAGCTAAAGGCTCTCATGTTCTTGAAGCAATTCATGCAATCAAACCAGGAAGAGCAAGTTTAAGATTCTCATTCAGCCGATTTACTACTCAAGAAGAAATTGACTTTGCACTGACAAAGATCAAATCGATTTGTGACTTGGTTCCTCAAAATGCCTGAAAAGTAAATGGGGACACTTTTGCCCCCATCCACTTAAACCACATTAAAATTTAGCAGAAGAACCTGCTAAGGAGTTCTTAATTATATTGAGCCAAGAGGTATTTTATTAAATCTGTTGTTGTCACAATACCTACCAAGCTGCCATTTTCTAAAACCGGAAGAGCATGAAATTCACGTTGTGAAAGGGTTTCAGCAACTTCGCGAATACTGGTTCCAACGTCCACTGTCTCTATCTTTCTTGCCATAACTTGCTCAATCGTGAGCATGCTATATACGGAAGTATCTACCTCTGCTTCATGATCATTGTAATCGCCGAAACTGTCTACAAAACTTATTCTAGCCAAATCTGTCAGCGAAAGCATGCCAATTAGTTCCTTTCCTGCAATCACAGGAAGGTGCCTTACATGGTATTTTTTAAAAGCTTTCTCTGCATCCTCTAAACTATTTTTCAGATTGAGCGTATGCACAGACTTTGTCATGATGTGTGATATGGGCTCTCTCTTTTTCACTTGAATAATTTCTTCAATATTAGTTCAAAGCTATTCTTAAGAACATGATAGAGGTCATTTCAAAGTATGTCAAATGTCAGTGATTCATATTACAGAGAATAAATTTGTGAAGCCTAAAATGTAAAACTACATTGGCTTTAGATTCAGAATTTATGGGAATAGTAAGATTGGCTGAAAACGCCGTTAGAAATATACTTGATTCATTTCCTGATGATTTCGCATTCCACGATTTCACGCACAGTAAGCAGGTTCAAGATGCCGTTATTGTTTTAGGTAGGATGGAAGGGCTAGATGAAGATGAAATCGAAATATTGGAGATCGCAGCCTTATTTCATGATGCTGGGTATGGATTGGGTGCTATCGATCATGAGCTTAGAGGCGCGCAATTGGCAGAGGATTTCCTTAAAGCTGAGAATAAGTCCCAATTCATAAAACAGGTAAGAGCCCTGATTTTGTCAACCAAAGTCAATAAATCACCCGACTCAAGCTTGGGGAAGGTGCTGTGCGATGCTGATTTAAGTTACCTGGGTTCTGAATTATATCACCCAAGAGCAAGTCTACTCAGGCATGAAATGTATTGCACCAGGAAACGAAGTTTTTCTGAACTCGATTGGTTGAAATTTAACCTGGATTTTTTCAAGAAGCATCATTTTCTCACCAGCAGCGCAAGGGTTCTTTTCGGTCCTAAGAAGGATTTTAACCAATTGGAATTGGAAAACCGGGTGAAGGAACTTGAATCGGACAGTGCAAACGAAAAGGCATAAAAAAAGCTGGGATTCTCACCCAGCTTCTCAAGTATATGCGTTTATAAATGTATAACCTCATCGTAGGCAGCAGCAGCAGCCTCCATTACCGCCTCACTCATCGTTGGGTGAGGGTGAACGGTTTTGATTAATTCATGGCCGGTTGTCTCTAGTCTTCTGACTGCAACAATCTCAGCAATCATTTCAGTGACGTTCGCTCCAATCATATGAGCTCCTAAAAGTTCGCCGTACTTGGCATCAAAGATGAGTTTTACAAATCCATCTTTATGACCTGCAGCACTGGCCTTTCCAGAAGCTGAAAAAGGGAATTTTCCAATTTTAAGTTCAAATCCTGCCTCTTTTGCTGCTTTCTCGGTGTAGCCAACAGAAGCAATCTCAGGTGAACAATAGGTGCAGCCTGGAATGTTATTGTAGTCTAGAACATCTGGCTCGTGACCAGCTATTTTTTCGACACAAATAATTCCTTCAGCACTTGCTACGTGAGCCAATGCTTGTCCCGGCACGCAATCTCCGATTGCAAAGTATCCCGGTATATTGGTTTCATAGTGACCGTTCACAACGATTTTACCTTTATCAGTCACAATTCCAACACTCTCCAGACCAATATTTTCAATATTAGCGACAACTCCAACAGCTGACAACACTACGTCTGCTTCCAGTTGCTCTTCTCCTTTTTTGGTCTTCACAGTTACCGTACACGACTTGCCTGATGTATCTACTTTCGTTACTTCAGCATTGGTCATGATCTTTATCCCATTCTTCTTGAATGTTCTTTCCAATTGCTTTGAAACCTCTTCATCTTCAACAGGAACAATGTTCGGCATGTACTCTACAACAGTAACGTCAGTTCCCATTGCATTGTAGAAATAAGCGAACTCAACTCCGATAGCACCAGATCCAACAACGATCATTTTCTTTGGCTGCTTATCCAAATTCATGGCTTGGCGATACCCAATGATTTTCTTTCCGTCTTGTGGTAAGTTTGGAAGTTCACGTGATCGTCCTCCGGTAGAGATGATTATATTTTTCGCAGCATAGACTTTCGATTTTCCATCGGCATCGGTCACTTCAATCTTTTTTCCAGCCTGAAGTGTTCCAGTGCCCATGATAACCTCAATCTTATTCTTCTTCATGAGGAATTGAACCCCTTTGCTCATTCCATCTGCCACATCTCTGCTTCGACCAATTACTTTCCCAAAATCAGCCTTAGCATTTGTGGTGCTAATTCCATAATCTTCGGAATGATTGATGTATTCAAAAACATTGGCACTTTTAAGCAATGCTTTTGTGGGAATACATCCCCAGTTCAGGCAAATTCCACCGAGCGATTCACGCTCAATGATTCCGACTTTCAATCCGAGTTGTGAAGCGCGAATCGCTGCTACATATCCTCCTGGGCCACTCCCAAGTACTAGAACATCAAAATCCATCTTGAATAATTTGAATCAGTTTGGCTGCGAAGTTAGTTAAAAAGTTAGGGAGCTTGGTTAGGATTATTTTGAAGGTAGAATGTACTTGAACATAAATTCTGGCCCACCCGATAGATTTGTAGAGTTTCTTAATCGAGAAACATTTAAATCGTAACTGAGTGAAAAAGTGTATTCGTCGTTGCGGTAGCCAACAGATGGAATCACAGCATCATCCCACCTGTAGTGAAGTCCGACCACAAAGAATACAGAGTTCGTGTAACCGGTGACTTTCGCTCCTTCTTTAAATATAGTCACCAATGATGTTCCGAAAATGACTTCATTGGATTTACCTTGAGATGAAAAATAGGCGGAGGGTTCAACGGCCAAATTCACATTTTTTATCCCAACATGAAATCTTGCATGTCCCACATAGCGGAGCGATAATCTTTCTTCGTCTAATTCAACAGCATTAATTTTTGGTGAGCTTAGATGGTGAACCGCAAATCCTACATTGAACCATTTCTCATCTGCAGAGGAAAGCGTCTGCTGATCAACTCCAGAACTCCAATTAACACCTACGCCAAAGTCGCTGTATGATTTTGGTACAAATCGCAGAAATTCACCATCAATGTCTGGATCATAATTTGTTCCGTTGTATTGATTGCCCCATTCGTGATCCGAGAGGTTAATTCTGAATTGCCCAAATCCACCAGAAAGGCCAAAGTTCAAGCTTTGTTTTCTAGACATTTGAACGCGATAAGCCACCGATCCAGAGGCTTGAAATCTACCAAAACCCAGCACTCCAGCTTGATCCCTAAAAATTAATAGCCCACCTGATAATTTAGAATTACCGGTTCGTTGCTTTGAGTCAAATCGACTATCCAAATAAACCGAAATACTTGTATATCCTTTGTCAAGCGAACCCCACTGGTTCTTGAAGTTTCCGGCAACCCGAAGCTTGCCGTCAAACTCCCCAGTCAATCCCGGGTTTAGCAACAATGGTGCGTCGGCAAATTGAGAATAATGCACATCCTGGCAATAGGCTTGAACAACCAGAAAAATCATTCCGAAAATGAATAAAACCTTCTTCATTTGTCTATCGAATTAATGTGACATTTCCTGACAACTCAACTCCCTCTCCTCGAATATGAGTTCCTCTAAACTGATAATAGTAAACAGCTGATGGGGCCTTATCGCCCTTGAAAATACCGTCCCAGCCCTCTTTTTGATCTTCACTTCTAAACACGCTGTTTCCCCATCTATTGAAAACTTCAAAATCAAAACTGGTGTAAGGCCCGCCGTAAACAAGGAGAATGTCGTTCAGCTCATCACCGTTTGGACTGAAGATATTTGGAATAAATGGTTCACCCTCAATGATTGGTTCAACAGGGGGAGGTGGCTCGGCTTCAATGACATTGATGATGACCGTGGCTTCTGCTTCGCATCCAAATGCATCCTCAACTGCAAGCGTATATGCTGTGGTGATGGTCGGTGAAGCACTAGGATTTGCACTTGTCGCATCGTCTAGACTAGAAATTGGTGTCCAGGAATAGCTCCAGTCTTCAGCTCCGGTAGGATTGCCGCCCAACTCAATAGACTCCCCTTCATTAATAGTTTGTTCAACTCCCGGATCGATTTCGGGTGTTTCATAGATTTCTACATCGTGATTCATGGAAGCATTTCTGCAACCGTCGCTCACAAATAAATTGACAGTGTAGGTACCAGGTTCTGTATAAGTATAGTCGACGACATCTGCTTCGGCGATGCTTTCGGAATTGTCCATATTCCACGACCAAAAGACAATGTTACCGGTAGTGACTGATTCTAAGTTAATGCTTTGACCTATACAGGTGCTTTGAGGAACAAAATCTGCAGAAATCGGAGGGAATTGCTCGCAAACAGTATTTGTGGGATTAAAGCTTAGACTTCCTTGTCCGCTGAAGTTAAAACTGATAATACCAGTGCCTTCAAGCGACACATAATCTGCGCTATTCCAAGTGCTTAATTCCATCGAACTAATCGCCAAGACATCATTCTGATTGCAGCCGCTGTTCAGGTCTGCCTCCATTCTAATCAACAATGGTTCAAAAGTGCAACAAGGATCGCTGTATTGGTTGCTGTAACCGAAATACAAGAAGTCATTGCCGGGAATCGCAGCAATACCAGAGGCATAACATCCCCCTGTATTTAGAATCAGCGCATCAATGAGATTGCCCTGGGCATCAATTTTAATTAGGCCTTGCTTGTTGGGGCTAGTTCCAGCAGTGAAAGAATCATAGGACTCAGTATCGAAGCTGTACAGAAAGTTGCCATTTCCGTCCGAAATAATTCTACTCGCTTCATCATTGGCATCATCTTCCGGAAGAAAAATTTTACCGTCAAGCAGGCTTCCGTCCAAAGGATTAATCCTCAGTAACATTGGGTCAGTGCTGCTCTGAAAATCCGTTCTGAAATTGGTGCTTGTTCCTGACAGTAAGATATTCCCATCTCCCGAAAGAATTAAATCATCTCCACTATTGAAATGATTGCCTAAGCCATAAGCCTTAGACCAGATTCGGTTGCCACTGAGGTCTGTCCGAATCAATACCGCGTATGAAAATCCGCCAAATTGAGCTTCACCGCTCACTACCAAATCCCCAGTCGCAGAAATTTCTTCAATCCCGTAGCCAGTTTCAATTTCATTCTGATTGCCAAATGATTTCGACCACTCCAGATTCCCGTCTAAATCCGCCTTGAATATTAGTAGGTCAGTAAAATTGCTTGAGCCAGAATCACTTCCAATACTCGCAGTGCTTCCAGTAACAAGGATCATGTTATCACCGCTAATAATCATATCGTGACCGACCTCCAAAGATCCTCCACCGAATGATTTTTTCCATTCTAAAATACCTGCCAGACTAAGCTTTGATAATGTGATGTCGACATTAGCATTTTGCGCTCCAGAGCTGTGCATAAGGAGCAATTTGTTGTTCGGAGTTTCTAAAATCCTACAATCTTCATTGTATATGGACTGAGCTGCACCAAGTGATTTGGACCATTGAATGTCTCCAGCACAATTCATCTTGATCAAAACGATTTCAGGATTTGCAGATTCCACAATTCCAGCCATTGCATATCCACCATCCGAGCAGGATATGGCATCGTATGTTTTTACCTCCGCTCCGCTATAGGGATATGTTTTCTGAAACGAGATTTGAGCGATTGAGATTCCCGAGTTAAGGAGTGCAAATCCCAGCACCAGGAATACAGAAACCAATTTTTTCACCGACTGATATTTAATTCTATTCAGACTCACGCTCAAAAGTACAGAAATAGGGCACTTTGTTCAGACTTTTCTTTCAACAGCTATTGCTTTGAAAATAGTTACCTTTGCATCCTTGTAACGCCATGGCTATGTTAAATCTCGTATTATTTGGGCCTCCAGGGGCTGGTAAAGGAACACAATCGGCAAGATTGATTGATAGATATTCACTTGTCCATCTATCCACTGGTGATATCTTTAGAGCTAACATTAAAGGTGAGACAGATCTGGGGAAGTTGGCCAAGAGTTTTATGGATAAAGGGGAACTTGTTCCAGATGATGTTACAATCTCAATGCTTGAGGCAGAAGTCAAGAAAAATCCAAAAGCAAAAGGATTTATTTTCGACGGTTTCCCAAGAACGGAAGCTCAAGCAGAGGCTCTTGATAAATTCCTGACCACATTGAATTCTGAAATTACCTTGATGCTCGCTCTTGAAGTTGAGGAGTCAGAATTGAAGACAAGGTTGATTAAGCGCGCTGAGGTGAGCGGAAGATCAGATGATGCGAATCCGGAGATTATCCAAAACCGCATCGATATTTACAACCGTGAAACTGCACCTGTAGCGAACTACTACAAGGCGCAAAAGAAATACAAGGGTATAAAAGGTACCGGTTCAATCTCTATTATTTCTGAGAGATTGTACGACGCTATTGATGAGCTCGTTTAAGCTCATCACTCTAATATATGGCAGATACTAATTTCGTTGATTATGTGAAAATTTGCTGCCGTTCCGGAAAGGGCGGAGGTGGATCTATTCACATGCATCGTGACAAGATGACGGCTAAAGGTGGCCCTGATGGTGGAGATGGCGGTCGAGGTGGTCATATCATTCTGAGGGCTAACAGTCAATTTTGGACTTTAATTCACCTGAAATACCGGAAACACGTAATTGCCAGATTTGGTGACAACGGTACTGGCGGCAACAAAACAGGGGCAGATGGGGAAGATGTTATCCTAGATGTACCGCTTGGAACAGTAGCGAGAGATGCAGAAACGGGTGAAATTGAATATGAACTCACCGAAGATGGGGAAGAAGTCATTTTTGTTTCCGGCGGAAGAGGTGGTCAAGGAAATACCCACTTTAAATCCTCAACGAATCAAACTCCAAGATACGCTCAGCCCGGTGAACCCGGCAAGGAAGAGTGGAAGATTCTTGAACTGAAAATTCTTGCTGATGTTGGATTGGTTGGACTTCCGAATGCAGGAAAATCGACGCTTCTTGCAGCAGTCACGGCGGCTAAACCGAAAATTGCCAATTACGCATTCACAACTTTAGTTCCCAACTTGGGAATTGTACCTTATAGAGATAACCGCTCTTTTGTGATGGCCGATATTCCAGGTATCATTGAAGGAGCCCATGAAGGTAAAGGCCTTGGCCACCGCTTCCTGAGACATATTGAAAGAAATTCTATTCTCCTTTTTATGGTTCCGGCTGATAGTCCAGATCATGTGAAAGAGTTTAAAATTTTGGAGGATGAGTTGAGGCAGTACAATCCTGAGATGCTTGATAAAGACAGGATTTACGCCATTTCAAAATCGGATTTGCTGGATGAAGAATTGAAAGCTGAGATTAGCAAAGAGTTAGACCCACACTACAAACACATCTACTTTTCAGCTGTTTCAGGTGAGGGACTTCAAGCATTGAAAGACAAATTATGGACTGTGCTTCAGGGTGATGAAAATTCAATCAGCTGATCTAACTCATTGACTATTTTACTCTCCCAATAAGCCTGTTCTTTCTTCCTTAAACTGTGGTCGGTTTCTTCATCGTAAAGATTCTGCATCGCAACCATTTCATTGTAAAGTCTGTCATGAGCTTCGTTGGCCACCCGCCAAGTTCGATTTGATCTGAAATCTGAAGCACTCATTCCTTGATAATCCATCAACTCAGCACGCAACTTGCGAGCAAACAATTCGGTGATGTCAAAATGCAATTGTTCGTGATTCAACAAATAACCCGTATTGCTTCCTCTAACCACCCACGATTCTTCTTGGTCAAAATAGGCCTCTACATCAATGTAAACCTTCCCATTATTGTCTTTAAGAGAATAGCGAATTCCGCTGTATGTCTGGGCTTTAAAGCTTGTTCCATTTCTTGATACTTGCTTGAAATCATCCCAACTTAGAGGTCGGTTGCTCCACCTGATTTCTCTGTCGCTGATGGTAGCGGCAACCAAGAATACTGCAGATAATAGAAGGACGTATTTCATGGGCTGCCGATTAATCTTTAGTTAATAACGCAATTCATTTCGAATTGGTTCACGGAAATTTCCAAAATTTACAGCATGAGTACAAGTACGATTAACATAGTTTTAGAAGAAAGTGTAAAAAAGGCCATTCTATCAGGGCAGCCAGTTGTTGCTTTGGAGTCAACCATCATCGCACATGGAATGCCCTATCCTCAAAATCTAGAGACCGCCATTTTATTAGAGAATAAAGTGAGGGAACATGGAGCTATTCCCGCCACCTGCGCTGTTATAAACGGGGTCTGTAAAGCGGGATTAAATGCTGAAGAACTCAAAATTCTTGCTACTCAGAAGTGTATGAAGCTGAGTCGAAGAGATTTGCCGCTTGCAATTATGAATCAATCGCATGGAGCGACCACAGTGGCAGCAACAATGATTCTCGCTGAAGCAGCTGGAATAAAGGTTTTCGCTACTGGAGGGGTAGGAGGTGTTCACCGAAATTACGCTTCCACTCTTGATATTAGCGCTGATATGATTGAACTTTCTAAAACGAATGTCGCGGTCATAAGTGCCGGATGTAAGTCTATTCTTGATATCCCGAATACCTTAGAATTGCTAGAAACACTTTCGGTTCCCGTGATCGGATATCAATCCAAAGAATTTCCTGCATTTTATTCTCGGACTAGTGGTTATCCATCACCCATGACCTTAAATTCTAGTTCAGAGATTGCAGAATTTCTAAAATTAAAGTGGGGGATGGGTCTGAATGGAGGTGTACTTGTTGCCAATCCCATCCCAAAAGAAATGTCTCTCGATGCACAAAAAATGGAGAAGCTTATTGAAAAATCCCTGACCGAAGCAAGTGCTCAAGGAATTTCTGGAAAGGATCTTACTCCCTTCCTTTTGACTCGCCTCGTAGAATTTACTGAGGGAGCTTCTTTGCAAACCAATATCGCTTTAGCCATGAACAATGCTGAATTGGCTGCGAAAATCGCGGTTGATTGGAGTAAGCTCAACTAATTTGGCAATTTTCGAAAGACCTCATTTCGACTTATCTCGGGGCTAGATGACAAGTGTCATTGTTGGGTGAAATAAAAAGCATTAAATTACGTCCCAGTTCGACTGCATGAAACAAGTTTTAGCCATATCTCTGTCCTTGCTGATGCTCACTAATTATGTGGGTCTCACTTTTAATACCCATTATTGTGGCGGGAAGGCTGTTAAAACTACGCTTTCAATAGGGTTGGAAGATCTTGATTGCGGAATGATAGAGGTTGATACTCCATGTAAAAGTCAATCAGAATCTTCAACTTTTAACCTAAAAAAGTGCTGTAAAAATACACATACACAGGTAATTTTTGAGGATGAGTATAACACTCAAGAGACTGTATTAACAGACGTTGATTTTCAATTCATCGCAGCATTTATAATTTCTTACATAAACAATTATTCTGTTAGTACTCTAGCAGATGTAGAGTACTCCAATTACCCCCCTCCACTTCTGGCTTTTGACATACCTGTCTTGATCCAGTCTTTCCTTATTTGACCGTATAACATCAATTAGGTGTTGCATATAAGCTATGCGCCGCCAGGGAACTATTGCGTTTCCGAACGCTATTATATTTTATAGTAATTGTATGTTATGCTTAATAAAATTATACGTTATTTTCTTGATAACAAGTTAGTAACACTCTTAATAATCATCTTTTTCCTTGCTTGGGGTCTTGTGACTGCACCTTTCGGTTGGAAGACCGGATTCCTGCCCTCTGATCCTGTATCGGTTGACGCCATTCCAGACATTGGTGAGAATCAACAGATTGTTTTTACACCATGGCCCGGTCGTTCACCACAGGATATTGAAGACCAGATTACCTATCCATTGACCACCTCTTTGTTAGGTATTCCTGGAGTGAAATCCATTCGAAGTTCTTCCATATTTGGTTTTAGTAGTATCTACATCATCTTCAATGAAGATGTAGAATTCTATTGGTCTCGTTCCCGGATTCTGGAAAAACTTAACTCTCTTCAAGCGGGCCTACTCCCAGACGATGTGCAACCTTCATTGGGTCCAGATGCAACTGCTTTGGGACAAGTTTATTGGTATACTCTGGAAGGCAGAGACAAAGATGGAAATCCGACGGGCGGCTGGGACCTCCATGAAATACGCACTATCCAGGATTTTTATGTTAAGTATGGCTTAAATGCTGTGGATGGAGTTTCAGAAGTGGCCTCTATAGGCGGGTATGTCCAGGAATATCAGGTAGACGTGAACCCGGATGCGCTTAAGGTTTATGATATTCCACTGCATAAGGTAATGTTGGCAGTTAAAAACTCCAACAAAGATGTAGGAGCCAAAACCATCGAAATTAACCAAGCGGAATATTTGGTAAGGGGACTCGGTTATATCAAATCCATAGAGGATTTAGAAAAAGCAGTAGTAGCTGTCTATGACAATGTACCTATTCGCATCAAAGATATAGCTGTTGTTTCATTGGGGCCGGGCACAAGGAGAGGCTTGTTGGATAAAGAAGGAGCCGAAGTAGTTGGAGGCGTAGTGGTTGCCCGTTATGGATCTAACCCTTTACAGGTTATTAATAATGTGAAGGAGAAAATGAAGGAAATAGCTCCTGGCTTACCCAAAAAGATGTTAGCCAGCGGCGTAGAAAGTCAACTGACCATCGTTCCCTTTTATGACCGTACCCAATTGATATATGAAACACTCGGAACCTTAGAGGAAGCACTCTCCTTGGAATTGCTCATTACCATATTGGTGGTTATTGTAATGGTGATGAACCTAAGAGCATCTATACTCATTTCCAGTCTGCTCCCTATAGCTGTCCTGATGGTGTTTATTGCCATGAAATACTTCAATGTAGATGCTAATATTGTAGCACTATCAGGTATTGCTATTGCAATTGGTACCATGGTCGATTTGGGAATTGTCCTCTCCGAAAATGTCATTAAACATATAGATGAAGCCTCCCCAGGACAAAAACTAATAGATACTATTTATAATGCATCTGCAGAAGTAGGTTCAGCCATTGTTACAGCTGTTTCTACGACTATTGTGAGTTTTATTCCAGTATTTACAATGGAAGCTGCAGAAGGCAAACTGTTTCGACCACTGGCCTTTACCAAAACATTTGCCTTGCTTGCTGCTTTGATAGTGGCCTTAATTATTCTGCCAAGCCTGGCACATTGGGTCTTTGGATTTAAAATCAATAAAAACGCCAAAGGTAAGCTCCTTAATGCATTACTTATTGTCGGTGGACTCCTAATAGCAATTTGGCTGAGCTTGTGGGGTGGATTAACATTAATGGCATTCGGTACTGCTTGGTTCATTTCTGAATACAGCCCGAAACAAAATTTCTTTACTCGAAACCTGTCTTTAATTGTAACGGTGCTTTCAGTAACCTGGTTGTTAGCGAAATACTGGATGCCACTGGGGGCAGGTAAATCATTGCTGCTGAACTTTTTATTCGTTGCTATTGCAGTTACGCTTGTTCTTTCCTTGTTCTATCTACTGGAGCGGTATTATACCCGCATTCTTAACTGGTGTTTGGCCAATAGAGCTAAGTTTCTTCTCATTCCCGCATTTGTGATTGTATGGGGAGCTGTTATTTGGTTAGGGTTCAACAGTATTTTCGGATTTATCGCTACTGGATTCGATAAGGTTAATGTGAACCTTCGAACCACTTCTATTTGGTCTGAACTAACCCATACTTTTCCTGGAATGGGCAAGGAATTCATGCCTTCACTCGATGAAGGTAGTTATCTACTGATGCCGACTTCTATGCCCCATGCCGGTATCGAACAAAATAAGCGAGTTGTACAACAACTGGATATGATGCTGGTCAGCATTCCAGAAGTAGAATTGGCCGTAGGTAAAATGGGACGGGTCGAATCTGCTTTGGATCCAGCGCCTATTTCTATGTATGAGAATATCATTAATTATAAATCGGAATACCTAGTCAATAAAAAAGGACACCGAGAGCGATTCAAAACCGATAACGAAAACCGCTTTATACTCAGTTCCGGTGATACTTTGACAAATCAGGATGCCTTAATACAAGGAATTGCTGCAAATGAATTAATACCAGATGAATCGGGTAGCTATTTCCGAAACTGGCGAGAACACATCCAATCGCCTGATGATATTTGGAATGAGATAGTAAAAGTAACCAACATACCGGGGGTCACATCTGCACCAAAATTACAACCTATAGAAACAAGATTAGTAATGCTACAAACAGGGATGCGTGCGCCAATGGGTATCAAAGTATACGGTCCAGATTTAAAAACCATCGAAGACTTTGGAATGAGGCTAGAAGCTATTTTAAAAGAAGTGCCATCGGTAAAATCAGAGGCCGTATTTGCAGACCGGATTGTCGGTAAGCCTTACCTGCACCTCAATATAAACCGAGATGCAATTGGAAGGTATGGATTAAGTATTGCTGATGTGCAGCAATCCATTGAAACAGCTATCGGCGGTATGAAAATTACTTCTACTGTGGAGGGCAGGGAGCGTTTTCCGGTTCGGGTAAGGTACCCCAGAGAGTTGAGGGATGACCCGGATAAATTAAAGAAGGTCTTTATTCCAACTCCTGTGGGTGTGCAAGTGCCATTAGGTGAATTAGTAGATATAGAATACCTGCGTGGCCCACAAATGATTAAAAGTGAAGACACTTTTTTGGTAGGCTATGTCTTACTAGATAAAAAAGAGGGCTTTGCGGAAGTAGATGTGGTGGAAGAGGCCCAACGTTTTATCCAAAACAAAATAGACCAAGGGGAATTGGTAGTTCCTTCTGGCATCAGTTACAAGTTTTCAGGGAGCTATGAAAATCAGGTGCGTGCAGAAAAACGATTGTCCGTTATTGTCCCTCTGGTTCTAATCATCATTTTTCTGATTCTATACTTCCAATTTAGGTCAGTTAGTACCTCTCTCATGATATTTTCTGGTATTGCAATGGCCTTCAGCGGAGCCTTCCTGATGTTGTGGTTTTATGGCCAAAATTGGTTCGCCGACTTCTCTTTTTTTGGAACCAATATGCGGGAATTGTTTCAGATGCACCCTATCAATTTGAGTGTTGCCGTTTGGGTAGGCTTCATTGCGCTGTTTGGAATTGCAACAGATGATGGGGTGCTCATGGGGACTTATCTCGACCAGAGTTTCGAAAAACGCAAAACCACCACCATAGCTGAAATCAGAATTGCAGTGGTAAAGGCCGGTCAACGAAGAATCAAACCGGCTATTATGACTTCTGCCACTACAATTATTGCCTTAATGCCCGTATTGACTTCAACAGGTCGTGGGTCTGATATTATGATACCGATGGCTATTCCTGCTTTTGGAGGAATGATAGTAGCCTCTATAACCTACTTTATTGTACCAGTGCTCTACTGCATGCGAGAAGAAAAAAAACTAAAAAAAATACAACAATGAGCAGATATAAGAACATATTGTGCCTCCTGTTTTTGATTATATCTGGCTTTCTCCATGCTCAGACATTGGATGAATATTTAGAAATAGCAGCAGAAAATAATCCTGGACTGAAAGCAAAGTATGCGGAGTTTGAGGCTGCCTTTCAACGAGTAGCTCAATCGAATTCCCTTTCGGACCCAACGCTTTCATTTGGTTATTTTATCAGTCCGGTGGAAACGAGGGTCGGGCCACAACGGGCAAAATTTGGACTTTCGCAAATGTTTCCCTGGTTCGGGACTTTGGCTTCAAAAGGCGAAGTAGCAGCACTTATGGCAGAAGCAAAATACCAAGAGTTCCTAAATGCAAGAAACGAGCTGTATTTTAAAGTCAAAGCAGCATGGTATCCTTTGTATGAAGTAAACAACATTTGGTCGCTGCAGAAACAGAACAGGGAAATACTTTCCACATTCAAGCAACTTTCCACCTCTTCTTTTAAGAATGGAAAAGGCAGTATGGTGGATGTTATACGTGTAGACATCATGCTAGAGAACAGCGAAACTGAAATCAAACTGCTTGAAGATAAAAAGAAACCATTACTGACACATTTCAACAAACTTTTGAATCGGGCAGATACGATTTCTGTGACAATTGTTGATTCCCTGTCTGTGCTTAAAGTAGAAGTAGATTATCGAAAAGATAGCCTGCTTGCTATCAACCCGATGTTGGCAGCTTTTGATTTGAAAATGCTATCAGCGAAAGAGCAGGAAGGCCTAGCCAGAAAACAAGGCTTGCCCAAATTTGGTGTAGGACTGGATTATGTGATCGTTGGAAATAGAACGGATATGGATGTTCCAGATAATGGTAAAAATGCAATCATGCCAATGGTAAGTATGAGCATCCCCATTTTTAGGGGCCAGTACAAATCTGCAGTGAAAGAAGCTCAATTCACGCAATTGGCCATCACTGCTTATAAAGAGGATTTTGAAAACAACCTGATTAGCACTTATGAAATGACCTGGTATGAGCTTGAACGAGCAACTCAATTGATTGACTTATACCAATCACAGATGCTTAAAACAAATCAAGCTATCAATTTATTGCTAATTGCTTACAGTAATTCAGGAAAAGACTTTGAAGAAGTCTTGCGAATGCAACAGGAACTACTCAAATATCAAATGGCTCAAGCCACTGCCTTAAAAGAATACTATACGGCATTAGCCAAACTGGATTATATCACAGCAAAATCAGAATGATGATGAAAAAGATAAATAAAACCACAATATACCTCGTGTTGGGTACCTTGATTATTGGTGTCCTGATAGGCTGGATGTTCTTTGGTAATTCGACTAAAGATAAGGTTGTTGATGAACAAAAAGAACAGATTGAAAATACAATCTGGACTTGTTCTATGCATCCACAAATCAGGCAGTCTGAACCTGGACAATGTCCTTTATGCGGAATGGACTTAATTCCATTAAACAATGAATCCTCTTCGGATGAGAACCCGATGGAAATAAAGATGTCTCCCACCGCCATGCAATTGGCCAATGTTCAAACCTCCGTAATCACGAAACAAAAACCAGTGATCGAAGTAAGGATGAATGGCAAGATAAAAGCAGATGAAAGCAAGGTATTTTCACAATCCTCTCATATTCCCGGAAGAATAGAGAAATTGCTTGTGAGCTATACTGGGGCGAGTGTAAGGAAAGGACAAGTGTTAGCATACATCTACTCTCCAGATCTCGTAACTGCTCAAGAAGAATTATTCGAAGCAAACAAAATAAAGGACAGTCAACCCGCACTTTATCAAGCAGCAAGAAGTAAGCTCTTGAACTGGAAATTGACAGAAAAACAGATCGATAATATTCTAGAGGTAGGACAAGCGCAAGAGCAATTTCCTGTATTAGCAGATGTTTCAGGTGTGGTGCTGAATAAGCGCGTGAACCTGGGCGATTATATTCAAAAAGGACAATCCCTTTTTGAAGTGGCAGACCTTTCGAAGGTATGGGTATTATTTGACGTGTATGAAAGTGATATGGCATGGATTAAAAAAGGGGATGAGGTAGCTTTTACGATTTCTACTTTTCCTGGAGAGAATTTCAATGGGAATATAACTTTTGTCGATCCTGTTATTGATCCAAAATCTCGTGTTGCTACTGTTAGAGTCGAGTTGAACAATAGTGCTGAAAAACTAAAGCCTAATATGTTCGCAGTAGGTATTGTAAAAAGTCTGATTAAAAATAATGAAGAAGAATTAATTGTCCCTAAATCCGCAGTGATGTGGACTGGAGAACGATCGGTATTGTATGTCAAACAAGCATCTACCAATGGCATCAGTTTTATGATGCGGGAGGTTACATTAGGAGCAGCCCTCGGAGATAGTTACATCATTAAGAGTGGTATAGAAGAAGGGGAAGAAATTGCGACAAATGGAACATTCAGTATTGATGCAGCTGCTCAACTGGCTGGCAAACCCAGCATGATGAACCCTGAAGGTGGCGCTGTGATGACGGGGCATAATCATGGAGGGGCATCCAACAATTCCAACACCTCTGATAAGGCTCATTCTCAAACAATCTCAATAAGTAAAAAAGCAAAGGACGTGCTTATCCCATTGTTCGAGGAATATTTACTAGTGAAAGATGCATTGGTAGCGGATGATTTTGGATCAAGTAAGTTGAATGCGGCATCACTTTTAAGTAAACTGACTAAAACTAATATGGGTGTATTTACTGGTGAGGCCCATAACGTCTGGATGCAGCACAGCAATGAAATGGAAAAAGCCCTCAAACAGATCAATAAAGCGGAAAACATCAGTGAGGTGAGAAAGACTTTTAAACCCTTATCAGATCAATTCGTGATGCTGGCTGTGACCTTCGGCCCCTTT
>Ga0222689_1000062_pt1 | contig 70306 bp, 60 predicted proteins | sample AntAcemetage1231_FD_179838 | JGI IMG/M metagenome (GOLD analysis project Ga0222689, IMG submission 179838) | Saline water microbial communities from Ace Lake, Antarctica - #1231 | ecosystem: Environmental > Aquatic > Non-marine Saline and Alkaline > Saline | place: Antarctica: Ace Lake...
CAGCGAGCCAAGCCGCGACTTCTCTCCAAACGGCGACGGGGGCATGGGACCTCCTGTGAATCGGGAGACCCAGCGAATCACGACCAGAACAACTACGAAAGGCCGTTAACCCGAGTTCGGAGCCCTGCCATATCCAGTGCCGGCATTGCCGGGCCGGCGACGCCCGCGCATGATCGCGCGATACTTGCGCACTGGAGGAGCCCGATGACCCGGATCACCCGCGTCGAGGTGCACGAATTCGGCTTCGATGCCGTCAATCTCGGACGGGTCGCCGAGGGCGGCAGCATAGGTTCGTTGAGTTTCCGGAAAGGCGCGACGTCCAGAGTCGCCAAGTATGCGGTTCGCATCGAGACCGCCGATGGTTGCCGCGGCGAGTATGTGACCCATTGGGTGGCGTCGCCTTCCGCGCTCGGCCAGACCCTGATGCTGGCGCCGCTCCTGCTCGGTCGCCACGCGGAGCAGCGCGAGGGCATCTGGGACGACCTGAAACGCGAGGCGCGGCAGTTCGACCACATGGGCCACGGGCCGATCGACATCGCGCTGTGGGACTGGACCGGCAAGCAACTCGGCTGCTCGGTCGCGACCCTGCTGGGTGCGCATCGCGAGCGGCTGCCGGCCTATGCATCGACCTATCACGGCGACCGCTCCGGCGGGCTCGACAGTCCCGAGGCGTTCGGCGAGTTCGCGTTGCAGTGCCGGCAGATGGGATACCGTGCCTTCAAGGTCCATGGCTGGCACGACGGCGATCGGCTCGAGGAGGCCGGCAACGTGCTGAAGGTCCGCGAGCTGGTCGGCGACTCCATGACGTTGATGCTCGACCCGGCCTGCGAGCTGCGGACCTTCGCCGACGCCCTCTATGTCGGCCGGGCCTGCGACGATGCGGGATACTTCTGGTACGAGGACCCGTTCCGGGACTCGGGAGTCTCGGCATTCGCGCACAAGAAGCTGCGCGGGATGATCCGCACCCCGATCCTGCAGACCGAGCATGTCCGTGGGGTGGAGCCGAAGGCCGACTTTCTGATGGCCGGCGGGACCGACTTCCTGCGCTCCGACCCCGAATACGACATGGGAATCACCGGTGCGATGAAGATCCACCACCTTGCCGAGGCATTCGGGATCGACGTCGAGGTTCATGCCTGCGGGCCAGCCCATCGGCATGTCATGGCGGCGACCCGGAACAGCAACTACTACGAGGTGGCCCTGGTCGGGCCCGACTGCCCCAACGCGGTACCGCCGGTCTACACCTGCGGCTACTCGGATCAGCTCGATTGCATCGGAGCCGACGGCTGTGTCCAGGTACCGACCGGTCCCGGCCTCGGCGTGACCTACGATTGGGACTTCATCGTCAGGAACCGCACGCGCCTGGAGGTCTTCGAGGTCAAGTGAAGGCGCCGGAGCGCGCCGGGGCGTGCCGCCGGTCGCTCCGCCGGCGAACTGTCGGTCCGGTCTTCCGCCGGTCCGGTCGATGAGTCAGCTCCGGGCGCGGCCGGCGTCCCCTGCAGCTTGCCGAGCAGCCGCACCAGTTCGTCTGCCTCCGAATCATCCAGATGGCCGGCGAAATGCCGGGCTATCGCCAGGCGGTAGGGCGACCACATCGACTGCAGCAACTCGCGCCCGGCGGCAGTGATATGCAGCACATGGCCGCGCCCATCCTCGGGACATGGCAGGCGCTCGGCGCAGCCCGCTTTGACGATCCGGTCGAGCAACCGGGACAGGTTGTACTGCGCCAGGAGCATCCGGTTCTGCAGCTCGAACGGCCGAAGGCCGTCAGGTTCGGCGCGCCTCAGCTCGAGGAGCGCGTCATACCAGACCGGCGCCGGCATGCCGGCCGCCTTGAGATCGGTCTCGACGGCCTCGAGCAGACTCTGCGAGACCCGCACGAGCCGTGCCCAGGCCGTGACCGCCTGATCGGAGGGAAGCGATGAGGGCTCACGCATTCCACGGACGATAGGGGGCCGGGGCATCGGCCTCAAGTACCGTCGCCCTGGCCGGTCGGCATCCTGCCAGGCTGCGATAGCGGTGCCGGGCGGTTGACCGAGCGTCGCCCGGAAGATCCCATAGGCGACCAGCAGGCCAAGGCCGGCGACCGGATGTATCGGGGAGAGGAGAACGACCTCGCTCCGGGTTGCCGGGCGGTGGTCGAACCCCCTGTCGAAGGCGTCCCGAAGGTCGCGGATCTCGATTCGGCGAATTCAGGCCGATGCGGCTCGCTGGTCCGGCTCCGCGCGGCCGACCGCGTGGCCGGTGGCCCCGGTCGCCGATTACGCGTGCTTTGGTTGATTTAATCTCCATGTGAGCGATTACGAATTTGCACGCCTGTGGCCATTGTTCACATTCCTGAACGTCTGGTTCGAGGGACCGCCGACTGCCGATGCCGTGGCGTCCTGTCGGCGGCGGCCGCGCGACAACCGCGATACGCCTCAGAAATTCAGTGAAAGTCGATTCCCGAACAGCGCTATCGCTGCGTCTGCGGGCCGAGATTCCCGTCGAGGGTCTGCGCACTCACTGGCGTGGTGCATTGTCGCCCGCTCTGCCCGGTGCTGACGTCACATAGCGGGTTCCGATTTCGTGGCGGATGGAACCAAACGATCTTCGTCAATGACTTATGCTGCACGTTAACCGTGTTGGGGTATCCTGCTCCCGTGTCGGTGGGAGGGGGCTATGCAACGACATTGGGCGGCCATGGCTGTTGCCGCATGGGGAATTGCGACAGCGGTACCGACATGTCCGGCGGTGGCACAGGACTATGCGGATCTGACGCTCGAGCAGCTTATGAATATCGAGATCACATCGGCCGCAAAGCGGCCGGAATCGATCGAGAATACGCCGGCGGCGGTGTTCGTCCTGACCAATGAGGACATCCGGCGCATGGGTGCCCGCTCGATCCCGGAAGCGCTTCGCATGGTGCCCGGCCTGAATGTCGCGCAGATCACGTCCAGTTCGTGGTCGATCTCGGCGCGCGGGTTCAACGGCCGATTCGCCAACAAGCTGCTGGTCCTGATCGACGGGCGAAGCGTCTATACGCCCTTGTTCTCGGGCGTGTACTGGGACCGCCAGGACACGCTTCTGCAGGATGTCGAGCGGATCGAGGTGATCCGGGGCCCGGGTGCGGCGCTCTGGGGAGCCAATGCGGTCAACGGCGTGATCAACGTCATCACCAAGAATGCCCGCGCCACCCATGGGACCTTCTTGTCCGCCGGAGCCGGATCCGACGACGAGATCCGCGGCGCGGCACGCTACGGCGGATCGCTCGGCGAGAACGGCCACTACCGGGTGTATGGAAAGGCATTCAACGAGGGGAGCCGTCCTGGGAGCGATGGAGTCGGCGGCGCCGACGACTGGCGATCGGCGAACGCAGGTTTCCGCATCGACCTGGACGACCCGACCGGGGATACTTGGCACTTCCAGGGCGGGAGTTTCAGCAGTGTGCTCGGCGACGGCTATGTCGGGCCGACGCTGACCGCGCCGTACACCGAGCGCCTGGAGGTCGATGGTGACGTGTCCGGCAACTACATGCTGGGAAGCTGGAGCCGCGAGCTTGCCGCGGGCAACCAGATCGAACTGCGGGCCTACTATCAGCGCGAGTCCTTCGACGATCCGCGTGTCGACGAGGCCCGCGACATGGTCGATGTGGAGGCACTGCACCGGGTCGCGATCGGCGATCGGCACCGCGTCGTCTGGGGCGTCGGCGGACGCTATGGCCGGGACGATCTGGGCGAGAATTTCGCGGTCAATTTCGAGCCGGACAGCGACGAACTCTATCTTGTCAACGCGTTCGCGCAGGACACCGTGCAATTCTTCGGTGGCGACGTCGAGGTCACGGCCGGGACCAAGTTCGAGTACAACAGCTACACCGGCCTGGAGATACAGCCCAGCATCCGCGGAATCTGGCATCTCGACGATCGCAACTCGGTCTGGACGTCGGTCTCACGCGCGGTCCGTACGCCGTCCCGCGCCGAGAACGACCTGGATATCGCGGCGATCGTGCTTCCGCCGGCGGCCGGCGGGCTGCCGAGCGCGATCCGGTTCGTAGGCGACCCCTCGGTCAGGTCGGAGGAACTCCTGGCGCTCGAGGCTGGATATCGCTGGCAGGCGCTGCATAGTCTGTCGTTCGATATCTCGGGCTTCTACAATTTATATGACCGGTTGGTCAGCTCGACGGCCGGCACGCCATTCGTCACCACGTCCAATGGCACTCCCTACGTCGTGGTTCCCCTGAATACCGCCAATGACGGCGAAGCCGACGTGTACGGTTTCGAGCTGGTCGGCAACTGGCAGCCGAGCGACTCCCTGCGCCTGCAGGGCTGGTATTCGTTCCTGCAGACGGACTACGCATTGAGTGCCGATTCCAATCACCAGGTGGCAGTACGCAGCCTGTTCAACCTGACGCCGACAGTGACGCTCGATGCTACCGCCCGCTACGTCAGCGAGGTCGACATCAACGATACCGACGGCTACGCCGAGCTCGGGATCCGCCTGGCCTGGCGACCGGTGCCGAACCTCGAACTGGCGATCGTCGGCCAGAACCTGCTGCACAGCGAACGGCTGGAGCTGAAGGGCGACGCGCTGGCAGGAACCATCTCGACGGAGGCCGAGCGTTCGGTCTTCGGTTCGGTCACGCTCAAGTTCTGAGGGCATGACCGGGGGCGCAACCAGTTTCCGGCCGGTACGAAGGACTCGGGCCTGGTTCGGCTCGGTCGTCGGGACGGTCATCATGTTGCTGTCGGCCGGCCTGTCGATCACCGCGGCCCGGGCCGATCCGGCAGACGATCCCAAGGAGGCCGCGGTCAAGGTCGCGTTCGTTTACAATTTCGCGAAGTTCGCCGTCTGGCCGGAGGGGCGGTTTCGCTCGGCGACGGATCCGGTCGTTCTGTGTACGCAGCGAGGCGATCTCGACCGATCGGCGCTGCGGACCATCGACGGACGCCGGATCGGCGATCGTCCGGTCCGGATCGAGATCATCGATCCCGGTGCGGCGGTCGACGCCTGCCATATCTTCTTCGCGAGCGGGTTCATGTCCGACGCGGCGTTGCGCGATGTCCTTGCCCTGGCGCAGCGCCGCGCCGTCCTGCTGGTATCGGACATACCCGGCTTCGCCGGGATCGGCGGGCACATTGGCCTCGTCGAGGATCGCAAGCGGTTGCGGTTTCAAGTAAATCTGCGTGCGACCACGCGAGCCGGCGTGAAATTGAGCTCGCAGCTTCTGCAACTGGCCGAAGTCATCGATGCGGTGAGGAACTGATGCCCGGGTGGCTCTCCGACCTTTCCCTGCGCGCCAAATTCGTCGCCGCCACGATGCTGGTCGGGTCGGTCGCGACGGCATTCGCCACCATCGGCTTCCTGTTCTATGCGAATAGCGCCACCCGCGCGGGAATGGTGCGGGAGATGACCGCCCTTGCGCAGGTTCTCGCGGAGAACTCCGGGGCGGCCCTCGTGTTCGACGATCCGGCGGCGGCGACCCAGACCCTGTCGGCGCTGCGCGGCAGAACCGACGTGGTGGCCGGCCGCGTGATCGACCCCAAGGGCGAGACTTTCGCCCGATTCGGCAAGATGCCGGACGACGAGATCGCCGCCGCCCCGGTCGACCAGATGGTCGCTCGGTTCGACGACAATGGCCTGTGGGTCCGGCAGCCGGTCTGGCTCGACGGCGAAGCCGTGGGTGCGGTCGAGCTGCTGGCTTCGCTGAGGATCCTCAGGGAGGAGCGGAATGCGCTGCTGGCGATCGCCGGGGTCATCGCGCTGGTCTCGACCATTGTCGCCTTCGCGCTGTCGTCGACGCTGCAGCGGACGCTGGTCCGACCGATCATGCATCTGGCGGAGGTCATGCGGCAGGTCAGCGCCGATCGGGCCTACGGCCGTCGTGCGGAGCGGCACACCAACGATGAACTCGGCGACCTGATCACCGGTTTCAACAACATGCTCTCGCAGATCGAGGCGCAGCACATCGAGCTGACGATGTATCGCGCCCAACTCGAGCAGCTGGTCGACGAGCGCACCGCTCAGCTGCAGGAGACGGTGGCGGATCTCCGGGTCTCGAAGGCTGAGCTCGAGGCCGCCAACCGCTTCAAGTCCGAGTTCCTGGCGAACATGAGCCACGAGCTGCGGACACCGCTGAACGCGATCATCGGGTTCTCGGAGATCATGGCCGACCGGATATACGGCCCGCTCGGCGATGTCCGGTACGAGGAGTATGCCCGGGACATCGGGCAGAGCGCGGAGCATCTCGTCGGTATCATCGGCGACATCTTGGACATGACCCGCATGGAGTTCGGGAAGCTGGTGCTGCGCGAAGAGCCGATCGCGATGGTCTCTCTGATCGACGATGCCCTGCGGATCGTGCGGCCGCTGATCCGGGCCAAGGAAATCGATCTTCAGCGGCCGGGGCCGGAGACGATGACCCTGCGTTGCGACCCGATGCGGGTCCGCCAGATCCTGATCAACCTGCTGTCCAATGCCGTCAAGTTCACCGAGGCCGGGGGGCGTGTCTCCATAAGCGTCAGCGTCGAAGACGGTCTGACAGTGACGATCTCGGACACCGGCATCGGGATTGACGAGGCCGACCTCGGCCGGGTCCTGACGCCGTTCGCCCAGGTCGAGAATGCATTCTCCCGTCGCTACCAGGGAACCGGGCTGGGCCTCTCGCTGAGCAAGACGCTGATGGAACATCACCAGGGACGGCTGGACTTGACCAGTCGGTTGGGCGAGGGGACCACCGTCGTGCTGTGGTTTCCACCGTCGCGGGTGGTTTCCGGCCCGTAGCGGATCAGCACCGGCTCGGCTGGCTGTACTCGCTGGCTTCGAGGAACCTTGGATTGGAAGCCTTCAGGCGCTCGACAACGAGGCTGTGCAGGACGCCGTGGATCGGGCCCAGCAGGCTGTCGTCATACTCGCCGTCGCGGATCTCCCGGGCGAGGTCGGCCGTCAGGGCCTGAACCCGCGTGCCGGAGTCCCCGCCGGCACGGTGGACGTTGTCCTGGCCGTACAACTCCGCGAATGCGTCGAGCACCACACGGGCCGGCTCGTTGCCGGCCTCGATCTCGCGGCGGGCGATGCCGATGGCGCTCGCCACCATCAGTGCGGAGTAGCGCGCCGTGCCCTCCAGGCCCGGCAGTATCTCGTCCCGCAGGGCGGTTTCGGCGGCCTCCAGGAGATCGAGGCGGTCGGGCCGGTCGAACATCACTGTGCCTCCTCGATGCCGCGGATCTGAATCAGCAGGTCGTATTCCATCTCGGCCGCCTTGCGTGCGGTCAGGGCGAGTTCCAGCGAGAACTCGCGTCCCGACAGATGGCGCTCGCCCTGGTGCAGCGCGATGATGGCCCAGCGGGTGGCGGCGAGGACCTCCCAGTACGGCACCCGCGCCCAGTCGAGCGTCCGGCCGGATACCGCCTCGTAGCCGCGCTGGAAGTCGCCCCGCATTCCGATGCCGCCGACCGCCCGGTCGTCGGCCCCGAACCGCCAGCAACGCGCACACAGCCACCCGATATCCTCCATCGGGTCGGACCAGCTTGCGAACTCCCAGTCCAGCACCGCGGTGACGTCGGGTCCGCCTGCGGCGTCGATCATCAGGTTGCCGCAGCGGAAGTCGCCGTGACCGAGAACCGATGCCGGAGCCTCGGGCGCGTTGCGGTCGAGCCATCGGACCGCCCATTCGAGCACCGGGTAGGGACGGGGCAGCGCGTCGAGCTGCTCGACGAACTCGGCGATCCGCCGGCGTGCGGGCGGCCTGGGATCGTCACCGAGGAAGCCCAGATCGTCGCGCGGCGGCTCGATCGTATGGATACGGGCGAGCTCCACGCCGATCGCCTCGGCGAGGGCCGGCCGGTGCGGATCGAGGGCCGGGTCGCGGGCGAGGGTACGGGGATTGGCGGTGCCGGATGCCCGGCGCATCAGGTAGAACGGCTTGCCCAGTACCGTACCTGCGGCGTCGAGCCCCAGTGGCTCCGGTACCGTCACCCCGGCGGATTGCGCGGCTTTCAGGAGCGCGAATTCCTCGGCCCGGCTGCGGCTGACCGAAACTCCCGATGGCGCATCGGTTCGCAGGACCAGGCCGAGGGTACCGGCATGCGGTCCATCGGTCACCAGGGCATCGAACGTCCAGTTCTCCTGGATCGCGCCACCCGGCATCCTTGCCGGCTCGGTGATCCGGACCTCGGTCGCGCCGAGCGCCTGGGCGATCCAGCGGTCCAGAGCGTCGTGGTCCTCCACCAGCATCGCCTACATGCCCCATGACCAGAAGTCGCCGCGCTCCTGCTGGTAGAAGCGCGCGAGGACCATCTTGTGGACCTCGGAGGCGCCGTCGACCAGTCGGGCCTGGCGGGCATACCGGTAGATCCACTCGAGCGGCGTGTCTTTGGAATAGCCGCGCGCACCGTTGATCTGAATGGCGACGTCGACGGCTTCGTGCAGGGTATCGGCGACGTGGATCTTCGCCATCGAGACCTCCTTGCGGGCGAAGTCGCCATTGGCCAGCTTCCAGGCCGCCTTCATGGTCAGCAGCCGCCCGATCTCGATCTTGTAGGCGAGGTCGCCGAGCATGGTCTGGACGGTCTCGCGGTCGGCCAGCCGGACGCCGAAGCCCTCGCGGCGCTCGGCATACTCGATGGCGATCTCCATGGAGCGCTTGGCGAGGCCGAGCCAGCGCATGCAGTGGGTAAGCCGGGCGGTGCCGAGGCGGATCTGGGTCAGCTTGAGGCCGTCGCCGACCGCCATCACCCGGTCCCGGTCGTCGACTTCAAGCCCGTCGAATTCGATCTCGCAGTGCCCACCATGCTCCTCCGGTCCCATGATCGGGATCCGTCGGATGATCCGCCAGCCCGGCTGGTCCTTGTGGAACATGAACGCCGTCAGGCCCTTGCGCGGGTCGTCGGACGTCCTCGCCATCAGGATGAAGTGCGCGGCCTCCTCGGCGCCGGTGATGAACCACTTGCGTCCGGAGATCCGCCAGCGGTCGTTGCCCGCCGGCTCGGCCTTGGTGAGCATCATGCCCGGATCCGAGCCGGAGCCGGGAGAGGGCTCGGTCATCACGAAGGCCGAGCGCACGGTGCCGTCGACGATCGGCTGCAGCCAGCGCTGCTTCTGATCCTCGGTGGCGACCCGGTTCAGGATGAACATGTTGCCGTCGTCCGGGGCCGCGCAGTTGAAGCAGACCGGTCCGAAGATCGAGCGGTTCATCTCCTCGTAGGCCGGCGCCATGCCGACCTGGTCGAAGCCGAGACCGCCCAACTCGCGCGGCATCTGGGGCGCCCACAGGCCCGCCTCCTTGACCTTGGCCCGCAGGATCGCAAGCCGGTCGAGGCGGATGTTGTCGTGCTTGTCGTAGGCGCCGGGGTCGGCCTCGACCGGCAGGATGTGGTCGGTCACGAAGGTTCGCACCTTGGCCCGGTACGCTTCGACCTCGGCGGGGAGGTGAAAGTCCATGAGGGGTCGCTCGGCTGGTTTCGACCGGGCTAAGATACCCCCGCCGCGCTGCGGCGCAACGCATCAGAACTTCCGAGAAGAGGGAAACATCCCATGAGCATCAAGCGCTTCCAGACCGCGACCAGGATGAGCCAGGCCGTGGTCCATGGCGGCACGGTCTATCTCGCCGGCCAGGTGGCCCAGGGGGCCGGCGGCAAGAGCGTCGCCGAGCAGACCAAGGACATCCTGTCGCGTATCGACGCCTTGCTGGCCGAGGCCGGCAGCGACAAGCAGAACCTGCTGTCGGCGACCATCTGGCTGAACACGATGGACGACTTCGCCGAGATGAACGCGGTCTGGGATGCATGGCTGCCGGCGGGTCAGGCGCCGGCTCGGGCCTGCGTGGAGTCGCCGCGGCTGGCGGCACCGCAGTTCACGGTCGAGATCGGGATCATCGCCGCCGTGAAATAGTACCGGGGCAGGTGCCGGCGTCCGGTGGACGCCGGCACCGCTCTGGCGGTGTCAGTGCCGTCAGGTTCCCGCCGCGGCGGTGCCGCGGCTCAGTTTTCGTACCCAGGCCTCCTGGTCGTGCGTCTCGATCGCGCCTGGTCTTGCACGTCGAACCGCCTGGATTGCCTCATCCGGCGACAGGCCGCCGGTGACCAGCAGGGCGGCTACGATCGTTCCGCTGCGCCCGCGCCCGCCCCGGCAATGCACCAGGACCCGCTCGCCGGCCTCCAGGCATGCTGTGAGGCGATCCCTTAAGGCCGGCCAGGCTTGCTCGAAATCGACGCCGGGCGCCGTAAAGTCCTCGATGGGTGCATTCGTCCAGCGCGTGCCGACCGCCGCCAGGCGCTCGGCCAGGTTGCCCCACCCATGGCTCGCGGCCTCCTGCGGCGTGGTCAGGCCGACCACCGCCGAAGGTTTCCAGTCGGCGACCACGGCCGGATCGTCGTCGCCGGCCGGGACCGGCCCCAGAGCCAGCCTTCCCGGCCACGGGCCGTCGCCGATGGCCGTGATCGGGTAGGTTTTCAGGCGACGTCCCGGATGAAGCGGCCGATGGTCGGCGCGATGTTCTCGCGCCATTTGCGGCCGTTGAAGATCCCGTAGTGACCGACCTTCCGCTCGAGATGGTCTCGGCGCCGATTCTCGGGGATGTTCGGGGTCAAACGGTGCGCGCCGAGGGTCTGGCCCGGCGCCGAGATGTCATCGAGTTCGCCCTCGACGGTCAGCAGCGCGGTCTTGCGGATCGCCTCCGGCCGTACCGGCAGGCCGCGCCACTCCATCACGCCGCGCGGCAGCTGGCGTTCCTTGAACACCCGCTGAATGGTCTCGAGGTAGTACTCGGCCGACACGTCCATGACCGAGAGGTACTCGTTGTAGAAGCGCTGCTTTGCCTCCGCGGAATCGTCGTCCCCCTCGACCAGATGGCGGAACATCTGCATGTGCGCCGCGAAATGCCGATCGGGATTCATGGCGATGAAGGCGCCGATCTGCATGAACCCCGGATATACCCGGCGGTGGGCACCCGGATAGTACGGCGGCACCGTGGTGATGCAGCGGGTTTCGAACCAACTCATGTCGCGGTCGTCGGCCAACTGGGTGACCACCGTCGGTGCGCCGTCCGGGTCGACCGGCCCTCCCATCAGGGTCATGGACACCGGCTGGGCCGGATCGTCCTGGTCGGCCAGCAGCGCTACCGTTGCCAGTGTTATCGGCGCTGGCTGGCAGACCGCGATGACGTGCAGGTCGGGCGCCAGATGGCGCATGAAGTCCATCAGCACGTCGATGTAGTCGTCCAGGTGGAAGAAACCGCGGCTGAGCGGGATGCCGCGGGCGTCGATCCAATCGGTCACATAGACGTCGTGATCGGCGATCAGCGCCTGCACGGTGCCGCGCAGGAGCGTCGCGAAGTGCCCGGACATCGGCGCGACCAACAGCACCTTGGGGTCCTGGCGCTTGGTTTCGCGGCGGACATGGACGAGATTGCAGAACGGCGTCTTCAGGACCGGCTCGAACGACACCGCCGCTGGCCCGTCGGGCGTCTCGGCGGTCTCGATCTCCCAGTCGGGCTTGCCGCGATGCTTGATCATGCCGTCCAGAACCTCGACCCCGGCCTCGAGGGCGCGGCCGAACGCGACGTATGACGATGGAGCAAACGGATGGCCGTTCAGGGCTATTGAGGTCTTCGTGAACAGTCGGACCGGCGCGAGCAGGGCCCGCTGGGTCTCGTACAGTGAGTAGAGCAAAACCGGTGACTCCGTTCCGTGACGGAAAGTTCCCGAAAAAGTCCGCTATCAGACTCCTTGAATTCTAAAAGATCAAGATTGACCAATCGTTAATCCGGCGGCTTGAGCGAGTCCCGTCGTCATATGACCTTACAGGACGGCAGGGGCGACCCCGGATCGACTGGGGCCGCCCCACAGTCCGGGGCTCAGGCGAGCAGCAGGCCTTCCAGATTCTCGAACAGGAAGGCGACGCCGATGCCGGCGATCACGGCGCCCGCAAGGCGCGGACGGATGGCCTCGGGGCCGGCGGCGTTCCAGATCCGCAGCGCGACATGGGCGGCACCGGCCGCGATGGCGTACTGGATCGCCGAGAAACCGACCAGATAGGCCAGCAGCGGCGTCGGTTCGGCTCCGACGATGCTCCCGCCATAGGCCCAGCCATGGAACAGGCCGGCCAGGGCGAACATGCCGAGCAGGGCAGGGGTGCCGACCCGTCGCCCGGACAGCGCGACCGCGCCGAGCACCAGGATCGATGCGGCAATGACGATCTCGGCGGCCGGCAGCACGGTCCCCGCCACCTGGATCAGGCAACCGACGACGGTCGCGACGACGAATGCCAGCGGCGACAGCAGCCGATGGCCGGCGAACGCGGCTACCAGGCCGACGGCGATCACGAAGGCGAGGTGATCGACGCCGATGACCGGATGTCCGAGGCCGGACAGCAGCCCGGTGACAAAGGTATCGGGAGTCTGGCCGTCCATCGCGTGGTGGGCGAGGGCCGGGCCGGCGGAGCCGGCGAGCGCTATCGGAACGAGCGCCAGGATGTGACGTGGGTTCATGCGGTGGTTCTCCTCGGTCGTCCACCCGACGACCGTTTCGGGTTTCACGGCGGCGGCAGGTCTCCTGGCTCGCGCGTCGTCGCGTCTCACCCAGCCTTCCCACACCGGATCCAATCCGAGGCAGTGGCACTGAGGGTGACGCTCAGCGCTTACAGTTGCGGGGGCAGCCACGGTCTCGGTCCCTGATGGGTACGCCTCACCGTGTTCCCTATTGTGCCGTCTTCGCGCTTGCTGGGACGGCACCGCCGGGCGGCAGTGTCGGGGTCCGGGGGGTCGCGATCAAGCCTTGAGTTCGAGCGCGGCGTGCGTGGCCGCCCGACGCTCCGCCGTGGTAGAGTCGGGCGCTGGAAACTGCCTCGGTCCAATGAACATGGATGCGTCAAACCTCGCGCGTGCGCCAGGCGGTCTCCCGGTGATGTGCCACGATGCGGTGGCCGTGGTGGATGCCCTGGATCGGCTGTACCGCGGCCAGATCGAGTTCCTGCAGTCCCGTTTCCGCGTGTACGAGGCCGGCGACCACGGCGGGCGGGCCCGGGCGGTCTATCCGATGGTCCGCCTGGTGGTGGACGAGGACCATGCCCCGCGGCCGGCCGCGACATTCGGCTTCGCGGATCAGCCCGGGGTTTACGAGGGCACCTTCACGCGAATCGACCTGTTCCGCGGCCACATGGAGAAGCAGTTCGCCCGCATCATCGAGAATCATGGACGCCCGATCGAGGTCCTGCTCTCGGAAATGCCGATCCCGTTGCCGTTCGCCTTTCCCGACGGCATGACCGTCGGCGACGGGTTCGACGCCGCCGCGATGACGCATTTGAAGCGGCATTTCGACATGCCGGTCCTCGCCTTGATGGACGACCGCATCGTCAACGGCGAACTCGCCCCGGGACCCGGGGAACCGCTGCCGCTCGGGCTGTTCACCGCGCCGCGGGTCGACTACTCCCTGCACCGGCTGCGGCACTACTGCGGCACCGGTCCGGAGGCGTTCCAGAACTTCGTGCTGTTCACCAACTATCAGGTCTATATCGACGGCTTCGTGCAGCGGGCGGAAGCGCTGGTCCGGGATCCCGACAGTGGCTACACCGCCTTCGTCGAACCCGGCGGGCGGGTCCTGCGCAAGGACGGCACGGCGGTCGGCGTGCCGGCGGCGCGCGCCCCGCAGATGCCGGCCTACCACCTGGCCCGGGACGACTACCAGGGCATCACCATGGTGAACATCGGGGTCGGCCCGTCGAACGCCAAGACCATCACCGACCACGTGGCGGTGCTGCGGCCGAACGCCTGGATCATGCTGGGCCACTGCGCCGGGCTCCGGAACACCCAGCGGCTCGGCGACTACGTGCTGGCGCACGCCTATCACCGCGACGACCACGTGCTCGACGACGACCTGCCGGTCTGGGTCCCGATCCCGGCGCTGGCCGAGGTCCAGCAGGCGCTCGAGCAGGCGGTCGCCGATGTCACCGGCCTGGATCCGGTCGGGGTCAAGGGCATCATGCGTACCGGTACCGTGGCGTCGACCGACAACCGCAACTGGGAGCTGCGCGAGCAGCACGAACCCGACCGGGCGCTGTCCCTGTCGCGGGCGATCGCCCTCGACATGGAGAGCGCCACGGTCGCGGCCAACGGCTTCCGCTTCCGGGTGCCGTACGGAACCCTGCTGTGCGTGTCCGACAAGCCGTTGCACGGAGAGCTGAAGCTGCCCGGGATGGCGGACGACTTCTACCGCCGGCAGGTCGCCCAGCACCTGGATATCGGATTCCGGACCATGGAGCTGCTGCGCGCGTTACCGCCGGAACAGTTGCATTCCCGCAAGCTGCGCAGCTTCAACGAGGTGCCGCTGCAATAGTAAGGATCCGTCGAACGGCGGTTTGTCGACACGACTGACCTATTGCCTATTGCACGCTCTGCAGTACACGGTGACCCGATGTTGCGTCGGGGGAGCACCGGTTACCCATATCCTTTCGGGGCCTTGGACTGCCAAGTCCTCGATTAGATCGAACAAGGCCTCCTGCAAGACTGGCTCCAGAGGGATAAGTGGGCGCGGGTGGCGGGGGCGTATGACCGCCATCAGGTCGTTGAAGGTCCAAAAACGGCCCGGATCTTGATCGAGCGTCTGAGAGACGTCGTGCTTCACGTCCGTTCGCAGGTCGATGTTTGTCCATCGCTCGTAGCCGAATACCGACCCACCGACGATGATGGAGAGCAACGTAAGTGCGGCGGAGGTCGTGTGCCGTTTCTCGGGAGATCGTGTCTCGAGGAACAGTGTCCAAGCAGCGCCAAGGATTGACAAGAGAAGTCCGACTGAGCCTATCCAGTCACCGAGGGTCATTCCGCATGCTCCTCAATTTACAGCTGATCGACAGTCTTATGCAGACATCACACAGCGAATGAGGTGGTCAGCGAACACGAATTTCAGACACCAGTGAAATCGGGCCACCATTGACCGTACAATGGTAAGCGAACTCCCCGTTACCGGAATGGAGGGAAATCTGCTTGACGTTCTCAACTGGCGCTTTCAGGATGACGGAAGCGGTGTTTCTTGCAACATTGATTGGCGTACAGTCTGGAATCTCGCAGGTTTGACTATAATCACATTCGGTGGTGACGAACCGAAGGATGATGCTGCGGGGGCTGGGTGGAATGAACGAGATCTGTAGTCGCTGCCCAGCTCTGAAACTCGTGACTTCACTGAGATCGAGCCAAGTCACGTTGTAGTCACTTCGAACGCCGGACCGCCCACTCAGTCTTGCGGACTGTGCTACGCACATCGAACTGACGGAGATCGCAACGATGGCGATCAGGCCGATGGTAAGTGCACCACGCATCGAATTGTACTCCCCCATGAAACACAAGTGACTATTGTGCAACAATAACGGGAAAAGTGCTATATGGGCGTAGTGTCGGCTGTGTGCATCCGGAGCGGAGTTCAAAGCCCAATTGTCATTCGACGTAGTTGCCAGCCTGTCTCGTAAGCAGCCGTTTCTGCCGATGCATCGCCGTCACGCGAGGAGCTTGGCCTTGGTCAGCCGGCTTGCGACGTTGCCATGTGTGGATCGTCCGCGACGGAAACCCCGCCGTTCACTCGCCCGGTTGCGGGCTCGGCGTACCGGGACGCGATGCGCGGGAACTCACCATCTCCGCCGCCTTCCCAAGCACGCCGCGCGGCATGTAGATGATGAACAGCACCAGCATCAGGCCGTAGACCATGACGTCGAGGCCGTGGAACTGGTGGCCGAAGCCGAGGCGCAGGCCCTCGCCGAGCAGCAGGGTGATGACCGCCCCGACGGTCGGTCCGAGCTGCACGAACATGCCGCCGGCGATCACCGCGAACACGATTTGCAGCGAGATCGCGATGCCCGAGACCGTCTCGGGGTTTATGTACTGCTGGTACTGGCCGTAGACGGCGCCGCCGAACGCCGTCATCGCCGCCGAGATCACCGTCACGGTGAGCTTGGTACGGGTGACGTGAATGCCGAGCGAGGCGGCCGCGTCCTCCTCCTGGCTGATCGCTTCCATGGCGTAGCGCAGCATCGAGCGGTCGACCGCCCGCCAGATCAGCAGTCCGACCAGCCAGACCCCGACGATGATGTAGAACCAAACCGTCTTCGAGGCGAACTGCAGGGCATAGAGCGACACCGGATCGTCCGGCGATACCATGCCGATCGGCGTGACCCCGAGCGATCCGCCGGTGGTGTCGCGCAGCGCCACGATCAGCAGGCGGGCGACCTCGGTGAGAGCCAGGGTCACCAGCGCGAAGTAGTGCCCGGTGATGCGGAACCGGAAGCACGGCAGGCCGATCAGCAGGCCGAGGATGCCGGCGGCGGCGACCGAGAGCGGAATGCCGATCCAGGGCGTCAGGCCGGCCAGGTTCCACAGCATGGTGGTGCCATAGGCGCCGACGCCGAGGAACGCGCCGTGCCCGAGCGACACCAACCCGAAGCGGCCCATCACCGACCAGCCGGTGTAGACGAAGCCCCAGATCAGCACCGAGATCGCGATGTGCAGCACATAGTCGCTGAATCCCAGCAACGGGAACACCAGCACGCCGGCGAGGCCGACGACCTTCAGGATCGCGATGTTGCGGGCGGTCGAGCTATCCATCGTCCGGTCCTTCTCAGCTTCGCGATCCGAGGATGCCCTGGGGGCGGATGAACATCATGACGATGAAGAACACGAAGGCGAGCACGTAGCCCCACTCGACCTCGGCGTAGAACCCGCCCAGCGCGATGAACTCGGCGAAGATGAAGGCGGCGATGAAGCCGCCGAACATGTTGCCGAGGCCGCCGAGCACGCAGACCATGAAGGTGATAGGGCCAAAGGTCAGGCCGATCGCCGGGTGGATGTCGTACAGCAGCACCAGCAGGCAGGCGCCGAGCCCGGCCAGTCCGCCCCCGAGCGCCGATGTCACGAGGTAGATCCGACGCGGGCTGACCCCCATCAGCGGCATCACGTCACGGTCCTGGCTGATCGCCCGGATGGCGGTACCGAGATAGGTCTTCTTCAGGAACAGCCAGAGGACGCCGACCGCAACCAGCGACACCGTGAACGCGATGATGCGCGACACCGGGAAGAACATCTCGCCGGCCTCGATGCTGCCGAACGACACCCCGATGTTCCGGAACTCCACCGTGAACAGCATGGTGGCCAGGCCCTGCAGGAAGAACAGCACGCCGCCGGTCACCAGCAGCTGGTTGATCGGCTCGGTGTGCAGGATCGGGCGGATGACCAGGTGATGCAGCACGGCGCCCAGCGCCGCGACCATCAGGATACCGCCGGCGAAGGCGAACGGCAGCGGGACGCCGAAATCGACGTAGAGGTAATAGATCGTGTACATGCCGAGCATGATCAGCTCGGCGTAGCAGATCCACACCACGTCGATGACGCCGAAGATGATGTTCAGGCCGAGCGACAGCAGCGCCAGCACGCCGCCGAACAACAGGCCCTGGATCACGGTTTCCCACAGGAACGGATCGGTGAGCGAGAACTCCATCGTCGATCCCCTTCAGAGCCCGATATAGGCGCGGCGGACTTCGTCGTTTTCCAGGAGATCCCGGGACGCGCCGCTCATCTTGATCCGGCCGACCTCGAGCAGATAGGCCCGGTCGACCACCTTCAGCACCTGCTGGATGTTCTGCTCGACGATCAGCACGGTGTAGCCTTCCTGGCGAATGCGACGCACCAGGTCGAAGACCTGCTGCACGATCACCGGGGCCAGTCCGGCCGACGGCTCGTCCAGCAGCAGCAGCTTCGGGCCCGACATCAGGCCGCGGCCGATCGCGCACATCTGCTGCTCGCCGCCGGACATGGTGCCGGCCAGCTGGTGGCGGCGTTCCTTCATGCGCGGGAACAGTTCGTAGACGAAGTCGAGGCGTTCCTCGAAGCGCCCGCGGGCGCCCTTGATATACGCCCCCATGCGCAGATTCTCCTCGACCGTCAGTCGCGGGAACAGCCGCCGGTGCTCCGGGACGTGGGCGACGCCGAGTTCGATGACCCGGTGCGCCGACACCGTGTCGAGCGACTGGCCCTCCATGGCGATGTGACCGCCGTTCAACGGGATCACCTTCGAGATCACCCGCAGCAGCGAGGTCTTGCCGGCGCCGTTCGGGCCGATCACCGCCACGGCCTCGCCGGCGTTGACCTCCAGGCTGACGCCGAACAGGGCCTGGAAGGTCCCGTAGCCGGCCGTCACGTTATCGAGCGTCAGCATGCGCCAGACTCCGCGGCACGGCTGTTGACCTGGCTCTGCAGACTTTCGGCATCGGTCCCGAGGTAGACCTCGATGACCTTGGGGTCGTGGGCGACGTCGCGCGGCAGGCCGGCGGCGATGATCTCGCCATGGTCCAGCACCACGCAGCGGTCCACCACCCGCATCAGGACGCCCATGATGTGTTCGACCCAGATGATGGTGATCCCGCGTTCGCGGCGGATGTCGCTCAACATGTCGGCGGCCTGGTCCATCTCGTGTTCGTCCAGGCCACCCAGACTCTCGTCGGCCAGCAACAGCCGGGGCTGGGTGGCCAGCGCCCGGGCCAGCTCGAGCTTCTTCAGCCCGGCGGCCCCGAGTCCGTCGACCCGCACGTCCGCATCGGTCGGCAACTGGGTGAGGGACAGCGCGTCCTCGGCCCGCTTCCAGGCCTCGGAGCGCGTGATCTGCTTGTTGGCCCCGAAATACGCGGCCAGGGCCACGTTCTCGAGGATGGTCAGTTTCCGGAACGGTCGCGGGATCTGGTAGGTGCGGGCGATCCCGAGATGGCAGACTTCGGTCGGAGACCGTCCCGCGATCTCCCGACCGTCCAGCTTGATCGAACCCGCTGTCGGCGGCAGGGCGCCGGCGATGAGGTTGAAGGTCGTGCTCTTGCCCGAGCCGTTCGGCCCGATCAGGCCGAGGATCTCGCCCTCGGCTAGGTCGAAGCCTATGCGGTCGACGGCGGTAAAGCCGCCGAACCGCTTGGTAAGCCCTTGCACTTCCAGCATGGACCCCATCGCCGGTCTCCCCAAATCGACGTCGGTATCGGCAGTTGCCGGTCGGTCAGCGCGCGTAGGCGTGGCCGGCGGGCAGCGGCAGCATCGGATCCATGGTCTGGATGGCGGTCGGCCAGACGATCTTGGTCTCGCCGTCCACATACTGCATGACCACCGGGGACGAGCGGCTGTTCTGGCCGGCCATCTCGCTACCCGGCGGGTCGAACTTCACGCCATAGCCCTGGATCGTGCCGCCGACCGGGATGTCGGTGTCCAGAGCCGCCTTGCGCAGGGACTCCGGATCGTAGCCGCCGTACTTCTTGATGGCGCGCGGCAGCACGTCGGTGAAGAAGATCCAGGCCTGGTTGAAGCCCATGGAGGTGTGCGGCGGAACCTGCTCGGCGCCGCTGGCAACCTTGTAGCGCTTGACCATCTCGGCGGTCAGGTCGCCGAGGCCGGGCGCCAGGGTCTTCGGATCCAGCAACTGGGCCGCCACCGGATCGACGTTGTAGATGTAGTCGGCGTCCTTGCCGAAGGTGGTCACCAGCTTGTCGATCTGGCCGTAGCCGGCACCGTGGCCGATCAGCGCCGCCCACTTCAGGCCCTGCTCCTTGGACTGGCGCAGGAACAGCGTGATGTCCGGGTTGTAGCCGGTGTGCAGGATGACGTCGGGCCGGGCCCGGCGCAGCTTGGTCACCAAGCTCGAAAGGTCCGGCGCGGTGGCGGCATAGCCCTCATTGAGGACGACGGTCATGCCGTACTTCTCGCAGTTCTCGACGTTGCCGGAGGCCACGCCGGAGCCGTAGGGACCGTCCTCGTGGATGATCGCGACCTTGAGATCGGCCGGCTTGATGCCGAGCTTCTTCTCGGAATATTCGTTCAGGAATGTGCAGGAGGCCCAGCCGAACTGGTCGGAGTGGACCTGGCCGCGGAACACGTATTTCAGGTCCTTGCCCTTGAACACCGCCGAGGCGACGCAGACGTTGGCCCACATGAATTTCTTCTGGGAGTCGACCTTCTGGGCCATCGGCACGCAGTGCGCCGATGAGTAGACGCCCATGATCAGGTCGACCTTCTCCTGGTCGAGCAGGCGGGTCGCCTCGTTGATCGCGACCTCGGCCTTCGACTGGGCGTCGGCCGTGATGGTCTCGATCATGTGGCCCTCGACGCCGCCATTCTCGTTGACCATGTCGACGGCGATCTGGGTGCCGATGGCGGCGGCCTGCGACCCGCCGGCCGCGAACGGGCCGGTGAAGTCATAGATCACGCCGACGCGGATCGGGTCGGCGGCGTGGCTCGATGCAAAGGGTACGGTGGCCACCGCTGCGGCCCCGAGAACACCCCACATCGCCCGACGCACGGATATCGTGAACGTCATGACGCTTCCTCCTGTCTGAAAATACCGGCCGGTGAACCCGGCTCTGAATCGATGGCCGCGCAGTGTCCGTGGCAAATCCATGTGGAGTCAACAGCCTGAGATATGAGATGTTTGACTCGGTGCTCGTTGTCGGTTCGTCACACTTCGTCGAGAGGGCTGATGCCGTAGCGTCATGCTTAATTGTGCCGCCGTGAGTACCTATATCGGTGTTCTCACGCCATATGATGGTCTGGCACGTACCCACTCCAATACACGTTGGATACGAGAGGGAAGGTTAACTCTATTTCTCATGTAAAACCACTCTATGTGTTCATATAACTTCGGTCTTTCTAGTGAAATCCGTCGATCTTTGATGTATTTGTTAAATCGTTCATAGAAACGAATAAGCGTGGTTCCACGCATGTCAACAAGTATATTTTCGTCTAAGTCGCCGTTGTGCAGCGCTGCGCTCAGAAATTCATAAAAATTCAAAATTGTTCTAATATGTATTATGTCGTCATCGCGTATATCAATTTCAGGTTTTTCAAGATAAACTCTAATTTCTTCGAGAGATTTGGAATACGTTTCATTGAAATGCACGGACAAAATTGTGCCGATGGTATGTTGTTTCTTCGAAAGGCTGCGTTGCAGGCGTGCGTTGAACATCATGCCGGCGGCGGCAATCAGAACCGACGCCGCTGTCAGCCAGTTTGACCACTCACCGACCTCCGACACGTTCCCCCCCATCGGATTCGATCTATGTTCTCCATTGAAGATTGAAATGTTGGTCGAGCGCAATTGTAAGAGTCAAGATCTCACGTATGTGCACTCGAAGAACCCGGAGAAAGACGCTGGCCAGGACCACGTCGACTCGGGATACAGCTTTGGTGCGTATACCTGGGGCGGATCGCTATGAGGCAGGTGCCCCTCAGTCGAACGTCTCCAGCGCATCCACTGACGCCCGGTCGTAGCCGAGCGAGGCCTTCAGCAACTGCCGGGTGTAGTTGTGGGTCGGCTCCGAGCGGCGCAGCTGGTCGACGCTCATCTCCTCGATCACGCGGCCGGCGTTCATCACCGCCAGCCGGTCGCACATATGGGCGATCACCGACAGGTCGTGGCTGACCAGGATGTAGGTCAGGCCGTGCTCGCGCTTGAGGCGCTGCAGCAGGTTCAGGATCTCGGCCTGCACCGAGACGTCGAGCGCCGAGGTCGGCTCGTCCAGCAGCAGGATCTTCGGCTCCAGCATCAGGGCCCGGGCGATCGCCACGCGCTGGCGCTGGCCGCCGGAGAGCTGGTGCGGGAAGCGGAACCGGAACTCCGCGCCGAGGCCGACGTCCTGCAGCAGCTCGACGATGCGGGCGTCGAGGTTGCCGACGCCATGGATGCGGCCGGGCTCGCCGAGGGTGCGGTCGACGGTGTGGCGCGGGTGCAGCGAGCCGTAGGGGTCCTGGAACACCATCTGCACGGTCTCGTAGAAGGCCTTGCTGCGGTCGCGGCCGAGCTCCTCGCCCTCGACGGCGATGCGGCCGGTCCAGTCGCGCGCCAGCCCGGCGATCGCCCGCAGCACGGTCGACTTGCCGGACCCGGACTCGCCGACCAGCCCGAAGCTCTCGCCACGGTTGACCGACAGCGACACGTCGCGGACCGCGTGCACCATGTCGTCGCCGTTGCCGAAGCGGACGTCGAGATGGGCGATTGCCAGAGCGATTTCAGGAGACGCGCGCATCGACACCGGGCTCCGTCTTCCAGGATTCTTCGCGGGTCAGGGTCGATAACCGCTCTTTGGGCTGGTCGACCCGCGGCAGCGAGGCCAGCAGCCCACGGGTATAGGGGTGCTTGGCGGCGTGCAGCTCCGTCGCCTTGCAGGTCTCGACGATCTGCCCGGCATACATGATCACGACGCGGTCGCAGAACGACGCCACCAGGTTGAGGTCGTGGCTGATGAACATCAGCCCCATGCCGCGGCTGGTGACCAGGTCGTCGACGATCGCCAGCACCTGCATCTGCACGGTCACGTCGAGCGCCGAGGTCGGCTCGTCGGCGATCAGCAGGTCGGGGTCTGGAATCAGCATCATGGCGATCATGATGCGCTGGCCCATGCCGCCGGAGACTTCGTGCGGGTAGGCGCCGTAGACCCGCTCGGGATCCCGGATCCGCACCGCCTCCAGCATCTCCAGGGTCCGCCGCTTCGCCTCCGACGGCGATGCCCTGGTGTGCACCTGATAGGCCTCGGCGATCTGCCGGCCGACGGTCATCACCGGATTCAGCGAGAACTTCGGGTCCTGCATCACCATGGCGATGCGGTTGCCGCGGATCGACCGGTACTGCTTCTCGGTGAGCGAGCGCAGGTTGATGCCGTCGAATTCCATCTTGCGCGACTCGACGATCCCCGGCGGCCGGATCAGGCCGAGCACGGCACGCCCGGTCATGGTCTTGCCGGACCCGGATTCGCCCACGATGCCGACCTTCTCGCGGCCGACCGAGAAGCTGATGTTGCGGACCGCCTCGACCACCCGGGTACGGGTCGGGAACCGGACCGAGAGGCCCTCGACCTCGAGCAGCGGCTTGCCGGGCTGCGGGGTCAATGCCCGGACCTCGGGTCGAGGGCGTCGCGCAGGCCGTCGCCCAGCAGGTTGAAGCCGAGGCTGACCGTGAAGATCGCCAGGCCGGGCACGGTCGCCACCCACCACTGGTCGAGGATGAACTGCCGGCCGGTCGAGATCATGGCACCCCATTCCGGCAGCGGCGGCTGGGCGCCGAGGCCGAGGAAGCCGAGGCCGGCGGCGGTCAGGATGATGCCGGCCATGTCCAGGGTCACCCGGACGATCACGCTGGAGATGCACAGCGGCATCACATGGCCGACCACGATACGCAGCGGCGAGGCGCCCTGCAGCCGGATCGCGGCGATGAAGTCGGAGTTGCGGATGGTCAGCGTCTCGGCCCTGGCGATACGGGCGTAGGGCGGCCAGGACGTCAGCGCGATCGCCAGCACGGCGTTGCCGATGCCGGGTCCGAGGGCGGCCACGAAGGCCAGCGCCAGCACCAGTCGCGGGAACGCCAGGAACACGTCGGTGAACCGCATCAGCACGACGTCGACCCAACCGCCGGCATAGCCGGCCACGGTGCCGACCAGCAGCCCGAAGACCGGCGCGGTCACCACCACCAGGGCGACCACGTAGAGGGTGATGCGGGCGCCGTACAGCAGGCGGCTGAAGATGTCGCGGCCGAGCTCGTCGCTGCCGAGCAGGTAGCCGGGGGAGCCGGGCGGCAGCAGCCGCCGCGTCAGGTCCTGGGCGATCGGATCGGCAGGGGCGATCAGCGGCGCGAAGATCGCCGCGAGGATCAGGACCACGACGATCGCGATCCCGAGCACGGCGAGCGGGTTGCGCACCAGTCCGAGCCAGCCGAGGTAGATCTGTACGCATTTGGCCTGCAGCCGGCTGGCCGGAGAGTCCGAGGTCAGCCAGGCATGCGGGCCCTGGCCGGCGCTCGGGGGGACTGCGTGGTCCGTCATCGAAGGGTATCCATTTTGGTGGCCCGCGATCCTCTCCCCTCCGTCATCCCGGACGGAGTGGCGCAGCCGCGACGATCCGGGACCCACCGGCCGCCGTTCCGATGTCCGGCGCGGACGCATCCGTCGCTCCGTGGGTCCCGGACAAGCCCTGCCTCAGGCAGGGCTTTCCGGGATGACGAAGGGAGGGGGGGCAGGCAAACACCGACCCGAAATGCGGGGTGCGACTTGTGGCAGTGAAGCACGATGCTCATCGCAGCCTCCTCACCGGGCCCGTGGATCGACGAAGCGGTACAGCACGTCGGACAGCAGATTCAGGCCGATGAACACGATGCCGACCATCACGGTCCCGCCCAGGACGGCGCTCATGTCGGCGGCCAGCAGGGCGTTGGTGATGTAGAAGCCGATTCCCGGCCAGGCGAAGACGATTTCGGTCAGCACCGATCCCTCGAGCAGGTTGGCGTAACTGAGCGCGATCACCGTGATCAGCGGCACCATGACGTTGCCGAGCGCGTGCCGCCAGATCACCCGCGCTTCCGACAGGCCCTTCACGCGGGCGGTCGTCACGTATTCCTGGGCGAGCTGCTCCAGCATGAAGCTGCGGGTCATGCGGCTGACATAGGCCAGCGAATAGTAGCCGAGCACCGAGGCCGGCAGGATGATGTGGGACAGCGCGTTGGCGAACACCTCGGTGTCGCCGGCCAGCAGGCTGTCGATCAGGATCACGCCGGTGACCTGCGGGACCACATCCTCGAAGAACACGTCGAGGCGGCCCGGGCCGGCGACCCAGTCGAGCTTGCCGTAGAACACCGACAGCCCCACCAGGCCGAGCCAGAACACCGGCATCGAATAGCCGAACAGCCCGAGCAGGCGGACCGTGTGGTCCGGCCAGCGGCCCTGGTGCACGGCCGCGATCACGCCGGCCGGAATGCCGATCGACACGCCCAGGATGGTGGCGACTGTCGCCAGCTCCAGGGTGGCCGGGAACACCCGCGCGATGTCCTGCAGGACCGGCCGCGAGGTCAGCAGCGAGGTGCCGAAATTGCCGGTCACGACCTCGCTGACGTAGTTCCAGAACTGCACGATCAGCGGGTCGTCGAGACCCATGGCCTTGCGGGTGGCTTCGTAGACCTCGTTGGTGGCGCGCTCGCCGACGACCGCCAGGACCGGGTCGATGGGCATGACGCGGCCGATCAGGAAGGTGATCAGCAACAGGCCGAGCAGGGTGACCGCCAGCGAGACCAGCAGGCGGCCGCCCCTCAAAACGCCGGAACGGGAGGAGAGCCAGGCTCTCCTCCCGCCCGAGGTGGTACCGGTGAGGCTCATCTGGCCCGTTTACTTCGTCACGGTCCAGTAATGCACCGACGAGATCGCACTGCCGGTGACGAAGCCCTCGACGTTCTTGCGCAGCCCGGTCTGCTCGATCTTCTGGAACATGATCACGAACGGGCTGGTCTTCTGGTGGTCGCGCTGGATGGCGCGGTACATCTCGGCGCGCTTGGACGAGTCGGCCTCTTCGACGGCGGCCGAAGTCGCCTTGGTCATTTCCGGGATATCCCAGGCGTTCCGCCAGGCGAGCTTGCCGGTCAGCTTCGCTTCGTCGGTGTTGTTCGGGTTGTGGGCGAAGGTATCGGCGTTGGTGTGCGGATCCGGATAGTCCGGGCCCCAGGCGCCGAGATAGACGTCATGCTCGCGGGCCCGGTACTCGCCGAGCGACTGCTTGCCGGTCATCGGGGTAAGCTCGGCCTTGATGCCGGCCTGGGTCAGCGTGCCCTGGATCGCCTGGGCGATCGACATGTAGGTCGGCTCGTTGCGGACGTTGATCTTGACCGCGACGTCGGACGCGTGGCCGGCCTCGGCCAGCAGCGCCTTGGCCTTGGCGATGTCCAGCGTGTACGGCTTTTCCTTGAGTTCGCCGAGATAGGTCAGCGGCAGGAACGCCTGGTGCGGGGTGTACTGGCCGCGCAGGATGGTCTCGGACATGCCCTTGTAGTCGACCGCCCACTTGAAGGCCTCGACCACCTTCGGGTCGTTCAGCGGGGCCTTCTTTTGGTTCAGGGACATGTAGACGATCCGGCCGCGCAGGTCCTCGTCGACCCTGAGGTCGCCGTTGCCGGCGATCGCCGCGATGTCGTCCGGCGTCAGATTGCGGGCGACGTCGACGTCACCCTTTTCGAGCTGCAGCCGCTGGCTGGCCGACTCCGAGACGTGGCGGACGAACACCCGCTTCATCGCCGGCTTGGCGCGCCAGAAGTCGGCATTGGCCTCGAGCACATAGGACTCGTTGGCCTTCCAGGATTTCAGCGCGTAGGCGCCGGTCCCGGCGGTGTTGGTCTTGAGCCACTCCCAGCCCATGTCGCCGTCTTTCTCGTGCTCCATCGCGACCTTCTTGTCGACGATCGAGCCGATGGTGGCGCTCAGGCAGTTCAGGACGAAGGACTGGGCGTATTTCTTGTCGGTCGTGAACACGAGGGTCTTGGCGTCGGTCGCCTTGATGGTCTCGTTGATGTTGTCCTTGGCGAACCCGAACTGGGTCAGGATGAAGGACGGGGTCTTTTCCAGCAGTACCGCGCGGCGCAGCGAGAACTCGGCGTCCTCGGCGGTGAACGGGTTGCCGGACTGGAACTTCACGCCGTCGCGCATGGTCAGCGTGTAGGTCTTGCCGTCCTCGCTGACCGTCCACGACGCGGCCAGGCCGGGCTTGTAGCCGGCGCTCAGGTTCGCCGGATCGAACTCGACCAGGCGGTCATAGGTGTTCTGCAACAGGTCGCCGCCGGAGAACTCGAATGCCTCGGCCGGGTCGAGCGAGACGATATCGTCGATCGCCGCCGCCACCACGAGGGTATCCTTGGGCGTCGCCGCCAGGGCCGCCGTCGAGGTCATGGCGACCGCGGCCAGCATGCCCGCCGCGAACGCGGACGTGAACTTGGTCATCTGTGATGCCTCCTGTTCGGATCGGCGACCGCCTTGTCCCCTGGGTCGCCTTCCATTGACCGGGCGATTGTTACTCATTTGTGCAGCGCGAGAGAACCTGAATCCTTACCGACCGGTCAAGCACCGGGATTCCGCCGTCCAGCGGTGACCGGTCGTCAGGTCAGTTTCCAGCCGCCGGCGACGTCGATCACCTGCCCGGTGACGAAATGCCCGGCCTCTGACGTCAGGAACAGCGCGGTCGCCGCGACGTCGGCGGGGGTGCCGAGACGGCGCATCGGCGTGTCGGCGACGATCGCGTCGTTCACTTCGCGGGCGACGCCGCGCATCAGCGGGGTGTCGATCCGCCCGGGCGCCAGGGCGTTGACGTTGATGCCCTGCGGGCCCAGTTCGCCGGCCAGGTGCTTGGTCAGGCCGATCAGCCCGGCCTTGGTGGCCGGGTAGTGGGCGGCGACGAATCCGACATGGGTCTTCCCGGCGACCGAGGACTGGTTGACGATCGACCCCCAGCCGCGCCGCGCCATGTCGGCGCCGAACACCCGGACTCCATTGAACGCCCCGGTCAGGTTGACGTCCAGGACGCGCTGCCACTCCGCCGGGTCCATCTCCAGGACCGACGCCGGACGGCCGTCGTGCTTCGGCGAGATGCCGGCGTTGCTGATCAGGATGTCGACCGGCCCGAGATTGGCGGCGATCTCCCGGCCGGCCGACTCGACGGCGTCGAAGCGGGCGACGTCGCAGGCGACGGCCATGGCCCGGTGCCCGGCGGCGGCGATCGCGCCGGCGGTGTCCTCGGCGGCGTTGCCGTTGGCGTCCAGCACGGCGACGGCGGCACCGGCCGCCGCCAGGGCCTCGGCGATGGCGCGGCCGATCCCGGATCCGCCGCCGGTCACGACCGCGACGCGGCCGGCATGGGTCGTGGTCATGGGCTATTCCTCCAGCGGGGCGTCGAGCGTCCGGATCTTCGCCCGGACGTCGTCGGGGATCGCCACCTTGGCGCCGGTGGCGTTGATCATCAGGACCAGCACGGCGGTGCAGGCGGCGTGGCAGCCGGCCTCGCTCCAGGCGGCGTACTCCATCACGAAGGAGGTGCGGCGCATCGAGCGGACCCGGGCGGTGACGAACACCGCGTCGAAATAGGCAAGCGGCTGCAGGTAGCGGGCCTCCAGGGTCATCATCACCGGCCCCGGCGTATCCGGGGACAGCCGCGGCAGGCCGGCCGCTTCCAGGTAGCGGTTCCGAGCGGCCTCGAACCACAGCAGGAAGCTGGTGTGGTTGGCATGCCGGAAGGCGTCGACGTCGCGCCATTCGACGATCCGCTCGAACCCGAAGTTCCAGCCGGGATCGATCCGGAACCGATCGCGGTCGGCGCTGGAAATCCGGTCGGCGGTCGGTCCGCCGGGCGGCAGGTCGTTCGAAGGGGGGAGGCGGTCGTTCATGGCACGGGTCTGCAGTGAGGACTCACGGCATCTTCGGTGAGCGATCGGATATCGGCAACATCGGCCGCGCGCCGCGGCGACGCCGCGTTGACCGGAGCCGGTTGGCCGACCGGACGCCGCGGCAGGCACGAAGCCGCACGGTGAACTCGGCCGCTGGGCGCCGAGGGACGGAAGGGAGATCGGCATGACCACGGAAGCTCAGAGGCAGGGCACTACGAAGGTGACCCGTCGCGACGCGATGGTCGCCGCGTTCCTGGCGCTGTTCCTCGGCAGCGTGCTGACCTTCGGCTTCGGCATGGCGGCACCGGACGCGGTCCACAACGCGGCGCACGACCGGCGCCACTCGACGGGCTTCCCCTGCCACTGATCCCGATGATGGTGCGATGATCCGAAGGTTGTTCCTGTCGGCCCTGGTCGCCGGGGTGCTGGCGGGGCTGCTGGTTTCGCCGCTGCAGTCGGTTACCACGGTGCCGCTGATCCTCATCGCCGAGACCTCCGAGCCGGCGTCACCGGCGGCGACGCATATCCATGATCAGGCCGCGGCGCACCGCCATGGCGGCGCGGCCTGGGTGCCCGAAGACGGCATCGAGCGGACCGTCCACTCCACCATCGCGAACATCGTCGGCGCCACCGGCTTCGCCCTGCTGCTGACAGCCGGCTTCGTGCTGTGCGGCGAGCAGGGTGGCGGCCGCCGGGACCTGCTATGGGGCCTGGCCGGTTTCGCCGCGAAGACCCTGTCGCCGGCGCTCGGGCTGCCGCCGGAGGTTCCGGGCAGCGTGGCCGCCGACCTGGCTTTCCGCCAGCTCTGGTGGGTTTCTGCGGTGGTGACCGCCGCCGCCGGGCTGTGGCTGCTGGCGTTCGGTCGCTCGACGCTCTGGAAGGTCGCCGGCATCGCGGTCCTCGCCCTGCCGCACGTCGTCGGCGCGCCGCATCCGCATGCCGGCGGGGCCGGGTTGGCGCCGCCCGAGCTGGCGGCCCGGTTCGCCGCCACCTCGATCGTCGTCTCGGCGGTGACCTGGGCGCTGATCGGCTGGCTGTCGGGCACGTTCTACGAGCGCTTCGGACGGCAGGCGGCCGCCTGATCGCCGGGTCCTTCCGGCCCCGCTTGCACGCCGCTACACTTCCTCGAAACGCGACGCGCCGTCCGGCGTGCCGGAACACAAAGACGTTCGAGGAAGCGCCATGCCCGAAACCTTCGCCGTTGCCGGCGCCGGCCTGATCGGCCGCGCCTGGGCCATCGTTTTCGCCCGTGCCGGGAACCGCGTGCGGCTGTGGGACGGCGTGCCGGCCGCCCTGGAGGCGGCGCTGCCGCTGCTGCGCGCCAACCTCGACGACCTCGAGGCCCAGGGCCTGATCGCCAGCGCCGCCGATGTCGCCGCCCGGGTCGAGACCGTGCCGACCCTGGGCGATGCCCTGGACGGTGCCGTCTGGATGCAGGAATGCATCGCCGAGCAGGTCGAGCCCAAAATCGCCCTGTTCGATCAGGCCGACCGGCTGGCCGGGCCGACGGCGGTTCTGGCCTCGTCGTCGTCGGCGATCGCCGCGTCACGCTTCACCGAGGGGCTGGCCGGCCGGCTGCGCTGCCTGGTGGCGCACCCGGTCAATCCGCCCTATCTGGTGCCGCTGGTCGAATTGTGCCCGTCGCCGTGGACCGACGCCGCGGTGGTCGAGCGGGCGCGCGCGGTCATGGAGGCGGTCGGCATGGTGCCGGTCTCGGTGAATCGCGAGGTCGAGGGCTTCGTGCTGAACCGGCTGCAGGGTGCGCTGCTGGCCGAGGCCTTCAAGCTGGTCGCCGACGGCACGATCTCGGCCGACGACCTGGACCGGACCGTCAAGGACGGCCTCGGCCTGCGCTGGTCGTTCATGGGGCCGTTCGAGACCATCGACCTGAACGCCCCTGGCGGCGTTGCCGACTACTGTGCGCGCTACGGCCCGTTCTACGAGCGCCTGCAGGCCGAGCAGGCGCCGGTGCTGGCCTGGGACGCCGATCTGGTGACCCGGATCGAGGCCGAGCGCCGCAAGCATCTGGCGGCCGAAAGCCTCGGCGAGCGTCAGGTCTGGCGCGACCGCCGGCTGATGGCGCTGCTGCGCCACAAGGCCGCCGCCACCGACGAGTTCGGGGGCTAGGGCGATGCCGCGCGTCGTCCGGTTGTCGACCGACACCCCGTGGCAGGCGATCCGCACGACGCCGGCCGACTGGAAGCGGGCGGGCCGCGCCGGCCTCGCCACCCTGCTGCACCGCATGCACCTGATCCGCGCCTTCGAGGAGGCGGTGCTGGAACTGGCCGGCGAGGGCCTGATCAACGGGCCGGCGCATTCCTCGATCGGCCAGGAGGGGGCGGCGGTCGGCGCCATGCACCCGCTGCGGATCGGCGATCAGATCAACGGCTCGCACCGGGCCCATCACCAGTTCCTGGCCAAGGCGCTGGGCCGGGTGCTGAACGGCGAGAGCTTCGACCCTCTGGCCCCGGGCGAGCATCCGGCGGTGGCGCCGATGCTGCACCGGACGCTGGCCGAGATCATGGGCCTGCAGCCCGGCTTCACCGGTGGACGCGGCGGCTCGATGCACCTGCGCTGGGCCGAGGCCGGGGTGATCGGCACCAATGCCATCGTCGGTGGCGGCGTGCCGTTCGCGCTGGGGGCCGCGTGGTCGCGGATGAAGGCCGGCACCGGTGACGTCGCGGTCACCTTCTTCGGCGATGGCGCGCTGAACATCGGGGCGTCGCTGGAGAGCCTGAATCTGGCGGCGACCTGGAACCTGCCGATCTGCTTTTTCGTCGAGAACAACCAGATCGCGGTCGCGACCACGGTCGCCGAGGCGACGCGCGAGACCCGGCTGTCGGCGCGTGGCCTGGGCTTCGGCATTCCGGCCTTCGCGGTCGACGGCATGGACCCTCTGGCGGTGGCCCTGACCATGGAGAAGGCGGTCGCCATGCTGCGAGCCGGCGACGGACCGGTGCTGGTCGAGGCCGATACCTACCGCTTCTTCCATCAGTCCGGCCCGCTGCCGGGCTCGGCCTTCGGCTACCGCAGCAAGGAGGAGGAGGACGCCTGGAAGGCCCGCGACCCGATCCGGCGGGTGGCCCGCGAAGCGGCGGCGGCCGGCCTGCTCAGCGAAGACGAGGATGCGCTGGTCCGCGAGCGTTCGGTCCGGACCGTCGCCGAGGTGGTCGCCCGGCTGGTCGAGCCGGAGGGCAATGGCCGGCGCATCGTGCCGGCGTTGTGGCCGGACACCGCCACCGTCGACCAGGGCCTGCGCAGCGATGGACGCGAGTTCGCCGGCGTCGCGTTCGTGGAACTGGAGAGCTATGCCGGCGCCGTCGAGGAGCGGAAGTTCATCGACGTGGTCAGCGCCGTGATGGATGCCCGCATGGCCGGCGACGAGCGCGTGGTGGTGCTTGGCGAGGACATCCACCGGCTGCGCGGCGGCACCAACGGCGCGACGCGCGGGCTGTTCGAGAAGTATCCAGGCCGGGTGCTGCCGACCCCGATCTGCGAGCAGAGCTTCACCGGTTTCGCCGGCGGCCTGGCCGTCGACGGGCGCTACCGGCCGATCGTCGAACTTATGTATCCGGATTTTGCTTTAGTGGCTTGCGACCAGTTGTTCAACCAGATCGGCAAGTTCCGACACATGTTCGGCGACACCCTGTCCATGCCGGTGGTGGTGCGCGGCAAGGTCGCCATGGGATCCGGCTACGGCTCCCAGCACTCCATGGACCCGGCCGGGCTGTACGCGCTGTTTCCGGGCTGGCGGATCGTCGCGCCGACGACGCCCTTCGACTATGTCGGGCTGATGAACACCGCACTGAGCAGCGACGACCCGGTGCTGGTGATCGAGCATCTGGAGCTTTACGCCTCGTCGGGTCCGGGCCCGGTCGACGACTATGGGTTCCATGTGCCGTTCGGCCGGGCGAAGGTCGTCCGCCCCGGCGGCACGCTGACCGTGGTGACCTACCTGGCGATGGTGGAGCGGGTGCGGGCGGCGGTCGAGCGGCTCGGGATCGACGCCGAGGTCATCGACCTGCGCAGCCTCGACCGCGCCGGGCTCGACTGGGACACCATCGGCGCCAGCGTGCGCAAGACCGGGACCCTGGTGGTGGCCGAGCAGGGGCCGCTGACCGCGTCCTACGGCCAGATGGTGGCCGACGAGGCGCAGCGCCGGCTGTTCGACTGGCTCGACGCACCGGTTCTGCGGATCCACGGCGGCGAGGCGTCGCCGACCATCTCGCGGGTGCTGGAGCAGGCGGCGATCGCCAACGACCGCCGGGTCGAGGACGGCTTGCGCCGGGCCCTGGTGGAGATTGGCCGGCCGTTGCCGACAGCGGCCGCGGAGTAGCTACTTCCCGATCAGGTCGTCCAGCCGGTCGACCCGCCGGATGCTGGGGAACAACCGCCACCACAGCGCGGTGACCGCGATCGTCACCACGCCGCCGACCAGCACCGACGGCACCGAGCCGATGCCCCCCGCCATCATGCCGGCCCGGAAGTCGCCGAGCTCGTTGGAGGCGTTGATCGCCACCGAGTTCACGGCGCTGACCCGGCCGCGCATGCCGTCGGGCGTGGCGATCTGCACCAGGGTCTGGCGGATATAGACGCTGACCATGTCGGCGCCGCCGTAGACCCCGAGCGCCAGCAGCGACAGCCAGAAGGTCTCGGACAGGCTGAAGACGACGATCGAGGCCCCGAAGATCGCGAGAGCGATGAAGAACGCCGGCCCCATATGCCGGGGCGAGGCGATCTGGGTGAGGGCGAGGCCGACGATCAGCGAGCCGAAGGCCGGCATCGCCCGCATCAGTCCCAGCCCGTCCGGTCCGACATGCAGAATGTCGCTGGCGAACACCGGCAGCAGCCCCATCACGCCGCCGAACAGCACCGCCAGCAGGTCGATCGAGATCGCGCCGAGCACCAGCTTGTTGGCCCATACATAGGAGAACCCGCCGAGGATCATCGCCAGCCCGAACGGCTCGCGCGCCTGGACCTTCAGGCGGGCGGCGATGGCCGAGGCGGCGAGGGCGGCCAGCGCGAACATCGCCAGGATCACCCAGTACACGCCGTCGCCGGTCCAGGCGATCAGCAGCCCGCCCAGCGCTGGCCCGATCAACTGCGCCGCCTTGCCGGCCGAGGACGAATAGGCGATGGCGTTCGGGAACTGATGGCGCGGCACCAGGTTCGGCAGGATCGCCTGGCTGGCGGTATGGAAGAACGAGCGCGCGGCGCCATGCAGTACCAGCACGGCCAGGATCGGCCAGACCGCCGAGGCATCGTGCCCGAGGATGGCGATCAGCAGCCCGACCACGGCCATATGCGTCAGGTTGCAGGCCACCAGGATCCGGCGCCGATCGATGCGGTCGGACGCCAGGCCGGAGACCAGGAACAGCGCCAGTGCCGGCGCGAACTGGGCGAGGCCGACCAACCCGAGGTCCACCGGGTCGCCGGTCAACTGGTAGACGTGCCAGCCGACCGCGACGGTCAGCGCCTGCACGGCGATGGTGTTGCAGGTGCGGCCGCCGACCACCATCAGGAAGTCGCGATTGCGCAGGAGCGGCGGCGGTGCGGTGTCGTCCATCGGCGGGGGCGGGTGTCCGGGCGGGGCGGCAACTATACGCATCCATTCCATGCCTGTCGCCCCGACGGGCCGGGCGACGCAAGGATCCCGGGGCGACCGAGAAAGAGATGACCGGCACCTGTCGAGACCGCTACGGTGCCGGCATCGAGGCAGCAGTCTGGGGGACGTTCATGCTCCGTCTGGGAGTGATTGGGGCCGGCGCCATCGGCGCGCATGTGATCGAGCTGGTCGCTCGCGACCTGGCCGACCGGGTGGTGATACCGGCGGTGCTGGTCCGGCGGCCGCGCCCGGAATCCCCGGGGCCGCGGCTTTTGGCCGACCCCGAGGCGTTTCACGCCGAGGCCTTCGACGTGGTGCTCGAGGGCGCCGGTCACCAGGCCGTCCGCGACCACGTGCCGAGGCTGCTGGAACGCGGCGTCGACGTCATCATGACGTCGATCGGCGCGCTCACCGACGACGCCCTGCACGATCGCTGCCGCCGGGCCGCGGAGGCCGGTGGCGCCACGCTGACCCTGGCTTCGGCCGGGATCGGCGCGCTGGACATCCTGTCGGGGGCGGCGATCGGCGGGCTCGACGCCGTCGAGATGGTGGTCCGCAAGGATCCGAGCGCCTGGTACGGGACGGCGGCGGAAGGCGAATTCGACCTTGCCGCCATGACCGAGCCGACGGTGATCTTCGAGGGCTCGGCCCGGGAAGGGGCCGCGACCTACCCGCAGAACGTCAACATCTCGGCGGCGGTGGCGCTGGCCGGCATCGGTCTCGACCGCACCCGTCTGACCATCGTCGCCGACCCGACCATCGACACCCATGTGATCGAGGTACGGGCCCGCGGTGCCTTCGGCTCGTTCACCTTCGTCGAGGACGTGGCGGTGGCCGAGGAGAACCGCAAGACCGGGAAGATCGTGGCGATGGCCGTGGCGAAGACGGTGCGGCAACTGGTGTCGCCGGTGCGGATCGGCGGGTAGTTGCGCCTGACCGACAGCCTGAGCGTATGAACGACCGAGGCACGCTTCGAGCGGCGGGCCTTGATTGCCGTCGGCGGGATGGAAGATGTCGACCCGCCGGTCTGGCGCGTCGGCGTCTTGTCTCGGGTCGCGGGCTGGCCTTGCCGTGCGGCGACACCGCCTGCCGGGGCCAGATGACCTCGAAGATTGTGGATTTCATCGCCGAGCGTCGCGGCACTCCGGCAGGCCGTGCCACCTAATGTTTTCTCGACGGTTAAAATTTAAGCCGATTTGTTGTGGGCGCCTCGGTACTCGTGCCATAATAGTTTTGGTGGACATTCAGTAATTTGAATGGTGGCGGTGCGGTGTGCCCGGCACCCCGGGAGAACAACTTGGGAGGGGGTCGATGCGAATCTTCATTCTGGTAGCGATGGCCATGCTGTTCGCGCATGCGGCCTCGGCACAAACCGCAACGGTGCAGACTGCAGGGGATCTCGCGTTCCGAAATGCCGTCAACACTCCCCCCCCCGGGTATGGCGGACCGGTGTTCAAGCTAAGCAGCGATTACCCGAGAGCGGATCCCGGCCGGTGCACGAAGAGCGAATGCCCCTGGCTCTACATCGATGTGCATTTCGAATCGGATCGACTGGTCGGTTCGATCGAAGGTAGTTGGCGCGAGTACATCATGTCGATCATGGAGGTGGTTGCCCGAGGCCAAGACGCGAACTTGAGCAACGAGAAGGGCTTCCAGACAGTGGTCGGTGGCGAAACGGCCTGGTACCACGTTCCGTGGATGGCATACGACCGGACGGCGGGACGCGAATTCGTCCACGGCACCACCAACGAGCGTACCGCGCTTCTGTCGGACTACATGGGCAGCCCGGAGCCGAACGCCACGTTGCTTCGGGGAACCACGTCCAGTTGCCTGAAGGAGTATCCGCACGGCTTCGAAACCTGGGCGGTCGGCATGTACAACAAATGGGGTGCCTATGCGATCGGCCAGGCGATCCCGCCCAGCGGAGTACCGGCGCTGACTGTACTGGACGGTCAAATCGTCCCCCAGGGCATGCCGTTTCCGGAAGGCACCATGGTCGCCAAGTTCCTGACCACCAGCGCGACCCCGGACTGCGTGCCCTATCTGAACGGCTCTGCCCTCTGGCAAGTGAACCGTCACGTGGTCGGTACCGACAAGAAGTACATGTGTGGGCGGAAATTGCAGGATACCCGGCTGATCCAGGTCGACGTGGCGGTGGTCGACCGGCGCTCGCCGACGGGCTGGGTCTACGGGACCTTCGGATATTCCGACAGGGCCGTCGGCGATACCGTGATGGAACGGTTGGTGCCCCTGGGTCTGCAGTGGGGTTCGGACCCGAAGACCTTCCCCGCCGTGACCGCGAAAGACAGCGTCCCCGTCACGGAGAGCGTCCTGAACCCTGATCCCGGCATCTATGAGCATTTCGGTTGCGAAAATCGCCTTGCCGGGCCAGTTGACAACCCGAAATCGTCCTGCGTGTCGTGCCACAATTCATCTTTCGCCGCGGCCGGTGGGGCGATCCCGCAGATGGGAACCAACGTGCCGCCGTCCTACGGCTTCGAGGGAATGTGCGAAGTGGGCGGAAGCCCGATGAACGCGGCGTATTTCTCCAACTACGCTTTCCCGAAGCCTTATCCGGATCCGAAATTCGCCGGCGCGATTCCGCTCGACTCGTCGCTGCAGATGGCCGTGGCCATGGCCCAGTACGCAACGTTCGCCAATAACGGCAAGCCAACCGCGTGCGTCGACCCCTGACGAGAGCGCGATCCGATCAGGTCGAACCGACCTGATCGGCGATCGCCCTCCGACGTTCAGCAAGTAGTGGCTGATCCAATGCTCGTGTCGGGTCGATGCGAGCGGATCAGGGCCTGATTCCGATCCGCGCTGGAGTACACCATGACCGACGTTACACGCCGCGACTTTCTGTCTCGCTCGGGCGGCCTGGTGGCCGCCGGAACCGTCGCCACGACGATGGTCGCAGAGACCGCCGCCGCCGCGAGCCAGGACACATCCGCGCGTCCGCGCAAGAACTACACGCTGACCGCCGGTTGGCTGGAAACAACGCTCGACGGCACCAAGGTCAAGCTGCGGGCCTGGAACGCTTCAGTTCCCGGCCCGCTGCTGAAGGCGCGGCCGGGCGACGACATGGAGGTCGAGGTCGTCAACAACCTGACGCCCTATGACTCCTCGGACTGGGGCGGCAATCACAATGTGCCCCATGACCTGAACTCGACAAACCTGCACGTCCATGGCCTCGAGGTCACACCGCATCTCTTCGAGCCGCTCGGCACAAGCGATCCGCTGGCCAAGATGATCGTGATCCCGCCGGAGGGCGGAACCAAGCACTACAGCTTCAGGATCCCCAGGGACCAGCCTCCGGGGCTGTTCTGGTATCACCCGCACAAGCACGGCTCGACCGTCGTGCAAGCCGTCAGCGGGATGGCCGGTGCCATCCTGATCGAGGGCGATATCGACGAAGTGCCCGAGATCAAGAAGGCGGCCGACAATATCATCGTGGTCCAGGACATCGGCCTCTTCCCGACCGACAATCCAGACAAGGATGGCGTCGGGACATGGATCTACGAGCCGAAGCAGAACGCGATCTGGCAGACGTTCGGCGGCGACGTCACCATCGACGGGGTGCCGCAGCCCGAGCTCAAGGGCGGTTTCACCACCGGCGACTACGCGTTGCGGTATTTCCTGCTGAACGGCAAGCCGTTCTACAAGGAAGTGCACGACCCCAAGAATCCCCAGGCCCCCACGGGCACACAGATCGAGTCCGGGGTGCCGACCTATGAGATGAAGCAGGGTCAGGTGTCGCGGTTCCGGATACTCAACGCCAATTCCGACGACGTGATGCCGATTTATCTGCAAGGCCACGACCTGCATCTGATCGGCATGGACGGGGTGAACCTGCCCAAGCTCAAGACCCTCGCCGCATTGCCGTCGGGCGCGCCCGCGACGGGCTATCAGCTTATCGTCGCGCCGGCGAACCGGGCGGAGTTTCTGGTCAAGGCCATCGCCAGGCCGGGCACCTACGAACTGCGTCAGGCACCGCAGTCGCTGCAGTTCCTCCAGAGCAGCGGGCGACTCCTGGCCAGGATCGTGGTCACGGCCGAGCAGCACGATATGGAACTGCCGCCGCGACTACCCCTGCAGAAGCGGCATTTCCCTCTGACGCCGGACAGCCAGGTGTCGCGCACGCGCTATGTCACGTTCGGGATGCAGTTCCCCGGCAAGGTGAACCCGGTCGTCGGCATCGATTTCATGATCAACAACCAGCAATACGACGAACTGGCGGTGTCGGAGGTCGTGTTCATCGGTTCGACGGAGGATTGGGTGATCGGCTCTCCCGGCCATCCAGGCCACAGTCGCCACGACACCTCTCCGGGGCATCAGGACAATACCGAGGGTCACCCGTTCCACATCCATGTGAACTCGTTCGAAGTCATCGGCGAGGCGGATGTCGCCCCGGATGGGACGGTCAGCAACGAGGTGCGCTATTCCGCCGATGAAGTGCTGATTCAAGACACGCTCTGGGTACCCATGGGAAAGCAGATCACGATCCGGCAGACGTTCAAGGAATGGACCGGAAAAGCGGTCTATCACTGCCACATCCTGCCGCACGAAGACACGGGCATGATGCAGAATTTCCTCATTCTGGATCGCGAAATGCACCACGGTCACGGCTCGACCAAGAAGGGCTAGGCGCAATGGCGACGCATGTTGTTCTCGTCCATGACGCCGCCCTCTGGCTTTCTCTCTGAAATACCATCGCCCTATTGCCAGAAGGCGGGGCAGGTGCTGGGCAGGCTGGCGGTCGGAATATGTTCGCAACTGTTGGTGAACGTCAGCGTGCCCTTCTCGTCGGTCGACAGGATCCAGACCGTGTCATAGTCCGAGAAAGACCACCGGGGCAGAAGATCCGCAGCTTGCGGGTTCTGGTAGACGTCCTTGAAGACCTTCTTCACGGCACTTTGGAGATTGCCGTGTTCCCAGGCCACCAGAATATTGGCGTCGCTCGCCGCATGGGGGAAGTAGGGCGAATCCCGGTCGAACAGTGCGCGGGCGAGATCCTCGGGATCATCCCATTTGAAGGTCGCCAGGGTCAGCGGCAAGCCATTCTGGATGGCGAACGGTGCCGCCGTCAGTGCGGGCCGGATGTAGGAGCAGGCGTCGCCGCAGCCGATGAGGTTGTGCGGATTTGACGAGAACACATAGCCCGGCAATCTGGGCATCAGGTTCTTCAGGCGACTATTGGCGCCGAGCGCTCGCCACTGACCCTGGCACACATAGTTTCCATTCTCGAAACTGTTGGTGGGGTGCGCCTCCACGTGGCGGATCAGATGAACGGTCTGGGACACGTAGAAATTCAGGCCGCTCGGGGCTGTCGCCGAAATCGTCACCGATACGGAGGGGCAACTGGTGGTCGCCGCCGGCAAGGGGATGTCGGGGTACTCGGCGTCCGCCGCGATTCCGTCGTCATAGATATTCAGGGCCAAGGGTGACGCCGATCCGAACGCGACGAGGTAATCCGCATTCTCCGAGATCGCCGGAACGGCACCCGTCAAGGCCTGGGCCAGCTCGACGATCACGGCGGAAGGGGCGGCGATGAGGTAGATCCCGCGCGGATGGTTGCCCAGGATATCGCCGACTAGGGCCGCCGGCGAATTATAGGCTGCGGGATCGTCGGTATTGACCGATTTCACCGAAACGGCCCGATTGGTCAGCAGCGCGAACGGCTCGATGCTCTCCAACGCTGCCATATCGTTCGGGTCATCGGCGCTGGTCAGCGCGTAAATCTGCCGGATCTGCCCATCCTTGCCGGAGGTCAGGCCCTTCAATATCTGGCCAAAGCGCAAGGAATGATTGAGACCGGTTACGGAGAGATTGTTGGTGGCCTGTTCCTTCGGGGGCACATCGAAGGTAGGCACCAGGACGAAATTCCAGTCGTTCGCGTTGAGTGCCGGTGATGCCATCTGGGCGGCAGCCGGATGTGCGCACAACATCACCATGACCGCCAGAATCAGCTTTCTCATCGACCGCTCCCGTCTTGGCTTCCCCGACTGCCCGGGGGTGTCGAACTAATCATTCATCACATTTTCGATTATAAATTGATATCACGATGACGCGGGGAATGCTTCCCGGGAAACGGTTCTTCGATTCTACGCCGGTCTCGGAAACGTCACTGCCTCGATCTTGTTGCCGTCGGGGTCGTGGACGAAGGCGCCGTAGTAGGTGGTCATCGCCGCCGGCCGGGCCCCGGGAGCGCCGGCGTCCCTGCCGCCATGCGCCAGCGCCGTGGCATGGAACGCCCGCACTGCATCCTCGCCGGGCGCACGCAGACACACATGGTTGCCGGTGTCGGGCGGGACCGGCGCCATGGCCTCGCGCAGGTTCAGCCAAAGTTCCGGGTAGCGCTTGCCGAAGCCGACCGTTCGCTCTCGCTCGACAAGCCGGGTGTAGCCGAGGGTGCCGAGCACCGCCTCGTAGAAGGCCGCGGCGGCGGCGAGGTCGCGTACGGCGACCGAAACGTGGTCGATCAAGGGGATCTTCTCCGATTTTCGAGTGCCTCGAAGGTCTTCGGCCAGTCCTTCTTCATCAGGGTCGACAGCGCCCGGTCGGCCAGCAGCCTGCCGCCGGTCTGGCAGCGCGGGCAGTAGTTGGTCTCGTTGGCGGCGTGGACGATGCGCTGGATCGGGGTGCCGCAGGCCGGGCAGGGCTTGCCGTATTTGCCGTGCGCCGCCATCGCCGGCCGGAACGCCGTGACCTTGGCGGGCCAGCCGTCGCCGACTTCCCGGCGCCCGCGCTCGATCCAGGCGAGCAGGGTGTAGCGGGTCGCCTCGAACAGCCGGGTGATCTCCTCCCCGGTCAACTTGCGCGACAGGACGATCGGCGACAGCCGGGCGGCATGCAGGATCTCGTCGGAATAGGCGTTGCCGATGCCGGCGAAAATGTGCGGGTCGGTCAGCGCGCGCTTCAAAGTGTGATTCTCGGACGTCAGGGCCGCTGCGAAGCCGTCGCGGTCGATCTCCAGCGGCTCGATGCCGCCGGGATCGTGTTCGGCCAGCGCTTCGGCGCCGCGCAGCAGGTGCAGGCTGGCACGCTTCTTCGAACCCATCTCGGTCAGGATCAGGGTTCCTGCGTCGAAGTCGAAGGCGGCCAGACCCTTCCTGCCCGGCAGCGCGGCGCCGGCCGCGGACCACTGCAGGCGGCCGGCGATCATCAGGTGCAGCACCAGATACAGGTCGCCGTCGAGACCGATCACGATGCGCTTGCCGAGCCGGCGCAGGCTGTCGACCCGGTGCCCGGCCGCATTGCCGATCGGTGGGTCGACCGAGCGCAGCAGGAACGGGCTGGCGATCCGGAGGCCCTTGATCTCGGCCCCGAGGATCCGGCGCTCGAGCGCCTCCAGATAGATCGCGATGTCCGGCAGTTCCGGCATCGCATGAGTGTCGTCCGGCCGCGGTTCGCGGGCAAGACCGGACGGCGGGCTTTCCCCGCTGCGTCCGGCGGGCTAGGTAGTGTCAAAGCGCTACAGGGAGAAAGAGCGATGTCCGACCTGCCCGCATCCATGACGGCGATCGAAATCACCCAGCCCGGTGGCCCCGAGGTGCTGAAGCCGGGTACCCGGCCGGTGCCGCAGGCCGGCGAAGGCGAGGTGCTGGTCAAGGTGGCGTTCGCCGGGATCAACCGGCCGGACTGTCTGCAGCGCGCCGGCGGCTACCCGCCGCCGCCGGGAGCCTCGGATATCCCGGGGCTGGAGATCGCCGGTACGGTCGCGGCCGTCGGCAGCGACGTTTCGAACTGGAAGATCGGTGACCAAGTCTGCGCGCTGGTGGCCGGCGGCGGCTATGCCGAATACTGCACGGCACCGGCCGACACCTGCTCGCCGCCCCCCAAGGGCTACAGCCTCGCCGAGGCGGCGGCCCTGCCGGAGAACTACTACACGGTCTGGACCAACGTGTTCGAGCGCGGCCGCCTGCAGCCCGGCGAGACCATCCTGATCCACGGCGGCTCGTCCGGCATCGGCACCACCGCGATCCAGCTTGCCAACGCCTTCGGTGCGCATGTGTACGCGACCGCCGGTTCGGCGGAGAAGGTCAAGGTCTGCGAGGAGCTCGGAGCCGAGCGCGGAATCAACTACCGGGCCGAGGATTTCGTCGAGGTCATGAAGGAGGTCGGCGGTGCCGACGTCATCCTCGACATGGTCGGCGGGCCCTACATCCAGCGCAACCTGGACTGCCTGAAGCTGGAGGGACGGTTGGTGCAGATCGCTTTCCTGCAGCCGCCGGTGGTCGAGAAGTTCAACTTCCTGAAGGTCATGACCCAGCGCCTGACCATCACCGGCTCGACCCTGCGGCCGCGCACCGTGGCCCAGAAGGCGGCGATCGCCCGCCAGCTCGAGGCGAAGGTCTGGCCGTTGCTGGAGGCGCGCACCGTCAAGCCGCTGATCCACTCGACCTTCCCGTTGGCCGATGCGGCCGGCGCCCACGCGCTGATGGAGTCGAGCCAGCACATCGGCAAGATCCTGCTGGAGGTCTGAGGCGACGCGACGGTCGCTACCGCCAGAACGGGGCGAGCCGCGTGGCGACGCCCGGCGGCGGCGAAAGGACTGTGCCGAGGTCCCGGTCCACGCCGTCGGCGGCCGCGGCGACGGCGTCGCACCATGAGCGGGCGACGTCGTCGAGCGGGTGGCTTTCCGGCGGCGCGTCGCGCCAGCGGTCCCATTCGGAGACTTCGCGCTTGCCCAACGCCAGCAGGTCGCGCGCCAGGTTGATCCGCATGAACCATTCGCCGCAGGCGGTGCCGTGCCCGAAGCTCGACGGGTCGGCGGCGGCGATCCGTACCAGACGCCAAGCCTCGCCGGCGGTGCGGAACGCGCCGTCGGGCAGGTCAGCCGGGTTGAAGTCGATATCCAGATGAGCGCGGTGCGGTTCGTCGAGCTGGGCGTCGGCGAATGCCCAGCGGCGGTCGTCGGCCCGCCAGTACTCGCACACCCAGTGATCGGGCCAGCGGCCGGCGTCGAGGTAGGCAGCGAAACCGCAGCGCACCCGGGCCGGCACGCCGAGGTGGCGTAGAAACGCGGCGAGCATGAGCGCGTAGTCCCGGCAGGTCCCGAAGATCCGGTCGGCGGGTACGCGGGTTCCCGAAAGCGGGACCCGGGCGAGCATCCTCAGGCGTTCGGACACCGGCCGGGTCTCGCGTGATGCTCCGGCAAAGTCGTCGGTGGTCAGCCCGTAGAGATGCAGGCCGGCGTCGTGTATCAACAGGCCCTGGACGGTCTCCACGAGCGCCTCGATGCTGTTCGGAAGCGCATCGAGGGTCTCGAGCTCCGGTCCCGGATCGGTCAGCGGGCCGTGGCTCGCGTACCAGCGCTGCGAATCGGCGGTCATCGGTCAATGCGCGGCGTCGGCCGGGATCGGCTTGTCGAAGCCCATGATCGGGGCCGCCGCCTCCGGGTCGATCACCGCGTTGATCAGGTACGGGCCGTCGCAGGCGAGGCCGCGGGCCAGGGCGGCGGGCAGGTCGGCCGGGTCGGTGACGCTTTCGCCCTGGCACTTCAGGGCCCGCGCCACCTCCGAGTAGTCGACCTCCAGGAAGTCGCACTCGACATAGCTGCCCATCGCCAGCTGCTCCCAGTGGCGCTGGAAGCCGAGGGTGGAGTTGTTGAACACCACGGTCAGCACCTTCACGCCGTAGCGTGCCGCGGTCTCCAGCTCGTTCATCACATAGCCGAAGCCGCCGTCGCCGGCGACGCAGACGACGGTGCGCGATGGGTCACCCAATTTGGCGCCGATCGCGGCCGGCAGGCTCCAGCCGATGCCGGCGGTACCGCGCGGCGACAGCATGAAGCGGCCGGCGACCGGCACGTCGAGCTGGTTCATCGCCCAGCCGGTGACGTAGCTGGCATCGGTGACGATCAGGGTGGACGGGTCGGTCAGGCGGTCGATCTCGGCCATCAGGCGCTCGGGCCGCATCGGCTGACGGTCGGAGTTCGCCACGATCGCCAGTTCGCGCGCCACCTGGTCCTTCAGTTCGGCCATGCGACCGCCGTTGCCGCGATCCCTGCGCTCGAGGCCGTTGGCCCGGCAATGGGCCAACAGGTCGCGCAGGCTGTCGCGCACGTCGCCGACCATCGGGACGTCGGTCGGGAAATTGCGGCCGATCTCGGCCGGGTCGACGTCCAGGTGGATCAGTGCCGTTCCCGGCTTCGGCAACGCCCAGTTCGAATAGCAGATCTGCCCGGTGCGCGATCCCAGAACCAGGACCACGTCGGCCTCTTCCAACAGGGTGTTCGGCACCTTGCCGCGGCCGTACAGCCCACCGGTCGAGGTGCCCAGCACGCCGGCCGAGAGCGGGTGGCTGTCGGCGACCGCGCCCTTGCCGGTCATGGTGGTGGCGACCGGGGCGGCGAACCGCTCGGCCAGCTCGGCGATCTCGGCGAAGGCGCCGGACGCGACACTGCCGCCGCCGGCGACGATCAGTGGCCGCTCGGCCCCGGCCAGCAGCTCGGCGGTGCGGGCCAGGGCTGCGGAGTCGGCACGGGTGCGGACGGCGGGGAACCGCGCGTAGGTCGGGTCGGCGAATGGCTCGCCCTCGGTCTCGGCCGCCATCACGTCGGTCGGGCACAGCAGGGCGACCGGACCGGGCCGCCCGGACGTGGCGATCCTGAGCGCCGTTCGGGTCAGCTCGGCGGTACGGTCGGGCAGGTCGATGCGCAGCACCGCCTTCACGAACGGCGCCAGGGCGGCGGTGTGGTCGAGGGCGCTGCCGGCATGCCGGCCCTTGAGGGCGAGCGGATGGTCCTGGACCAATGCCACCACCGGCACCGAGGACTGCAGGGCCTCCAGCAGCCCGGTGATCAGGTTGGTGGCGCCTGGACCCGAGGTCGAGGTGCACACCCCGGGCCGCCCGGTGGCCTGGGCGTAGCCATGGGCCATGATCGCGCCGTGCTTCTCGTCGCGGATCGTCACGACCCTGGTGGCGGCCCGGTCGACCGCGTGGAAGACGTGAATCGGGTCCTCCATGCCGAACAGGCAGCCCACGCCATGGGCCTTGAGGGTCTCGTACAGGATGCGGCCGGCGGTAGCTTTCATCGGGCTGGGTTCCTTGCGGCGGGTTGCACCGAGATCAACGCACGGGGGGCGTAGCGGCGGCAAGAAAGGTAATCCGGTCGTCGCGTCCCGGTCGAGTATCGCCGGGGGCCGGTGGGCCGTGTACCGCTCGCATTCCGCCGGGTGTTCCGGTGGACGCGGCCGTGCCATAGTCTCGGGCCAATCCCGTCCGGATACTGGTTCCTCGATGGCTCGTGCACAGAATCAAGCAAAGCGCGTCGACATAGCGGTCGACGCGACCTATAGCATCGACGTTTCCAAGCTCGACACCTCGGTGCTGTGGCGCATCACCGCCATGGCGTTCCGGCACCGCGTGCGGATGGCGGTCGCGGTGGTAGCCACCTTGTGCGCCGGCGGCTTCCAGCTGCTGGTGCCGCAGTATCTGGGGCGTGCCGTCGACCAGGCGCGCGGGCTGCTGACCGGGGCGGCGTCCGGCGAGGTGGCGAGCGCCGCCGCCGAGGATGCCCTGTTCGCGACGGCCATGCTGTTGCTGGGGGCCGCCGTGGCACGTGGCGCCTTCACGATGCTGCAGAACTACCAGGGCGAGGCGGTCGGCCAGCTGATCGGGTACCGGCTGCGGCTCGAATACTATCGCAAGCTGCAGTCGCTCAGCCTGTCCTGGCACGACCGGGTACACACCGGCGACCTCATGACCCGCGGCATCCTCGACATCGAAGGGGTGCGGCTGTGGGTCGACACCGGCGTGCTGCGCTCGATCCTGCTGACCGTGCTGATCGGCGGCGGGGCGGTGCTGCTGGTGCGCAACGATCCGGTCCTGGCGCTTGCCGCCCTCAGCTTCGTGCCGATCGTCGGCGTGCGCGCCTCGATTGCCCGGCTGAAGCTGCGCGACACCTGGATCGCCCTGCAGGACCAGATGTCGCTGCTGACCAAGGTGATGGAGGAGAACCTGGGCGGCATCCGGGTGGTTCGGGCGTTCGCGGCCCAGGCCCACGAGATGGCCCGCTACGACGCGATCTCGGACACCGCGCTGGCGATCGCCAGCCGCCGGGTGCGGCTGTTCGTGTTGTCGACCACGCAGATGACCTTCGTGTACTTCCTGGCGATGGCGCTCACGCTCTGGGTCGGCGGGGCCAAGGTGATCGCCGGCGAGGTCACCCTCGGCCAGCTTACCGAAGCGCTGGCCTTCATGCTGATCCTGCAGATGCCGGTCCGGCAGATCGGTTGGATGATCAACTCGATCGCCCGCGCCTCGACCTGCGGCGGCCGGCTGTTCAATGTCCTCGACCTGCAGCCCTCGATCGCCGACGCCCCTGGGGCGACCGACCTGCAGGTGACCGAGGGCGTGTTGCGGTTCGAGGATGTCGGGTTCCGCTATCCGGCCATCGGCCGCGACGACCGTACCCTGAGCGACATCTCGTTCGAGGCGCGGCCGGGCCGGATGATCGGGATCGTCGGGCCGCCCGGCTCCGGCAAGACCACCATCGCCCAGCTGATCGGCCGGTTCTACGACGTTGCCGAGGGCCGCATCACCATCGACGGTCAGGACATCCGCGACGTGACGTTGAAGTCGCTGCGCGCGGCCGTCAGCATCGTGCCGCAGGAGCCGTTCCTGTTCACCGCCAGCATCGGCCACAACGTCGCCTACGGGGACCCGTGGGCTGGGCGGACCGACATCGAGAAGTCGGCGCAGATGGCGCAACTGCACAACTACATCAAGGCCCTGCCGCAGGCGTACCAGACCCTGGTCGGCGAGCGCGGGGTGTCGTTGTCGGGCGGCCAGCGCCAGCGGCTGTCGATCGCCCGGGCCGTCCTGCCGGATGCCAAGGTGCTGGTGTTCGACGACTCCACCGCGGCCGTCGATGCCGCCACCGAGCGCCGGATCCGCGAGGCCCTGCAGGAGTTCACCGCCGACCGTGCCGTGATCGTGATCGCCCATCGCCTCAGCGCCCTGATGCATGCCGGCGAGATCCTGTTCCTGGAAGACGGCCGGATCGTCGAGCGCGGCAGCCATGACGACCTGATGGCGGCCGGCGGCCGCTACCGCCAGCTCTACGACCTGCAGGCCCGCAGCACCGACGAGGGCGAGGGGGCTTCGTCATGAGCACGCCCGAACCCACGCCCAGCGCCCCGCATCCCGAGCAGCGGCGCGACCGGCCGTCGCCGCTGGCGGTCGTCGGTTCGCAGATCGACCAGGACGAGGAACTGTTCGGGCGCGCCTTCGACCCCTGGGTGGTGAAGCGCTTCCTGACCTACCTGTCGCCCTACCGCCGGCGCATCGCGCTCGGCATCCTCGCGGTGCTGACCTTCACCGCCACCCAGTTGTCGATCCCGTTGATCGTGCGGGTCGCCATCGACCATGCGCTCGCCGAGAACGCCAGCGATCTAGGTCTGCTGCAGCTGTTCGTCGGGATGTTCGCCGCGGTGGTGGCGTTGAACTACGCCGCCAACCACCTGATGGAGGCGACGGTCAGTCGCACCGCCCAGTACCTGTTGTTCGACCTGCGCCGGGCGATGTACGCGCACCTGCAGGTCGTCTCGCTGTCGTTCATGGACAAGACCGAGGTCGGCCGCTTGATGTCGCGGCTGCAGGGCGACGTCTACGCCCTGCAGGAGTTCCTGGAATCATCGATCTTCGCGATCGGCGACCTGGTGCTGCTGTTCGGCATCGTGATCGTGGTGTTGAGCCTCGACCCGACCCTCGGCGGCCTGACCCTGTCGGTGGTGCCGCTGTTGCTGCTGGTGCGCATCGTCTGGTTGCCGTTGGCTCGCAAGGCGTTCATGGCGGCGCGCGAGGCCAGCAGTTCGGTCAACGGGGCGCTGGCCGAGAACGTCCACGGCATCCGCGCCATCCAGGAACTCGGCCGCGAGGACGTTAACTTCCGGCTGTTCGAGACCAAGGCCCGCACCAACCTGAACGCCCACCTGCTGGCATCGAAGTTCACCAACGTGATGATTCCGATCGTCGACACCTTGACCGGCTCGGCGATGGCGATCGTGGTGGTGGCCGGCGGCTCGATGGTGCTGTCCGAGCGTCTCGACATCGGCGTGATGGTGGCATTCCTGTTCTACGTCCAGCGGTTCTTCGACCCGATCCGCTCGCTGACCCTGCAATACAGCATCATGCAGCGCGCCATGGCGGCCGGGCAGCGGATCTTCGAGGTCACCGACGTCGACGTCGAGGTGCAGGACGCGCCGGACGCCGCGGACCCCGCCGACATCGACGGCGCGGTCGAGTTTCGGCACGTCACCTTCGGCTACGAGCCCGGCAACCCGGTGCTGCACGACGTCAGCTTCAAGGTGGCACCGGGCGAGACGGTGGCGCTGGTCGGGCCGACCGGATCCGGCAAGACCAGCACGACGGCGCTGGTGCACCGGTTCTACGACGTCTGGGAGGGTGAGGTGCTGGTCGGCGGCCGCGACGTGCGGAGCGTGACGCAAGCCTCGCTCGGCCGTCATATCGCCATGGTGCTGCAGGAGCCGTTCCTGTTCTCCACCACCATCGAGGAGAACATCCGCTACGCTCGGGATGGAGCGAGCCAAGCCGATGTCGAGGCAGCCGCCAAGGCGGTCGGGGCGCACGACTTCATCATGCGGCTGCCCCAGGGCTACGGCACCGTTCTGGAGCAGCGCGGCGCCAACCTGTCGCTCGGCCAGCGCCAGCTCATCAGCTTCGCCCGCGCGCTGGTGGCCGACGCCCGCATCCTGGTGCTCGACGAGGCGACCGCCAATGTCGACAGCTACACCGAGCTGGAGATCCAGCGGGCACTGGCCCGGCTGCTGCACGGCCGCACCGCCCTGGTGATCGCGCATCGGTTGGCGACCATCCGCGGCGCCGACCGCATCATCGTGCTGCAGGACGGCCGCAAGATCGAGGAGGGCCGGCACGACGCCCTGGTGGCGGCCGGCGGGCTGTACGCGCGGCTGTATCGCATGAACTACGCCAGCTTCGACGACATCCCGCCCGAGGAGATCGCCCGGGCGACCCGCGAGGATGGGAAGGCGACGTGAGACGCGCCGCGCGGGGGACCCGGAGGTCCCCCGCTTCGGCCCGGGTCGACAGCCTGCCGTTTAGGCGCCTGCGGCCGTCTGGCCGATGACGGTCCAGTCGAACCTGGTCTCGTGCACGGGCGTCACATTCGAGGCGCCCAGCGCGCCGGTCTGCCCGACCGGATTGGGGTCGAAGATGTACTGATTGCGCATCAGGTTCCGGAACCGGACCGTGTTCGGCTCCCCGTCGACCGTTTCCACCGCCCAGTACTGGTCGGGATAGTTGCCGCCGTCGTAGGCGAACATGCCGACCGCCGCATCGGCGATGACATAGTTGTTGAACATCTTGTTTGCGATCTTGAAGGAGTTCGATGCGTACTGGAGGAAGAACCAGTACATGTTTTCGCCGATGGTCGTTCCGGCATAGGCACACAGTCCGTTGTTGTGCGGCCATTCGCCGGTCTGGGCGATGACATTCGACGTGAAGACGTTCTGCAGCATGATAGGTGCGGCTGACGAGAGTCCGTCGATTGAAGTCAAGATTTTGGTGCCCATGATACTTTCCCTGTTCAATCTGGTTGAAAGTCAGGATGGTTACCTGACGCGCTCAGACTGATGGAGGCGGCTCCCCAAATCCTGAAACTCTTCCGAAAGAATCCCGAAATGTTCCCGATGCCGGAGCGACAGGGCAATCCGGAGGGCTGAAATCCGCAACGATGGACAACAGGCCTGCGCCGGCCCGACCCTGGTGAGGGGCATCTCGGCGGCGGCGAAGCCGTCCGTCCGCATGACCTCAGTCGGGTACGCCGGCCGCGCGCAGATCGTCGGCAATGCGCCGGCCGATGTCGAAATCGGCGCTGGGCGACGACCTCAGCCAGGTACTGACGCGGAGAGACGGTTGCAGTCGCATCAATTCCTGGGCGGTGGCTCTCGCCTGTTCCGCCTGGCCGAGACGCAATTGCGCGACTGTCTTGATGCGCAGGGTCGAGGTATGGGCCCTGTTGATGCGCAGCGAGGCTTCGGCGAGCTCGAGGGCGCGTTCGTAGTTCCCTCCGGCCAGTTGCGACCCCGCGGCCAGCGCCAGGAAGAAGAAACGGTGGGGATCGAGCGGAGCCAGATGCAGGGCGAGTTCGGAGTCTTGGATCGCGCGCTCGCCGTGTCCCTGAAAGGCGTACAGGGCCCCTCGCAGGAGCCGGCCGTTGGCCTCGTTCGGATTGATCTCGAGGGCCGCGTTGTAGCGGTCTTCAGCGTCGTCCAGCCTTCGAAGCAGGTTCGTCAGGACGAAGCCTTCGCTTGTGAGGGCGAGGGCGTTCTCCGGATCGATATCCAGGGCGTGTTTCGCGCATGCGAGGGCCGCTTCGGCATCCTGTTTGGGCGATTCCGACCAGCCCTGCTGGACTCTGAGGACATGCCAGCGCGCCATCCAGGCGAGGGGGGACGGATGGTCGGGCGCGCGCTCGATCAAGGACGTCAGCAGGGTTCGTGCCGAGTCGAAGTCCGGAGGCGAGAGCCGGTGCATCAGTCCGACCGCGCCGGTCAGGAGGCTGTAGCTTCGAAGGGAGGCCAACGGGTTTGCCCTGACGCGCCGGATCTCTCGCAACTCAACGGCCTTGCGGACTCCCGAGACGATTTTCAACGAGATTTCCGGGTCGGTGAGCAGGGCCGGGACCATCGCCTCCATCCGGTCCGTCCATAGTACCCGGTTCGTGCTGACCTCGGCGAATTCGAGCCGGAGAACCACTTTCTCGGCTTCGCCGGCGAGCGATCCGGACAGGACGAAGTCCGCGTTCAATGCCTGGCCGACCATTCCGAGTTGGATATCACGCCACCTGAAGACGGTCGTGGACAATCGCGAGGTGACGTTCACCTCGTCGGATCTCGACAAGGCGGCAATGACGTCGTCCGCGACGACCTCGCCGACAACGTCGTGTGCCGGCACCGTACGGGATGTCAGGAAGGGGATGACGGCGATCGTCGGCAGCAGGCTTTCGCCACGTTCCCGGCGGTCGGAAAAGAGTTGGACGACGGCTTGATGGACCTGGAATCCCGGATCGGACGGGACCGCGCGAGGATCGCGAAGCAGTTCGAGAGTGTCGAGCCCGCCCGACGGGCCAATGGCGGTGGCGGCGCTGTGTCCGGTCGAGACGGTGGCGTGACGGATACCGTCCGGCCCGACCACTCCGGCCTCGGAGCGCATCGTCTCGTCGGGCCAGGAAGCTCCTTCAACGGTCGAGCCTCCGGACGATACGCGGAGCACGAATCCCCGCTTCGGAACGGTCTGCAGGACCTCGCGGGCCTTGTCGCCGATCGCCCGGCGAATATCGGAAATGCACTGGGTGAGGCTGTCGTCGGTCACATGGACGTCCGGCCACACCGCCGAGATCAGGTCGTCCTTGGTGACTAGGTTCCCGGCATTCTCGCTGAGCATGCGGAGTACATGCGCGGATTGCGCCCTCAGGAACACTTCCTCGCCCGAGCCGTTTATGAGGTGTCCCGTCTCCGGCTGATACTCGAAGTCTCCCAATCGAATCGAGCCGCGACGATGCCTGTCGATCGACATATCGGCCTTCCCGTTGTCCTCACCGGATCCGGTGCCGTTCGACACAAATATCAGCACTCATCGAGCGGGCGTTTGCGTCCGCCGATCAGGCTTGAAGGAGTTCAATTACGCGGGGTTCCCAGAGACCAAAGGCTAGTCGTGGAATAATGTGTTTGCAACGCTATTGCACACGGAATTGTCGATTATCGCCAGGGATCGATGTCGCCAAGCGTTGTGGGTAGGCCCGAACGTTACTTGCAGACTTTTCACGTACTTTGGCGGCGACCGGAGCCTCAGGACTGGTTGTACCGGGTGAATGAAGTCAGCTTCGACGACTTCCCAGGAGAGAAGGTCGCCAAGGCGATCCGGGAGAAGGGGTTGAACACCCGACGGGCGGTTACGCCGCTTGCAGGGTGAGCCACAGCATCCGCGCCACGGCCACCACCGTCAGCAGCACCGTCGGGTAGAAGGTCAGCGCGAAACCAAAGGCCCGGGCCGATGCGCCGCCACGGTAGCCGGCGGCGAAGCAGACCCGGCCGGCGGTGAACAGGATCGCGGCGACCGGCACCGCGGCGAACCAGCCAGGCGGTGTCGTGGCTACCCACAGCAGATGCGCCAGCACCGCGATCACCGACTGCTCCAGGGTGTTCTGCAGCAGCGCCTGCAGCAACCGGGCGCGGTCGGTCGCCACGGTCAGCCCGCTGCCGTCGATGTCGGCCGGGGTGAAGAACCGGTGGCGGGCCAGCAGGCCGATTGCGAGCACCAGGCAAACCAGCACCGGGGCGTTCCAGCGGAGCGCCGACGCCAGCCGCAAATCCATGGCCGGCAGCGGCTGCAGGAAGGCCGGCTGCCACAGGATCACGCCGGGAATGGCCACCAGGGTCACCACCAACGCGGCCAGCATGCCGCGCAACACGCCGCGTTGGGCTTGACTGAGAGCCATGACATCCCTTCGAGCAGGTTTTCCACAACCGAGCATTGCTCTCGGTGGCGGACCGGTCAATTTCGGCGCGGCAGCCAGTTGCTTCCGACCCCCGCTCACCGTTGGCGGACCGGTTCGGAATGACGGAGGAAGGGGGAGGCCGGTGGCGGGCTCTTGCGAGACGTCATTTTATGGGGCGTGAACCCGGGCGGCGTCTACGCTTCCAGTTCCGGCACCATCCAGAGCGGGGCCTCGCCGCGGGCGACGCGCTGGACATTGTCGAAGGCATTGCGGACGCGCGCCGTGTTGCTCTCGAAGGTCGGACCCGCCAGATGCGCGGTCAGGATGACGTTGTCGAGGCCGAACAGCGGGTTGTCGGGCTGCGGCGGTTCCTGGTCGAAAACGTCCAGGCCGGCGGCGGCTATCGTCCCATCGGTCAGCGCCGTGATCAGCGCCGACTCGTCGACCACCGGCCCGCGGGCGGTGTTCACCAGGATCGCCGACGGCTTCATCTGCCGCAGTTCGGCGGCGCCGATCAGGTGCCGGGTCGTGTCGTTCAGGGGGGTGTGCAGCGACACCACGTCCGCCTCGCGCAACAGTTCCCGAAGCAGGCGGAAGCGCACGTCGAGCTGGTCCTCGCGGTCCTCGGACAGGCGCGCGACGTCATAGTAGACGACGTTCATGCCGAACGCCTGGGCCAGCCGGGCGGTCTTCTTTCCGATGGTGCCGAGGCCGACGATTCCGAGGGTTCTGCCGCGCAGTTCGTGGACGCGTGGCGTGCGGTTGCCGCGCCAGTTCCCGGCGGCGACGCTGAGGTGCTGGCGGACCAGTTGGCGCGACACCGCCAGCATCAGCAGCACGGCGTGTTCCGACACTGCGACGGAATTGGCGCCGCCATTGTTGCTGACCGGTACGCCGGCCGTCCGGGCAGCGTCCAGGTCCGCCCGGTCGTAGCCGGCGCTCAGCAGTTGGACGAGCCGCAGTTTCGGGCCGGCCCGGAACAGGTCGGGATCGATCAGGCCATCGACGAAGCCGACCAGGAACTCGGCGCCGGACAGGGCCTGGCGGTACTCGGCGCTGCGGGCCGGCACCACCGTCAGCTCGAAGCCGGACGGCGCCATCTGGCGCGCCACGTCGGCGGCGTCGGGGAACTCGGTGACGAAGACGATGCGGGGAGTCATGGGATTCGTGCCTGCCGGTGCAGCCATTGCCGGGGTCGGCGTTTCCGTCCGCCCCAGTCCTAGTCGGGCCACTCTGCCGCCCGCTTCAAGTTGCCGTCAATCGCAGCCAGTACCGGGGGGCATCGCATTGAGCGTCGACGGCCGGCCGATGAGCGTCTTCGGGACCGTAAGCTACCGCGGCATGACGTTCATGGGGTGCCGAATCTGGCCTGGATGTTCGGCTGCTTCCGGGGGGCGCGGACGCTGCGGGCCGAGTTGGCTGGCGAGTTCGTTGACCGGCTGCTGCGCCACATGAAGGTGATCGGCGCGCGCGGCGTGCTCCCGAAGATCCCAGCGTCCCAGGCCGACATGAAAATCTTGCTCTGGATCGACGAGGAGAACTTCAACCCGAACTATTCGCCGCCCTCCATGCACCTGCTGCCAAAGCGCGGGGCGGACAGCAAGCGGCAGCACACCCAGGACCACTGGCGCGAGCGCGACGAGTTCCCGGCCATTGACCTGGAGGGCGAGGAGTTCATCTGCCGCAGAGGTCAGGGGCGAGCGAGGCGGCGAAGTAGGGGCTTCAATTGTTCTAAGGCAGAGCGTAAGAACGGAGCGAAAGACAAAACATTTAGTAGAGAAGAAATTAGGTATCAAAATATATATTTTATTATCGTTTCGTCTCCATTGTGTGATTTTACAAGAACTTGATTCCCATTCTCTTGTTCGAGAATTAGTAGTTCATATAATCTCAGCGCGTTCCTGATCACTTCTACATATGAGGACGACTCGGTCTTCTCGCGCAAAAGCCTTAGCCTTGAGACAGAAGCGCTAGGGAGTTCGAGTTGAATTCGAGTCGTGTCTTTCATCGCCGTCACCAACTTGACGAAAATAATAGCATACAACCCATCCAAGTGGACCGGCGATGGCCGACCATGTGTACAGTAGTGGCTCTGAGGCGCCAGTGACCACTGACACTAAGCTGGATACAAGGACGGCAAAAAAGCTTGATAGAAACATAAGACATGCAATGAATGCTCTTGTTTTTTCTCTAATATAGCGAGTCTTCTCAGCAATGACATTTCCTGACGCAAGAAAGTCTTCGCCAAGTTTCGGCTTGAAGGGCATGGGTTATCTCCCACGCTCTCGTACTTATGGGCCTCAGAACTATGGATCCAGGTGGTAGAGTTACTGAGGCCCAGACGAGAGCAGGGGATAGTGGTCGATCAAGAATGCGTCCGGAACACATCACCGAGCAGGCAATGCTCGGCGACTCCTCATGCCACGTGGCTCTCCATGCCGCAGGGTACGGCTCTTCGTCCGATTCATCCCATAGGCACTGATCCGTCGAAACTATGATGAGGATATGAGCTGAGAGCAAGCAAATTTTGCTTGCCGATGCGCTGAAGCTTCGGATGGATCAAATGTGGTAGCGCGCGAACCCGATCTGCAGCGGATCCCGATCGCCAATATCCGCGAACGATCGGGATAAACCCCGCTTGAGCATGCGTTAGATGGTAGCGTTCGAACGACCAGCCGGTGATGGAATTATACCCGACCGCTCGTTTGGGTGACCTCCGCGCAAAAAATCAAACGGGGTCGGCTTTTCCGCCGGCCCCGTTTGGTTTCGTCTATGCCCGGATCAGGCGTCGTCCGCTTACTCGGCCGCCTGCTTCATGTTGGCGTCGATCGCCGCAACGATGCGCATAGGCGACAGCGGCAGGTCGAAGAAGCGGATGCCGAGCGCGTTGCTGACGGCATTGCAGACGGCGGCCGGTCCGGGGACCAACGGCGCCTCGCCGACGCCGCGCACACCCTGCGGATGCTTCGGGTTCGGCACCTCGACCATGATGGTCTCGAGCATCGGCAAGTCGGAGCACACCGGCATGCGGTAGTCCAGGAAGCTCGGGTTATCGACCCGACCCTTCTTGTCGTAGACGTACTCCTCGTTCAGCGCCCACCCGATGCCCTGGGCGATGCCGCCCTGCAGCTGGCCTTCGACATAGCTCGGGTGGATCGCCTTGCCGACGTCCTCGATGCAGGTGTAGCGCAGCACCGTGACGGTCCCCAGCTCGACGTCGACCTCGACGTCGCAGATATGGGTGGCGAAGCCGCCCTCGGCACCGGTGGTGTTCTGCTGGCTGCCGGCCCCGATCGGTCCGCCGGTCTCGGTCGCCTTGGCGGCGATCTCGGCCAGGGTCAGGGTTGGGAAGTTGCCGGTGTGCTGGCCGCTCGGGCGGGCCTCGCCGTTGTCCCAGACCACCGCCGAGGCATCGATCCCCCAGAGCTTGGCGGCCCGCTGCTTGAGCTGCTCGATCACCTTCTCGGCCGACTCGGTCACCACCATGGCCGAGGCGAACAGCACCCGGCTGCCGCCGGTCAGGTTGCTGTAGCCGATGGTGGCGGTGTCGCCGATCAGCACCGAGACCCGGTTGTAGTCGACGCCCAGCAACTCGGCCGCGATGTTGGCGATCGAGGCGCGCGAGCCGCCGATGTCCGGGTGGCCGGTGGTCACCACGACATTGCCGTCCTCGGTGATGTTCACCTGGGCGCTCGACTCGCCGCCGGCGTTGAACCACCAGCCGTTGGCAACGCCGCGGCCCTGGAACTTGCCGGTCAGCTTAGACTTGTAGTGGTCGGACTTGATCGCCGCCTCGATGGTCTCGGCGAAGCCGATGCGCGGGAAGGTCGGGCCGTGCACGGCCTTGGTGCCCTCGCGGGCGATGTTCTTCAGCCGCAGCTCCAACGGATCCATGCCGATCGCCTGGGCGATCTCGTCGAGTACGCATTCGACCGCGTAGGCCCCGATCGGCGCGCCGGGTGCCCGGTAGGCCGCGACCTTCGAGCGGTTCGACACCACGTCGTAGCCGGTCGAGAGCACGTTCGGGATGGTGTAGGGCGTGAACGAGCAGCCGGCCGCCCCACGGATCGGCGAGCCGGGAAAGCAACCCGCCTGCAGGTAGAAGACGCCCTGGCCGGCGACGATGGTGCCGTCCTTCTTGGCGCCGATCTTCACCGTGCTCTTGGAGCCGGAGGTCGGGCCGGTCGCCCGCATCACCTCTTCGCGGCTCATCACCATCTTTACCGGCCGGCCGGACTTGCGCGACAGGACGGCCGCCACCGGCTCGAGGTAGCAGATGGTCTTGCCGCCGAAGCCGCCGCCGATCTCGGCCGGGATCGCCCGGATGCTGCTCTGCGGGATGCCGGTCAGGAACGACGTCATGGCACGGACCATGAACTGGCCCTGACTGGAGCTCCAGACCGTGGTGCTGCCGTCGGCGCCGACGCTGACGGTGCAGGCATGCGGCTCGATATAGCCCTGGTGCACCGGCCGGGTGGTGAAGCTGCGCTCGATGACCACTTCGGCCTCGGCGAAGCCGGCGTCGATGTCGCCCTTCTTGTGCTCCAGCTTGCCGGCGATGTTCGAGGGCTTGCCGTCGAACTGGTTGGCGTCGAACAGGATCGGCGCATCGGGCTTCAGTGCGTCGTCGATCTCGACGGCCCAGGGCAGGACCTCGTAGTCGACCTCGATCAGCTTGCAGGCCTCGGCGGCGATATCCTGGCTGGTGGCGGCGACCGCGGCGATCGGGTGGCCGTGGAACAGCGCCTTCTCACGGGCCAGCATGTTGCGGGACATCCAGCGCATGTCCTGGATGCCGAGCGGCACCGGCTTGTCGATCGGGAAGTCCACGAAGTCCTTGGCCGTCGCCACGGCCTTCACACCCGGCAGCGCCTCGGCCTTGGAGGTGTCGATGCCGCGGATGATCGCGTGCGGATGCGGACTGCGCAGGACCTTGGCCCAGATCATGCCGGGCATGCTGTTGTCGGCCGCATAGGCGGCGCGGCCGGTGACCTTGTCGACACCGTCCGGACGGATCGTGCGCTTGCCGATCCACTTGTTGTTCTGGTCGCTCATCGGGCAGCCTCCCGCATATCGGCGGCGGTCTCCATGACCGCGCGGACAATTTTGTCGTAACCGGTGCACCGGCACAGGTTGCCGGCCAGCCAGTAGCGCACCTCGGTCTCGCTCGGATCCGGGTTGTGCTCCAGCAGCGATTTGGCGGCGACCAGCACGCCCGGCGTGCAGATGCCGCACTGCAGGGCCGCCATCTCCAGGAACTTCTGCTGCAGCGGATGCAGGTGGTCGCCCTGGGCCATGCCCTCGATGGTCGTGATCTCGTGGCCCTCGGCCTCGGCCGCCAGCATCAGGCAGGAGCAGACCAGGCGGCCGTCCAGGGTGATGCTGCAGGCACCGCAGTCGCCGGTGCCGCAGCCTTCCTTGGCTCCGGTCAGGGCGAGCGGGCCGCGCAGTGCGTCGAGCATGCTCTCGGCCGGGTCGCACAGGAACTCGGTCGAATCGCCGTTGATGGTGGTGGTGACGTGAATTTTGGCCATGGCCTCAGTTCCCCTTGGCGCGTTCTGCGGCGATCGCGACGCTGCGCCTGAGCAGCACTCCGGCGACCTTGGTGCGATAGGCGATGGTGCCGCGCTTGTCGTCGATCGGCTTGCAGGCGGCGCTACAGGCGGCGGCGGCGGCGTCCAGGGCAGCGGCGTCGAGCTTGCTGCCAACCAGCGCCTTGGCGGCGTCGGCGACCAGCAGCACGGTCGGGGCGACGGCGCCGAGGCCGACTCGGGCGGCGATGCAGACCCCGTTCTCCAGGGTCAGGTTGACACCGACGCCGACCACCGCGATGTCCATCTCGGTGCGCGGGATCATCCGCAGATAGGCGTCGCTGGAGCCCTTGGGGCGCGGCGGCAGGGTGAAGCTGACCAGGATCTCGCCCGGCTTCAGGTTGGTCTTGCCGGGGCCGGCCGGCACGTCCTCGACCTTCATCTCGCGGCGGCCGTTCGGTCCCTGCACGGTGACCACGGCACCGGCCGCGACCATTGCCGGCACGCTGTCGCCGGCGGGCGAGCCGTTGCACAGGTTGCCGCCGGCGGAGGCACGGCCTTGGATCTGGGTCGAGCCGATCAGGTTGATCGCCTCCAGCACGCCCGGCCAGACCTTCCCGAACTTCGGGTGCTCGGCCAGCACGGCACCCGAGACCGCGGCACCGACCTTGAAGCCGCCATCCGCGGTCTCCTCGATGCTCATCATCTCGGGGATCTTCTTGATGTCGACGATCAGGCCTGGATGCTTCATCCCGGAGCGCATCTGCACCAGGAGGTCGGTGCCGCCGGCCAGGATGCGAGCGGCGCCTGCGGCCGCGGCAAAGGCACCGACCGCTTCGTCGAGCGTCTGCGGTGCCACGTATCGAATATCGGTCATGGTCGTTCCCGTGAAGTTCCCTGGGTCGTTTCCGGCGCGCACCCCCTTGGGCGGGGGAGTCGGCAGCTTGTCATATGAGTGGTGGAGGCGGGAAGGGTGTCCTGCGTCAGGTATTGGACCGGTCCGGCCGGGCTCTGTCAAATGCGGGGTCGTCGTCGGCGCCGGGCGGCATGCGTCAACCCGCTTCCAGCCCGTTACAACCATGGGCCGCCACCACGGGCCGCCACGGTGTCGCACCGGCCGCGGTATCCCGACGCGGTGTCGTCGCAACAGGCGGCGACGCGGACCCGCTCGCCCTGGATGTCGGTGTAGACCCTGTAGCTCGCTGCGCGTTTCCGGAGCGACGATGCAAGGCCAGGGCGTCGCCGTTCCGGGCCCTCTCTAGCGCGCCGGCGAGCCGCCCATCACCCCGGTGGTGCGTGCTCCGGCTTCGCTTGCAGGAAAGTTCAGTTCCACCTTCACGCCGTTCGGATCGAGCAGGAACAGCTGGTAGGCGGCGACCAGGTCGGCCCGGCGCTCGGTGAAGGCCACACCCTTGTCCTCGAGGCGCGCGACCATCGCGTCCAGGCCGGTGGCGCCGAACGCCACGTGGTCGACGACGCCGGTCCCCTCGGTCGCCTGCGACTGCTGGCCGACGTAACGGCGGCGCTGCTCGGACACCGCCGCACCGCCCTTGGTGAGGTGCAGGACGTCCTTGCCGCCGAGATAGAGCCAGCGCACCGGAAAGCCGAAATTCGGGTGCGGGCCTTCCTCCAGGCCGAGCACGTCGACATACCAGTCGCGCGTACCGTCCAGGTCGGCGACCTGGAGCAGGAAATGCTGGAGGTCCGTCAGCGGCATGGGATCCTCCCAGTCATTTTCCCGGATGCTAGCCGATTTTCGCCCGACATTGACAGCAACAGCATCCGCGACAATGCTGCCGGCTATGCGCCCGTGCAGCCACAGTGTCCGGAAAGCCAAACCGCTCCTCGACCCGGGGAACGGTTCCGTTCGCATGCCCTAGCGCGCCGCGCAGCTTCGCACAGCGATCGAACACCATCATCCCCGGCCGGTTGGACGGGGATTTTCGTTCGTGCGCCCACGCTCCGACCGGCCTCCATCGGAAGGAGCATTCCCATGCAACGACGAACGCCAGTCCTCTCCGGCATCTGGCTGCCGCTGGTCACCCCGTTCCGCGACGGCGAACTGGACGAGGTCTCGGTCCGCCGCCTGGTGGCGCACTATGCCGGCCAGAAGGTCGACGGCCTGATCCTGGCCGCCACCACCGGCGAAGGGCTGACCCTGGATGCCCCCGAGACCGAGCGCCTGGTCGCGATCGCCGCCGCCGAGGCCCGCGGCCGGCTGCCGCTCTGGCTCGGCCTGTCGGGCAGCGACACCCGCAAGATGCTCAAGTCCCTCGACAGCACGGCATCGTGGCCGGTCGACGGCTACCTCGTTGCCTGCCCGTACTACACGCGGCCGTCGCAGGCGGGGCTGCATGCCCACTTCGCCGCCCTGGCATCCGGCACCGGGCGGCCGATCGCGGTCTACAACATCCCGTACCGCACCGGCGTGAACATGACGAACGACACCCTGCTGGATCTCGCCGGACTGCCGAACATCGTCGGGGTGAAGGACTGCTGCGCCGACGCCGCCCAGTCCTTCGACCTGTTGTGCCGGCGACCGGAGGACTTCGCGGTCCTGACCGGCGAGGATGTCTTGCTGTACGGCTCGGTCGCGCAGGGCGCCGACGGAGGCATCCTGGCCTCGGCGCATATCGAGACCGCCGAATGGGCAGCGGTGCGTGACGCCGTGCTGGCCGACGACCGGCCGGGGGCGTTGGCCCGGTGGCCGGCGCTCGAGGGCCTGGCGCGGCTGCTGTTCGCCGAGCCGAGTCCGGCGGCGATCAAGCACTGGCTCTGGCGGGCCGGGCTGATCGCCAGCCCGGAACTGCGGTTGCCGATGACCGGGGTCAGTGCCGGCCTCGCCGAGCGACTCGACACGGAAATGGCGCGGCGTGGGGCGCAGGAGGCGGCATAGCCCTTCGTAGTTCGGATCCCGGGCCGGCCCGCGGTCGGCGGGGCGTGTTCCGGGGTCCGCAGGCGCTACGCCGTGGACGACTCCGGCAGCGGCAGCGGCACCGGCGACACCACCAGCCGGACGTTGGGGACCAGTTCCGCGGCGCGCGCCGCCATGCTGGTGACGACCGTCTCGAGGTCGCCCACCCGCATTGACGGATCGAATCCGATCTGCAATTCGACATGGATCTGCTCGCCCACGGCGCGGGTCCGGATGTCGTGGATGGTGTCGTACAGGTCGAAGTGGTCGGTCAGCATCCGGAAGATCCGGAGCTGAACCTGCTCGTCGACGGCACGGTCGATGAGGCAGGTGACCGACCGTGAGGCAAGGCCGTAGATCAGCATCCAGGCGAATCCCACGAGAACCACGGCGCCGACCGGATCGGCGTAGACCGACAGCAGTTCATTGTCGACGAAAGTGCCGAGCGCGACCGGGACCAGGACGACCGCGTTGTTCAGCAGATAGATCGGGATCAACGCCTTGAAGCTGCGGATGATCGGCGACGTGCTGGTACGGAAGTGCTCGCGGTAGGCGATCAGCACGCAGATGTGGATCGCGGTCGCCACGACCAGGACGATCATCCCGAACCACGCCCCTTCCAGCGGCCGGGGATGACGGAGATCTTCGATCGCCACGATCAGGATCAGCATGCTGATGATCGCTTCGAGGGCGCAGATCAGCAGGACCGATAGGTTCTCGAGTTTGCCGAAGCCGTAGTGGAACTTTTCCTGCCGGACCCCGTCGGCGGTTCCGGCATATCGGTGGATCAGCCAGACCAGCGCCATCTCGATCACGCCGATATAGACGCCGAGTGCGTCGGCCAAGATCGCTACGGAGTTCGACAGGTAGATCGCGTAGGAGACGAACGGTACTTGGATCAACGGCAAGGCAAAGTTGATTGCCAGCAACCGTCGGGCAGCGACCTGATCGGTCGTTGGAGCAAATACCGCCATGCTGCAGCGAAGCGCCTTCTTGCGTTCTTCTGCGACTTTGGGAAGTCTCAACCCATAGCAGTTCCGGGGCGGATCGGCCACACCGGTGGTTGGGTCGGCCAGTCAGGCGCCCCAGCGCGGCGGCGCGGTCTGCGGCGGCGGAGCGGGGCGCCCGGGAGGGTTGACCGGCTGGGTCGAGGTCATGCTCGATCGAGCGGAGAAGCGTTCCCACCAGGCGGCGAGCCTCGGGCAGTGCGGTTGCCACGGCAGGTCGGCGTAGCGGAAAGCGATGTAGCCGACCGCGCCCGCCGTGGCGATCTGGTCGTGCAGAACCGCGGCGTCCGTCGGCCACCGCACGGCCTCGGCATCGAGCGCCAGCAGGGCGTGCGCGATCGCCATGTCCTGGCGGTCCAGGAAGGCCTGGCTGATCAGGCTCGACGGCTCGCGAATCGCCTCGTTGCGCCGCAGATTGGCCGCGTCGGCGAGACCGTCGGCGAGGGCCTCGCAGCGCAGTATCGTCCAGCGCGCTTCGCCGTCGACGGGGATCCGCCGCAGGCCGCCGTGCAGGGTGTCGAGATAGCCGCAGATCACCGGCGAGTCGTAGAGGGCGCGACCATCGGCGATCTCCAGCGCCGGGATCTTGCCGAGCGGGTTGAGCGGCCGCAGGACCGCCTCGTCGGCTGGATTGGTGTACAGTTCCTCGACCCGGTCGCCGAGCCGGGTCTCGGCCAGGAACACCTTGACCTTGCGCACATAGGGCGAGGTGTAGGACGAGTGCAGCCGCATGCTCAGGCCAACCGGTAGCCGAACTCCGCGGCCGCCTCGCAGAGGCTTTCGCAGAGGCTCTGGGCGAAGCCGCGCATCACATGGACGTCGAAGGTACCGGTGCCGCGCCGGCGGTCGAGGATGACCGACAGGTGGAACAATCCGGCCTGAGCCACACTATGCTCGGCGAAAGCGCGGGGATGCAGGTCGATGCCGGTGCCCTTGGCGAGCACGCTGCGCACGGCAGGGCCCTCCAGCCGCAGGATCGCGCGGCCATGGCCCTGGTCGACCACGATGCCGCCGGCCGGCCCGGCCACTTCGCCCAGCCTCGCCTCCAGGCAGAGGGCGTCGACGGCCAGCAGCAGCCAGCGGTCGGGGCCGAGCCACAGTGCCCGGATATCGCCGCCGACGGCCGCCCGGCCCGGGTCGGGCAGGGTGACACCGAGCGCGGCTGCGACGGCGTGGCGCACCGCATCGGTGAAACCGGTCCGGGCATCGAGCTGAACCGCCGACAGGCCGTGGCGACGGGTCATCGTCAACCCCGGCCCGCTGGGGCCCGGGGCGCCGAACAGGCCAGGGGTCCAGACGGCGTCGAGAGCCGAGCGGCGCGCGGGGAGGGGGGCGGTCTCAGGCATGCAGCTTCTGGCCCTCCGGATCGACGAAGCAGGGCTCGGTGACCCGGGCCCGCACGCGGATGTTGCGCATCGGGAACACCGCCCAGACCTCCTCGCCGATGCGCTCGCGGCCGCGGACCAGCAGGCCGAGGCTGATCGGGTGCCCGACGGTCGGCGACAGGTAGGCGCTGGACGTGACGTGGCCGAGCTTCTCGACCGGCGTCGGCGCGTCCGGATCGGCGACCAGGATCGATCCGGCACGGATCCGGGTCTTCCCGTCGAGCGGCACCAGCCCGACCAGTTGCGGCCGCGCGGGATCGGTGAAGGCCGGCTTGTCGAGCATGCCGCGGCCGACATACCACTTCTTGCGGCTGGCCATCCGGCCGAGGCCGAGGTCGTCCGGCGTGGTTCGGCCATCCAGTTCCGGCCCGGCGACATGGCCCTTTTCGATCCGCATGATGCCCATGGCCTCCAGGCCGTAGGGCCGGATGCCGTGGTCGGCGCCGGCCGCCATCAGTGCCTCCCAGACCTCGATCCCCCAGTCGGCCGGGGCGTTGACCTCGTAGCCCAGCTCGCCCGAGAAGCTGATCCGGAAGATTCGTACCGGCACGCCGCGGATGGTCGCGGTCGTCGCGACGCCGAGGAACGGCAGGGCGGCGTTCGAGACATCGGCGGTGCCGGCGTCGACGGCGGCGGCGAGCACGTCGCGGGCCCGCGGCCCCGCCAGCGCCATGCCGGCCCACTGTTCGGTGACCGACGATACCCGGACGTCCAGCTCCGGCCAGACGACCTGCAGGTACCACTCCAGGTCGGCGAGTACCGTGGCGGCATGCACCGTGGTGGTGGTCATCAGGAAGTGATGCTCGGACAGCCGCGAGGTGGTGCCGTCGTCGTCGACGATGCCATCCTCGCGCAGCATCAGCCCGTAGCGTGCCTTGCCGACCGGCAGGGCGGCGAAGCCGTTGCTGTAGATCCGGTTCAGGAACTCGGCGGCGTCCGGGCCCTGCACGTCGATCTTGCCGAGGCTGGAGACGTCGGAGATCCCGACCTTGGTGCGGGTCGTCACCGCCTCCTCGGTGATGGCGCGGTCCATGGCCTGCTTCGAGGTCGTCTCGCCGGGCGCCAGGTAGTATTGCGGTCGCAGCCACGGCCCGGCCTCGACGAACACCACGCCGTTGTCGGCATGCCAGTCGTGCAGGGCCGTACGGCGGATCGGCGCCAGATGCCGGTCGGCGGCGCGGCCGGCGAAGGCGCCCATGGCGACCGGCGTGTAGGGCGGCCGGAAGGTGGTGGTGCCGACCACCGGGATTGGCTGGCCGCGGGCCTCGGCCATCAGGGCGTGGCCGGCGACGTTCGAGGTCTTGCCCTGGTCGGTGCCCATGCCGAGGGTGGTGTAGCGCTTGAGGTGCTCGACCGAGACGAAGCCCTCGCGATGGGCCAGCGCGATGTCCTCGACGGTGACGTCGTCCTGATGGTCGACGAAGCGCTTGACCTTCCGGCCACGCGTGCCGGGGACCGACCAGATCGCCTGCAGCGGCGCCGTCGCAGGCTCGTCGGTGGCCGGCGCGTCCGGCACGGCGCCGCTGCCGAATCCGCAGGCCTGCGCCACCTCGGCCCCGGTCCTGAAGCCCTCGGTCAGGCAGTCGGACAACGCGAAACGGCCGGCGGCGGCGCCAATCGTGGCGACGCCCGGGCGAACCGCGCCGGGCATGAAGGCGGCGATGGCGTCGCTCCAGTCGGCCTTGCCGCCGGCGTGGCCGTGCAGGTGGATCGACGGCGTCCAGCCGCCGGAGGTCGCGATCAGGTCGCAGGCCACGAACCGGCTGTCGCCGACGGTCCCGCCGCGGCCGTCCAGCCGGGCGACGTCGCAGCCCACCAGGCCCATGCGGCCATAGGCGTTGGTGACGGCGCTACCGTCGGCAATGTCGAATCCGGCGGCGATGGCCCGCTCGCGCCAGGCGCCGTGGCGGCCGGTGCGGGTGTCGAGGATCTGGGTGACGTCGACGCCGGCGGCGGCGAGGTCCAGGGCGGTGCGGTAGCCGTCGTCGTTGTTGGCGACCACCACGGCGCTGCTGCCGGGTCGGACGGCGAATCGGTTCAGGTAGCTGCGCACGGCGCCGGCCAGCATCACGCCGGGACGGTCGTTGCCGCCGAACACCAGCGGTCGCTCGATGGCGCCGGCGGCGACGACCACGCGCTGCGGCCGGATGTGCCAGAGTCGCTGGCGGGCGACATGCGCGGGCGGCACCGGCAGGTGGTCGCAGACCCGCTCGACCGCGCCGACCACGTTGCCGTCGTAGATTCCGAAGCCGGTGGTGCGGGTCAGCACCCGGACCTCCGGCAGGTCGGCCAGCTCGGCGATCGCCGCATCGACCCACCGCATCGCCGGCGCGCCGTCCAGGGGCTCGCGCTCGCTGCGCAGCCGGCCGCCGAGGGCGTCGGTCTCGTCCAGCAGGATCACGCGCGCGCCAGTGCGGCCGGCCGCCAGGGCCGCGGCGAGACCGGCCGGTCCGCCACCGACCACCAGCACATCGCAATGGGCGTTCATGGTCTCGTAGGCGTCGGGGTCGGGTTCGACCGTGCCCTTGCCCATGCCGGCGGCGGCGCGGATCCGTTTTTCCCAGAACCGCCAGCCCGGGAAGCCCATGAAGGTCTTGTAGTAGAAGCCGGCGACCAGGAAGCGCGACAGCAGGTCGTTCACTTCCAGGGCGTCGACGGCCAGGCTCGGCCAGCGGTTCTGGCTGGTTGCGGTCAGCCCGTGGAACAGCTCGACCATGGTGGCGCGGGTGTTCGGCTCGCGACGGGCGCCGCTGCGCAGCTCGACCAGGGCGTTCGGTTCCTCAGGCCCGGCCGACAGGACCCCGCGGGGGCGGTGGTACTTGAAGCTGCGGCCGACCACCTTCACGCCGTTGGCGAGCAGGGCGGAGGCCAGGGTGTCGCCGGTATAGCCGCGGTAGCCGCGGCCGTCGAAGGTGAAGCCGATCGGCCGCAGCCGGTCGATCTCGCCACCGGCAGGCAGGCGGTGGGTCTGCTCGCGGGCGATGCGACCGAGGATCATCGCGCCGTCTCCAGGTCGTCCCGTGGCAGGCCGGTGGCCAGCACCTCGTGGGTGGCAGTGTCGCGCAGCACCTTCACATAGGCACGACAACCCTGGACGTGGTGCCAATACTCCAGATGCGGGCCGCGCGGGTTGTCGCGCAGGTAGACGTAGCGGTGCCAATCCTCGGCCGTGGCGGTCTCCGGATCGGCAGGGCGCGTCCGGGTGGCGTCGCCGGCGTAGCTGAACTCGTCGTGGTCGCGCGGGCCGCAATACGGGCAGGTGATGCGGATCATGGGGAGACCTTCTGCGCTCAGTGCAGCTTCGGGGTCGGCCCCTTGCCGCCCTCGTCCAGCAGGTGGCCGGTCGAGAAGCGCTCCAGCGACAACGGCTCGTTGAACCGATGCGGGCGATCCTCGGCGATGGTGTGGGCGAACACCCAGCCGGATCCCGGCGTCGCCTTGAAACCGCCGTAGCACCAGCCGGCGTTGAGGTAGAGGTTGTCGATCGGGGTCTTGGAGATGATCGGGCTGCCGTCCATCGACATGTCCATGATGCCGCCCCAGCTGCGCAGCACCCGCACGCGGCGCAGGTTCGGCATCATCGCGCAGCCGTTCGCCATCACATGCTCGACGATCGGCAGGTTCCCGCGCTGGGCGTAGGAGTTGTAGAAGTCGATGTCGCCGCCCAGCACCAGCCCGCCCTTGTCGGACTGGCTGATGTAGAAATGCCCGGCGCCGAAGGTGACGACGCCGTCGATCAGCGGCTTCAGCGGCTCGGTCACGAAGGCCTGCAGCACGTGGCTCTCGATCGGCAGCTCGAGGCCGGCCATCCGCGCGACCCGGCTGGTGTTGCCGGCGACCGCCATCCCGACCCGGCCGCAGCCGATGCGGCCGCGGGTGGTCTCGACCGCGGTGATGCGCCCGCCCGAGCGCTCGAACCCCGTGACCTCGCAGTTCTGGATGATGTCGACGCCCAACCGGTCGGCGCCGCGCGCGAAGCCCCATGCCACCGCGTCGTGGCGGGCGGTGCCGCCGCGCGGCTGCAGCAGCCCGCCGTGGATCGGGAAGCGTGCGGCATCGGAGAAGTCGAGATGGGGGTACAGTCGGCGCACGCCCTCGCGGTCCAGGAGTTCGGAGTCGACGCCGTTCAGGCGCATGGCATTGCCGCGCCGGGCGTAGGCATCCATCTGACCGTCGGAGTGCGCCAGGTTCAGGACACCGCGCTGGCTGAACATCACATTGTAGTTCAGCTCGCGGCTCAGTCCTTCCCACAGCTTGAGGGAGTGCTCGTAGAAATGACTGTTGCCGTCGAGCAGGTAGTTGGAGCGCACGATCGTGGTGTTGCGCCCGACATTGCCGCCGCCGATGTATCCCTTCTCCAGCACCGCGACATTGGTGATGCCGTGGTTGCGCGCCAGATAGTAGGCGGTGGCGAGGCCGTGGCCACCGCCGCCGACGATGATGACGTCGTATCGCGGCTTCGGTTCCGGATCGCGCCAGGCGCGGATCCAGCCCTTGTGGCCGCCGAGTGCGTTTCGCACCAGGCTGAGGATGGAATACTCGGCCATGCGACCCTCCCTTCACGCGCACTCTGCTACAACCGCTGGCGGGTGGCGAGACCGGCGTCGGACATTTATTGTCCAACAGACGACGGCCGGAGGATCATATGGTGACCCAGCGACATCGCCCCTATTCGGGCTCCGGGCCAAGCCTGGGCCGACGCCGGTTCCTCGCCGGTGGCGGCGGCCTGGCGCTGCTCGGCCCGGCGTCGCGCGCGGATGCCACGGTCGCCGCACCGCTGCTTGAAGGCAACGACCGTATCATTCCGGCCGAGGCGCGCTACGGGATGGTGACCAGCCGCGAGGCGACCGCCACCCGGGTCGGGGTCGACGTGCTGGCGGCCGGCGGCAACGCCGTCGACGCCGCGGTCGCGACGGCCTTCGCCCTGGCGGTCACGCTGCCGCAGGCCGGCAATCTCGGCGGCGGCGGCTTCATGCTGGTCCGGCCGGCCGACGGATCGCCTCCGGTGGCGCTGGATTTCCGCGAGACCGCGCCGGCACGGGCGTTTCGCGACCTGTTCATCGGCCCGGACGGCGAGGTCGACAATCGGATCGCGCGCTACTCGCACCGCTCGGTCGGGGTGCCGGGCTCGGTCGCCGGCTATGCCGATGCCCTGGCCCGCTGGGGTACTTGGTCGCTGGACCGGGTGATCGAGCCGGCGATCGCGCTGGCCCGGGACGGTTACCCCATGCCCAGGTCGCTGGCTCGCGACATTTCCCGTTCGGTCGATCGACTGCAGCACTGGCCGCAGACCCAGGCGGTCGTCGCCAGATCGGACGGCGGCGCCTACGAGCCGGGCGAGGTGTTCCGGCAGCCCGACCTGGCGAACACCCTGGAGCTGATCGCCAGGGACGGTCCCGACGGTTTCTACCGGGGACCGATCGCGGTGGCGATCGCCGACGAGATGCGGCGCAACGACGGGCTGATCAACGAGGCCGACCTGGCGGCATACGCGACCGTGGCCCGGGAGCCCGTGCGCGGGACCTATCGCGGCACCGAGATCGTGTCGATGCCGCCGCCGAGTTCCGGCGGCGCCCTGCTGATCCAGATGCTGAACGTGCTGGAGGGCTGGCCGATCGCCGAACTCGGGTACGGCTCGGCCGCGATCCTGCACCGGATGGCCGAGACGATGCGCCGCGGCTATGCTGACCGGTTCAAGCACCTGGCAGACCCGGCATTCCACGACGTCCCGCTCGCCGGTCTGGTCTCGAAGGACTATGCCGCGGCCCTGCGCGCAGGCATCGACCTCGACCGCGCGACCCCGTCGGACACCCTCGGTCCGGGTACGCCCAAGGCCTACGAGAGCAACAACACCACCCATCTGTCGGTGATGGACCGCGACGGCGCCGCGGTGGCCCTGACGACGACCCTCAACTTCGCGTTCGGCACGGGCATCGTCGCGGAGGGCACGGGCATCTTCCTGAACAACGAGATGGACGACTTCGCGGCACGGCCGGGCGCGGCAAACGCCTACGGGCTGGTGCACGGGGAGGGGAACGCGATCGAGGCGGGCAAGCGTCCGCTTTCGTCGATGGCCCCGACGCTGGTACTCGACGGGCCTGGAACCGTGTTCGCCGTCGGCGGCCAGGGCGGCAGCCGGATCATCACCTCGGTGCTGCAGTTCCTGATGAACACTCTCGACCATGGGATGAATCTGGCCGAGGCGACGCTGGCGCCGCGCATCCATCATCAATGGCTGCCGGACGAACTGACGGTCGAGGAAGGGTTCTCGCCGGACACTATCGCCCTGCTTACTGCCATGGGGCACCGGGTGGCGGTGCGGCGGCCGTCGGCGACGGTCCAGGGCGTGCGACGTGCCCCTGACGGGTATCGCGGATTCGCCGACCCGCGTCGTCCCGGCGGGCTGGCGGCGGGCCCCGACTGAGACAGCGACTCAGCCGCGCCCGGCGCGCTCGTCGAGACGCAGCGTGATGGCGACGGCGATGCCCGCGGCCTCGGTGGCCATCGCGTCGACCAGCGTCCGCGATAGATGGCCCGAAAGGCTGCCGTGGACCCGTTCCTGGATGGTTCGGCCGGGTGAGGATGTCGGGTCGGACGCGCGGTCGACCAGCTCGCCGAGGCGCTGCTCGACAATCCGCAGGCGTAGTGGATTGGCCGCGAGCCAACGCGGTGCGGCGATTCGGACGCTGTCGATCGACGGGTCCTCGGAGACGAATCGGCGGGTACGGGAACCGTCTCGGTCCGGCCCAAGCCGTGCGATAAGCTCGACGGCGACCCAGGCGAACCACCAGCGCCAGGCATCCGCACGAAGGGTGCCGTCGTCGTACACGTCCTGCATGTAGTGGAGGGTTACCATCGGCGCATCCGGTTTCAGCCGGACGATCTGTGGCGGCAGCGCGGTCACCGTCAGGACCCGTAGGTGCTTGTCATACGGTGCTTTGCGGTTGCGGGGCGGCAGAATACCGACGTCCCGCTGCAGGGATTCCAGGTCCCGGACGTCGAACCAGTGGCGCACTGCCATGGCGACGCCGCGGACCCGGTCGTCGAGATCGAGATTGCGTTCCAAACGGTGCCCCGCATGCGGCAACAGCTGTCGGTGACAAGTCAAGTTGTCCGATTTTGTAGCATGTGAGTTGTCCGCTCGTTTGGTTTCCGATCCGGGGGCATGCCCCCGGATCGGGCTGGCCGCTGTGGAGCGGTGTCACGCGGCGTGTTGC